>RRZT012185858.1_pt1 | contig 11131 bp, 10 predicted proteins | sample 2165551 | NCBI WGS metagenome assembly RRZT01 (sample SAMN10456910, study PRJNA506462) | wastewater metagenome | biome: wastewater; feature: sludge; material: wastewater sludge; isolation source: wastewater sludge with Escherichia coli K12::gfp cells carrying plasmid... | place: USA: Moscow, Idaho...
AGGGCAGACATTACAGTGGCGTATTTCGCAGCCAGCAACAGTTGGCCACGCCGAGCCGCATGGCAATGGTTCCGTTGGGTCACGGGTTTAGGTTTGCGTGACTTCGTCTCTGGGTTCCGGCTGTATAACCACGCCACGATGCAAATAGCGGCCTCGACGGAAGCCACGCTGTTGGACCACCAAGACATTGGAACGCTGCTGCTGATGAAGCGCGAGGGCAAACGCATTGTGGAGGTGCCACTTGCAATGCTCATACCCAAAATTGATCGCTCTAGAATTTTCAGATCCTGGGCTTACGCCGTGCGCTACATGATCGCCTCGACGCTTTTGATCGTTGCACACGGCCGCCGTGCGAACAGAAAGAAAAATGGAGCCCAACCAGCGTAAGTTGCATGTGGTCGCATTAGGGCAACGCTGAAAAAGTCCCCGCTGCTGCTTCAGTCTGCGTAAATTCCGGGGCCATGAAGCAGCGAACCCTTGCCGTTGCAGCCGAAGCACAATCGGATTTTAAACAACACCGCAAAGCCACGCGGCGCGATGAATTTCTCAAGCAGCCCTCCACCAGGCGCGGGGGGAAGGCTGGGCGGCCACGACAGAAGGTGAACGACACCGCGAACGTGCACTCGATTTCTGTCCAGTCGATTAGCGCGGCCAGCCTGACCAGCGGGTGCATCATGCTGAGTTGCTCGTCCAGCCTTGGGCGAAACAAATCACCGAACTGCTGCTGTGAAGGCTTCGGCCCCATCGGACTCCTCGGAGCAATTTGCAAGAAAACAGCTACAGGCAAAACCCCATCTTGCAAATCCTGCGCCCATCACTTAGCTCAATTACAAATCAAATCAAGTACTTGCGGATTGTTCAGAACGGACTAAGCATCATGCGCTTGTTTGGCTTACCACTGCACCAGAGCTTGGGGCTGATTCAAAGCCTGCGTAGCCTGGCAAAGCTCGATTGGCGGATTCCCGACTTCGGCCCCCTCAGCCACCGCCAGAGGACACAGCAAGTACAGCTGCCTTACCCCCGGGCAGGAATAGCAAGCCGTGGAAGGATACCAAGCAAGGAGCAGCAGTGCGCAACGCAGCGCTGCGGGCGTGCCAAAGGCTGGGGCGGGGGATCTGGAAAAAATGGAACGGCCACCACCGCCGACGCCTGGTGGAGACCAAAATGCACTGCTTAAAATGCTTGGAGGGAGGGTAATGGCCCGCGCGTTTGAGCTTCAGGCCACAGAGTTGCATGTAAGGGTGGCTTTACTCAACAGCTTAACGCAACTTGGGCGCCCGGCAACGGTGCCTGTTGCGGCTATGACATAGCTGCGTCCTGAGTTTGGATTATCTCAGCCGGAATGGGGTTTGTGCAACAACGCCCATCAGAGTTGATATTCCTGCCAAAAATGTAGCACGCCGCACAAATGCCCCAATTACTTTCGCAATCGCAGTAATTTAGCAAATTTAGCAGTCACCCCCTCATTAAGAGCGGCTATGTCGCGCTCCAAATGCTCAATATAGGCAATACGCTCAGCATTTTCGGCTGCATTTCTTTCTTGCAAATCTCGCACTACATCTTGGAGCTCCCGAATATCTCGAGCCTGATGGTTAATAAATTTCTCCTGCTCAAGAGAGCGTTCAGCCAAGACACGTAGTCGCTCCACGTCAGTTGGATCAACAAGTGCAGACGTTGCCAAGCCAACATCCTTCATCTCCTCCGAGTTCGAGGCAATGCAAATCCAAAACATCGGATGAGGCACCAACCCCTCAAATCTACTTTCCAAATCTGAATCTAAGTGGGCTGAAAAAACATCACTACGCCCACCACCCGACTCTGCGTCAATCAAAGATGCTATGTGAACCCTCTGCCCGTATATTTTGACATAAGAAAAGTGCTTTCGCAAAAGATCTAATAAATCTGATTTATACAGCTCTTTAACATGATAAGCATTATGATTATTCGTTTTCTCTGAGCATTCATATTTGTCCGGGGAAGAAATAACCAAACAACCGTTCGAATCAAGAACTCGGACAATCTCCAACATCATCTCTTCATGACGTGCATGATGTTCAATAGTTTCAAAACTTATCACAACATCAACACTACCATTCTTCAATGGAGTATCGACAGCATCCGCGACTAAAAATTGAATATTGGTGGCGTCATATTTTTGACGTGCTGCTACCACCACTTCGTTAGACACATCGATCGCATAAACCTCCTTGGCAGCTTTTGCCAAAATGGAAGAGCCATACCCTTCACCACAGGCGATGTCTGCAACCACTTTCCCACGCACAATATCACGCACCGCAAGATACCGATGCAAATGTTCAAGCTCAATATTCCCAGATACTCCAGGAATAAATCGCTCACCCGTAAAACCAATCATATATACCTAGAAAATTAAATTTCATTCAATAGTATTTTTTCCATGGGGATGCCAACAAGCCCCGTAGAAATACTTGTGGAATGCGAACGAAATGCAAGCGCATCATGCATCCAAGTACAAATCACATGGTCAGACTGAACGCCATCTGCCACTGCGACAGACACAACATAATCTCCACACGGAAGAATCGGCATTTGAAAGAAAAAACTGGCTTTCACTAACGACTCGCCTTTAAATTTCATCCCACTTTCTAATGTAGTCAAAAATGTGTTATCGCCGAACAAATTTTGCCCCAATTTATTTTTAACAACAAAACCAAATATGGGATTGCGTACAGTGCCATCCAATTTAGCGGCGATATTTAGAACTACCGCTTCTCCGCCGACACACCAAGCCAACCCGACCCCTTCGCTGTTGGCTAGAAAAACATCCAAAATCGCCGCACGCCCATCCCCAAATCCAGAAGACTCCGAATAAAAATCAAAAACCTCTATATCGTTCCGCAATGCAGAAGCATTCACAAAGTCTTGCCTGGCATCTCTAACTGGTTTCACCCGAGAATACTCAAGCGGCAAAGTAGAAGGTGTAGAATCTTCTTTCTCTTTGGCACCATATATGGCTGCAAGATATTTTTCACAAACTTTTTTTGTATCCCCATCCGCAATTAAGCGCCCGCGATCAAGCCAAATTGCACGATTACAAAAACCGGTCACAGCCGCCGTATCGTGCGTGACCAATATAATTGTCCCATGCTCGGAAAACTTCTCCATGAACCGCATGCATTTTTGATTAAAAAAAACATCGCCCACAGCTAAAGCTTCATCAACGATAAGGACATCTGCATTGACGTGCGCAATAACTGAAAACGCCAACCGAACAAACATGCCACTGGAATACATCTTCACAGGCCGATCAATAAAATCGCCAATATCGGCAAATTTTATTATCTCAGGCAAAGCGCTTTCAATTTCCAACCTAGACAACCCCAAAATACTTGCATTCAATATGGCATTTTCTCGCCCTGTGAATTCTGGATTAAATCCACTACCCAACTCCAACAACGCCCCCACTCGCCCATTCACGAAAACTGTTCCATGCGTTTGCAGTAATGTTCCACAAAGCAACTGAAGTAACGTACTCTTTCCACTACCATTTTTTCCGATAATCCCAACCCTCTCGCCACGTCGAATCGAAAAGGAAACATCCGCCAGCGCCGGAAACTCCTCGAAATACACACGAGAAGAGCAAAGCCCCAATCGAGAAAACACGCCACGAACCGCCTGCTTTAATCGATCTGAAGGCGAAGCATAGATATGGTAATTTTTCGACAAATTATTTACCAAAATCACTTCAGAATCGACCATATAATCCATCCCAATAATTTACATCACCCGCTTTGGCTTCAGCGACAGCATTCGCTTCTCGACAAGATGCCAAGACAAAATCGCCATACCCAGAGACAAAACAGTACAAATAAAAATATAAAAACCGACCCTCATATTTGGATAAATATAAACAACGGCTTGTTGAATAGGAAAAGCATAAATATAAACACCGTACGAGTAATCACCTACCGATGTAAGTCGATACAAGATATTGTTCAGGGAGAATCCAAATCCCAAAACAACTACTGGCAGCAAGACCCAAGAGGCGGCAGCTAAATATAGAGTCCAAGGCTCTAAACAGAGCATTGCAAACAATGCCAACAAGCAATTAGAAACAGTTAGGTATCTCTTTAATTTAAATTTATAAAAACAAACACCGACCCAAAAATAAGTTCCACAGATAAACAGCTGACGAACGTCAAAATTATAAACAACCAGCATTTCTTTAGAAACCTGCGCCCAAATCAAACAGACGAGCGCCGATGCAATCGCGACGGCCAAATAAACCCATCGACTATTCCCAATCATCGCCAGCATCGACAATATCAAGTACATTGAAAATTCGATAGGCAAGCTCCAAAGTGACCCGTTCACAGCATTGGCTACACGGTTACCTTCAAACACCCCGGGAAGATAGTAAACAATATGCAAAAACGCATTGTGCATATATCCCAGTGTATGGGGATTTGAGAAGTATTCTCTTACGGACAGAGTCGTAAACATCGGCCCTAAGACCAAAACAGTCAACAACAAACAAAATATCAAGCCAGGAAAAATTCGAAGACATCTTCTCGCTAAAAAACGAATCAAGCTAGGATCCTTATCCCAACTCTCGCTGACCAGATAGCCGCTGATTGTGAAAAATATAAATACACCCAACGGACCGATAGGTGTCCACGATAGAAACAGTGGCTCACGCAAACCGAGAAAAACGTAAGAATGGCCATATAACACCATTCCAGCAGCTATCAGGCGCAGTGAGTTCAAATTATTCTTGGCATGCATAAAATGAAAATTGATTCATGACGTTTTCCCAAAAGTCTGGGCAAATGCAGCCGCTCTAGCAACAGCAATTGGATAGGCCGCAGAAAATGCATTAGATCTTTCTTTAATCTTTTCCGCGTCCGACGGTGTTCTGTACAAAGAAGTAACCTTAGGAACATACGCAAATCGATTGTTCCATGCATAACGCAGCCACAAAGTCCAATCTTCCAGCGCATCCATGTCTTCGTCAAAGCCGCCTCGCTCTTTGTACAGAGCACGTTCGAAAAGTACAGCCTGAATAGGAAAATAATTATGGTGTTGCAGCACCGAATAGCTGAATTCCTGCCTCAAAACCGCTGGAATTTGATGATCCTTTTCGACGTAAATTCCCTTTTGATAGTCTTGGGTATCGGTGATAACTTCCCAGGCCAATGAATAACTAGCCACCGAATTCGTATCTTGAATCAGTGCATTGGCTAAAACCTCGATGTGGTCGCTAAACAGTAAGTCATCGTCATCGAGAAAGACGCACCATTTTCCACAAGCATTGTCTAAACCAGCGTTTCCAGCCTTAGATCTCCCGAACTTCCCATTCGCCACGAATGTAATTTTTCTATCCGTAATTTCCGCCACAGCGTCACACACCGTCTTCATTGAATCCCCACCGTCCTGAACAACGATAAGCTCCAAATTCTCCCATGTTTGGTTGGCAACCGACATCAAGGCTTGCCGAAGGTAAAGCTCTCTACCAGCATAGGTTCGCGTTATCACACTCACCAAAGGCTGATCACGGGGCATCTTCTTAAATTCATAAAAAGCGCCTTCACGAATCATGTCGTAGTCCCACGTTCTGAATGGGAAGTACGCATCTGATTTCTGTCGAGACATCAATGCGCGCGGAGCAATCGATATTAAGCGTGCAATATTTTTGATGATTTTCTTACGGGAACTTGGGAATGATTCCGGAGCTGCGATCAATCGCATTGCCAAAAGAGGGATTGCCGCAATATCCCCAGGCCGACCATATTTCAACCGCAAGTACATATTTCCGAAAGTACTGCCTAAATATTGAATTGGCTTTAATTGATTCTTTTCTCCGTAGCTAAAATGCCATACGGTCGCGCTCGGACAGTATCGGATCAGGTATCCAGCTCTCCGCAAGCGATATGAGATTTCCACGTCTTCACAATACATAAAAAGGGATTCATCGTAGCCTCCAATTGATTCAAATGCAGTTCGCCTAAGCAAAATGCATGCGTGCGCATTCCAATTTGTAATACCGGTAACCGGATCATAATATTTCGGATGCTCGTACGGCTTTTGTCGTAACTCCCAAGCAGCAACACGCGTGATATCGCGCGACGCTATGCTAACAATCTTTTTCAGACAATCGGGCTCGAACAGCAAGTCAACATTCGTCACTAAACAAAATGGGGCACTACCCTTCGCAATTGCAAAATTATGCCCCGCACCGAACCCTAAATTTGGCCTCACAGACACATCAAAACCAAAACCTATTTCACCAAGTTGATCCTTGTATGAACTCAAAACTTGGCAAGTGGCATCACTTGATGAATTATCAACAAAAAACAGCGATATGAGGTGTTTTGGATAATCAATTGAACACAAGCTATCAAAGAACCCTTTAAGCCAACGCTCACTGTTATAGGTTACAACACTAATATCGACACGGGGAAGCTCTGAGATATAAACTTTAGACTTTTGAGTAATGCCATCCAAGCAGCGCGCCCTAACGATGTCATTGATGGCTGGAAAATTCTGTGTTGAATCTGGAGAAAGGCCCGTTTTCTTCAAGAGGTTCTGATAACCTTTTCTCAATGATTCAGGAATCAGCCCGAAGCAGCGGGAAAAAATATCACTTATGACATGTTTTGCAACATTAAACTCGCCACGATACAAATATCCAAAGAATCGCACTGGTGATGCCAATCGCCATGTCAGTGAGGATGTGATGGCATGATTCTGCATCACAATCGATTCATATTCTTGGCGCAAATTTACCTGTTCAGCAATCTTACTCTCCATTAATTCCATTGCATGAAAAAAGTATTTACAAAAACCAAGTCCATGCGAAATTTTTAGTGCAAGGGGATTATCCAATTCATAATCGACTGATTCACCTTCAACACGATTTTTTAAATTCTTATGCACTTCAATAGGCAAGGAAAACGCTTCAATATTTTCATCAAATGGCATCACGGCTCTTGCCAAATTTTTTACCTCATTCGCCAACAGACGGGATACTAATTCTTCAGATTTTTTTCCATCAAGACCTTTGATTCGCAGAAATTCGTACAAACGAAGATAGGCCTTACTATTTAAACCAACCGATTTCACATCAAAAAAATGAATGGATCGATTTTCAGCCAAAGCAAGAACGCTCAAACTACATCGAAGCCAAAAGGCGTACTCCAGAATATTTAAGCATTGATTACCATCCGCCACTCCATCAGAAGGTAAAAAATCAAAAGCAGAATAGATGTAAGCAACATCTACACCGGAAATACCGAATACATATTCCCAAAAATCAAGCAGCACCACTGCGCTTTCGTCACGAAGAAAAACGAATTCGTGACTTGAGATGCTGTCAATAAAATTAATTACCCTCTTGAAAAGAGGCGTTTCTACCACTTCTTTTAATTCGACAGACTCAACGAAATTCAACGCTCGCCGGCGCCTACCAAACAATCCCAACAAGGATCTATTTAGATCACGAAATTCCTCTTCAAATTTATTATGAAGATCAAACCCTTCGCCCCCCTCTTTTGCGCCTATGGCGTCCACTCCCAAATAAAATAATATTTTCATTTTATTTATGTAGCTTACAAAACGGAGATTTCTCTAAGACTAAAGCACATCCGCAAATCCGGATCTCATTTTCTGAAAAGTAAAAAATCCAAACCATGCAAATCCTAAAGAACCAGCAGCACCAAATATCAACAATAAATAATCAACCCCTCCCCCGTAATACATGACAATCCTAGCTTGCTCGATAATATATGTCAGAGGATTTACATACAAAATATTACGATAGAGTTCTGGCAATGCAGAAACAGGGTAAAAAATAGGACTCAAAAACATGAGTACTGTCGTAAATACTCCAACCACCTGACCAACATCCCTCAGATACACACCAAGAGATGATAATATCCAGCTAACCCCCATGGATATCCACAGCAAGGACAAAACCAAGACAGGAAGATAAATCACATTCAGCGAAGGCGGGCCAACAAATAAAAAATACGCCAAAAACCAGACCCCCATACTTATAAGAGCGTGAAAGGCCGCAGAAAAGACAACGATCACCGGCAATATTTCAAGCGGAAATATTACCTTTTTCACGTAATTCACATTCGAAGTTATGACGGTGGGCGCACGACTCAAGCAATCTGACAGCATATTAAAAAAAATAAGGCCTGCAAATAAAACCAGAGCAAATTCAGTTTTAGAGCCCCCCCCCCCCGACCAGCGCGATCTAAATACGACACTAAATACAAATGTGTAAACCGAAAGCAAAAAAACAGGGTTGAATATTGACCAAAGCAGTCCAAATGTAGAGCCCCTGTAACGCCCCAGCACTTCACGAACTGTGGATGCTATTAGGAGTTCCCTGTGCTGCCATAAGGCTTGGCACATCGCTTTTGGTGTTGCTGAATGGTTATGCATTAGTTGGTCCAATCTGCCTCGGCCAGCCAGCGGTCGGCTTTGTTTTTGGCCGATAGTTGCACGGGCACGTCAAGCTTAGACCACTCGATGGCCAGTTGCGGTTCGTCCCAGCGAATACAGCGCTCAAGGGCGGACGCGTAGTAGTCGATGGTTTTGCACAGAAAGTCGGCGATTTCGCTCAACACCACAAAGCCGTGGGTCAGCCCAGACGGGCCCCACAGCTGGGGGGGGCTGTTCTCACTCAACTGCGCCCCACGACCAAAGGTGAGCGAGTCTTTGCGAATGTCGACGGCCGGATGAAACGCGGCCCCACGGGCTGCGCCCAAGAGTTTGCCTTGGAGCTGCTGCAGGCGGTAGTACAGGCCGCGCAGCACGCCTTTGCGGCTGCGGCTGTGGTCGTCTTGCACAAAGGCAGTTGGCGTGCCGGTGGCTTCGTCCAAGGTACGCTGACTAAAGCTCTTGTAAAAAAAACCGCGTGCATCGCCAAAAACTTTAGGCTCGGTCAGCAGAACTTCGGGCATGGCAAGGCGGGTGATCTGCATAGGCACGCTTTCAGTAGACTTTTCCCGTTGGCATGTGCATGAGGTTGCCCGTAGCCGTTTTTGGCGAGCGGCTTGACCAAGCGCTCTAGTGCGGCATCGTCAATCCAACGCTGGAGCCAAGCGATTTCTTCTGGGCACGCAATCTTGAGACTCCGGGCCAGTTCGACGACCTGGTTGTCATAGAAGTACAGGCCGGTGACGGCGTAGCTGGACTTGGGGGCCTGGGGCTTTTCTTCGAGGCTCAGCACCTTGCCCTGGGCATCGAATTCGGCGACGCCGTAGCGTTCGGGGTCGTGCACGTGGTAGGCGAAGACGCTGGCGCCTTGTTCGCGCTGCATGGCGTTGCCCAGCAGTTCATGGAAGTCGTGGCCGTAGAAGATGTTGTCGCCCAGCACCAGGGCTGAGGGGGAGTTGCCGACGAATTGTTCACCGATCACAAAGGCCTGGGCCAGGCCGTCGGGGCTGGCTTGCACGGCGTATTGCAGGTTCAGGCCCCACTGGCTGCCGTCGCCTAGCAGCTGTTCAAAGCGCGGCGTGTCTTGCGGGGTGCTGATGATGAGGATGTCGCGGATGCCCGCCAGCATGAGGGCGCTGAGCGGGTAGTAGATTATGGGCTTGGCGTACACCGGCAGCAGTTGCTTTCTGATGGCCAGGGTGGCCGGGTGCAGGCGCGCACAAAGTCGGCGCCAATACAACTGGCACCACCACTTACCAAAATCGTCATGCATTGGGTTTAAAAAAGTGTTTTAAAACTGGGTGCGACTGCAACACAAACCGCAGGTATCCCGAGCGATAGAACCGGCGGGTGATGAGATGAATCACGGCGTCCGTAGCCACATTTGAGTCTTTGAGCTGACCCGCAAGCTGCCTGCGCTCTTGAAAAAACTCAGGCGCGCAACGCAGTGCATCGCGGTACACCCGCCACATCAACGAAAATCGCCCTGCGATTGTGTGGCGCCCCACCATGAGAAAATGGGCTAACAACAAAAATATGCCGTAGCGCCACAGCAAACCAGAGGGAAACAATTTGACATGCATCCACAACGTATTGCGTAAGCCATGGTAGGCAATAAAGGGGTTGTAGCCACCGCCACTACTGGCTTGGCCTTCATGCCAGGCCAATAGCTTGTCAAGGTAAACAGGGTGATAGCCCAGCAGTAGGGTGCGCAGCACCAAATCAAGGTCTTCGCAGTAACAAAAGTAGCGCGGGTCGAAACAGTATCCCGACAAAGCCAGCAGACGCTCTACACACTGCCGTGTGAGCATGCAGCAACCGCCGGTGGGGCCCACGTAGATGTCGTCGAGCGTTTTTCGGTCAGCGGGCATCAGGCTGGAGTAGATGGCGATACCTAAGGTATCCACCTCATCAGGTGCAGCCAGTCTGTGCATACGGCCACCTGCCAGTCCAGCCACATCTCCAGCCATATCGAGCACTTCGTCAAGGCTGCCCAGCATGTCTGGGTGGGCCACCGCATCGTTGTTGAGCAACATGATGCGCTGGCAAGAAGCGTTTTGCAGCAGCAAATCGATCAGCACGTTGCTACCCTGGGCGAACCCCAAGTTTGTCTCTGACCGGTAAACGTGGAGGCTCCCCGCCTGAGGGGGCAGTGCGTTTTGCAAGAGGTACTGATAATCGTCCGACGCAGAAGCGTTATCGAGCACCAGAACCCAATCAGGCAACAATTTGGACTGCTGGATGGACTCCAGACAGCGCAGCGTTTGCGGTGCCGTGTTGTAGTTGATGACAAGCACCCCAATGCCGGAGGTAGGGGTAGAAACCTTTGCAGTCAGATGCAAAACCTCCGCGACCTCTGGCAATTTCAGCATGGCAATTGACTCAGCCATGTGGGCTCACAGGAGGCTTGGCCCGGCCATAGGCATCATCAAAGCGGACGATGTCATCCTCACCCAGGTAAGAGCCCGACTGAACTTCGATGATCTCCAGCGGCTGATCCCCCCCATTGCGGAGTCGATGCTTGTGCCCTGGCGGGATGTAGGTGGATTCGTTTTCTTTCAACGAAAAAATGTGCTCACCATGGGTGACCTCTGCTTCACCTTTCACCACCACCCAGTGCTCGGCACGATGCTGGTGCATTTGCAGACTGAGGCTCGCGCCTGGGTTCACCACGATGCGTTTGACCTGGAAGCGTTCCCCGCTA
>RRZT012686450.1_pt1 | contig 11131 bp, 9 predicted proteins | sample 2165551 | NCBI WGS metagenome assembly RRZT01 (sample SAMN10456910, study PRJNA506462) | wastewater metagenome | biome: wastewater; feature: sludge; material: wastewater sludge; isolation source: wastewater sludge with Escherichia coli K12::gfp cells carrying plasmid... | place: USA: Moscow, Idaho ...
CACGGTCTCACCAGCTCTCGCAACATCGTTCGCGATTGCAGTGATGGCCGGAGTTTTCGTCTCGATTCAGGGCATCTTTAACGGTGCCTTCACGGCCTCTGGTGCGGGTCCGTTGCTCGCCGGGTGGGTATCGTATCTGGGGACGCTTGTTACTGTCGTCGTGATCATCGTGGCGCAGGGTAACACCGCGACGTTCTTGGGAATCCTGCGGAAGAACGGCAAGCTGTGGTGGTTCGGGGTGGGAGCTGGTGGTGTGCCAATCGTCATCGCCATGGCCTGGGGAATCCCACTGGTTGGTGCCACGCTCGCCTCTGTGTGTGCGGTCGCTGGTCAAACAATCATGGGCCTGGTGCTTGACCGTTTTGGTCTGGGGTTACCAGAAAGAATCAGACTGTCAGGGTTCCGAATTGCGGCGGTCGTCGTTGTTCTTGTCGGACTCGGGTTGGCTATCAGTGCGGGCACAGATATCTCGGGTATATCGAGCGGTTGGGTAATGCTCGGTGTAGGCTTGCTCCTCTTCTTTGCGTGCTCTTTCATCACGTTCCAGAATGCCGGAAACGGTGCCGTCATCTCGCGCGCCGGATATCCGATCCTCGCGACGTTCACCAGCGTTGTGGGCGGCACGGTCATCATGAGCGTCATCGTGCTCACTATTTTTTTGAGCGGTGGTTTGGAGGGTCACTCTTTCCCCGGCGTCGATAGCTGGTGGATGTATCTTGGCGGGCCTGCGGGCGCGGGCATCACCATCTGCGCGGCTTCTTCTGTGAGACGCTTGGGGACGTTCCGCCTGGCGTTGGCGATGGTGTCCGGGCAGATGACAACGGCGCTCGTCGTGGACTTCTTCTCTGACGTACCAATCTCCCCTGCCACCGTCATCTCGGCGGCCACGGTAGTCCTTGCGACCATCCTCGCGAGCGTAAAACCAAAGTCCCGAGGGGCTGCATCTGCCTGAGATGCAAGCGAACATTGAGCTGGCACGGGGTAAGGCAGATGCTCGTTTCTCTCCTTTTCGAGCCATTCTCCCCATAGAATCAGGTCATGACGACTGCAATTGACGCACGGGTGGCGGGCATGGTTCAAGGCGTCGGGTTTCGCTACTGGACCCTTGGCAAGGCTCAAGAACTTGGACTGACAGGCTGGGTCCGCAATGAGGCCGACGGCGACGTAACGGCCCATTTCGAGGGGCCAGAGGATAAGCTCGCGGAGATGATCCGCGCGCTTCACCAGGGTCCACGATGGTCTCGCGTCACGGACGTGCAGGTGTCCCCGTCGCGGGCGCGAGGTTGCGTAAGTTTCGAGTTGGTTTACTGACTCTCATAGATGTTCTTGGCCAGATTTCTCCTTCAGCACCCATTTCCATTGACACCATATTCAGCACCGTTTGCTATGTCAGCATTTTGAACCACTACAAACTTTCCAAAACCCGGAATTTGTCGTCTTGAGATGAGAAGATTTCTACAAGCTATCACCGCAGATGAACATTCTCACTCAGGAGAGTACGTGACCAACCAGAGCGACGACGAAGGTCCAATCGGCCTCAATTCACTATCACCTCGCGCATTGTCGGTCTGGGCAAAAAGCAAGGTTCGCCCGAATGAAGACATGATGTGGTTACCACTCGCCGTCCACATGCATGACAGTGGCGCCGTCGCCAGGATTCTCTACACCACCTGGTTCTCTCAATCCCAACTTGCGGTCCTGCGGGATTGCCTTGGACCCGCATTCCCCGATTCAAACAATGAAGATCTAGATGAGATCGCGGCCATTCTTGCTACCTTCATTACAGCAGTACATGACATCGGCAAGGCCACACCAGCTTTCAGCTCCAAGGTGGAATCACTCGACGCTGCGATGGCATCACTCAGTCTCAAGCACGGACACATCGACCAAATCGACCAGTGGCAGCTTCCCCATGGCTTAGCTGGGGAGTTTGCTCTTGACAATTGGCTCAAGAATCTTGGCTGGGACGGCCCTCCTCGAGCCTCCTATCAAACCTCTCGAGACGCACTTGGATCAATTGTAGGAGGGCATCATGGCATTCCTCCTGGTCAGGACGAAGTATGTCGGGGAAAGGACACCTTCATCCGTGATCTCATGGGCGACCATGCGTGGACCGAAACCAGAGTTGAGTTACTTGACTTCTTCGCTGAGGGAACCGGCTTCTTCGAGATTGAAGAAGAGCTCAAGCATGTCCAATGGACCAAACCTGCACTTGTTCTGCTCCAAGGTTTGGTTATTGCTTCCGACTGGATTGCCTCGAACGAGGATTTCTTTCCATTGTTCCCCACAACGGGCGCGCCGATCAATTATCTCCTCACCGAGTCCTCACTGGGGTCGCGCGTGCGAGATGCTTGGACTCGATTGGCGCTGCCCAGTCAATGGAGACCAGAAGACTCAGGCGCAGATGCCGATTCGCTTCTTGTCTCACGGTTCAATCTTCCCAAGGGTTCGAAAGCACGACCGAGCCAGGTTGCTGCTGTCGAAGCCGCCCGGACGATGGATCTCCCCGGTCTACTAATAGTTGAAGATTCCATGGGAGCAGGTAAAACCGAGGCCGCACTTCTTGCTGCCGAAATACTCGCTGCCCGTTCGGGGTGCTCGGGCATTCTCTTTGCGCTGCCCACCCAAGCAACTACGGACGCCATCATGCAACGTGTCGTGAAGTGGATAGACAATCTGGACAGTAGCGGAGCACCAACCCCACAGAACATTCGACTGTTGCATGGCCGGGCAACTCTCAATCCACTGTCCCGAAATCTTGCGAGAGTTGGTTTCCAACGGCAGGGCGCAGCATACGGATCGGAGCAAGAGTGGGAAGACGAAGTCGTCAAAGGATACCGATCACCCAGTTTTCCAGACGAAGCAACGGATGTTGGCCGTGATGCCCAGGGCTCTTCATCGAGTAAATCAAGCGAGAGATTCAGCCACCCGTGGAGCTCCGGTAAGAAGGCACTCCTCTCTGACGTCGTGACCTGCACCATTGATCAGCTGCTGCTCACGGCGTTGAAGTCACCACACCTTGCTCTCAGGCACTTGGGGCTGAGCAGAAAAGTCGTAATCATTGACGAAATCCACTCGTACGACGCCTACATGGACGAGTATCTCAAACAGGCACTCACATGGTTGGCAGCCTACGGGGTTCCTGTCATAGCTCTCTCTGCCACACTCACATCGCAAATCAAGCAGGAGCTACACGACGCTTATGAGAAGGGACGTTCAGGTAGAAAGCTTCGGGTTCATCAGGCAGAAGAATCGATTTATCCAGCCATCACATGTCCCAAATCCGGTGAGCTACGAACCGTTGCGGTGAAGGCATCAGGGCCAACAGTCTCAGTCGCCGTGGATTCCCTGCCAGAAGCCGAGATCTCGTCTCTGCTGAGCGATCTGCTGAGCAACGGTGGTTGCGCGCTCGTTGTCAGGTCAACAGTGAAGTCTGCTCAGGAAACGTACGAAGAACTACGACAGTCCTTCGGCGAAGACGTCCGTCTCATGCACGCACGGTTCACCTCGTACGATCGTCTAGAAAATGACAAGTGGCTGTTGCGGAACTTCGGACCACCAAAGAGCGCTCCGGACAGGCCACAGCGAGCGATTATCGTTGCCACACAGGTAGTCGAGCAGAGTCTGGACATTGACTTTGACATTCTCATATCAGATCTCGCACCCATTGATCTTCTCTTCCAACGTATGGGCCGAGTCCACCGTCACAAACGCACAGGTAGGCCTCCGAAGTTGGAGGCGCCTCGATGTTTCATTCTGGATCTTCCCGAGTTGGCTGACGATGATCCGAAGATCGCCCGGCCAACTAAAGCTGTTTACGGCGGCTATCTCACGTTGCGTTCAGCGGCTCTTCTTCGTGAGCGAATCGAAAGTTCGGGAGAAGTCTCTATTCCGGATGATCTCCCTGTTCTCATCGAATCGGTCTACGGGATAGAGTCCATTGTTCCAAATAGTTGGTCAGAAGTTCATAGAACTGCAAGAAAGAAGTCTGATGAGGAGCGCAAGAAGTCCCAGAAAAATGCACGGAAGTTCCTGTTGAAAGCGCCAGGCAAGACCATTGACGGGCTGATCGGATGGCTAGATATCCGCAAGGAGATGCTTGGTGACGACGGCCGCGCCACCGTGAGAGAGGGGCTGGACTCGATCGAAGTCATTCTGGTGGACGAGGAGATTGTCGGAGGCAGCGAGTACTGGAACATCCTGCCCTGGATCAAGCCCTGTGGCGGTCAGTATCTGCCGATGAATGATCTCCCATCGAAGGAACAAGCGCGGGCACTGGCTCTCTCCATGGTGCGACTTCCCGCCTGGATGTCACGCGGAGACTTGTTTGACAGGATTCTCTCGCAGCTCGATCGCACATTGATTCCGGAGTGGCAGCGAAATCCAATACTCAAAGGTCAGCTGATACTTCCATTGCACGAAAACATGTCGGAACTCGCTGGCAAGATGTTTAAGTACAGCACGAAGACAGGACTGATGGAGCAATCGAATGACTGATGATACCTCGTTCAATCTCATCGACGAGCCTTGGATACTCGCTAGATTCACCAGCGGTGAGACGAGAGAAATCTCCCTGAAAGAGACGATTCTAAGCTGGACGAAGATTCGTGAACTCGTAGGCGAACTACCCACGGTCAGTTTTGCCATTCAACGGTTTCTTCTGGCGATTCTCTATCGCACTGCTGCCACGCAACGCGATGCCATCACAGACCTCAATGAGTGGGCCTCCCTTTGGGATAATCCAGACGGATTCTCCGATGACATACTCGTTTACTTGGAAGAATGGCATGATCGATTTGACCTGTGGCACCGTAATTTCCCTTTCTTTCAGGTAGCAGACCTGCGCTCAGCAAAAAATGAGATCTCCAGCTTGGAACGGCTGGTCGTTGATTCTCCCCTGGGAGGACTCTTCACCACACGCACAGCAGCCGGACTCTCACGAATCAGCTGGGGAGAAGCCACACGCTGGCTTATTCATGCCCATGCATTCGACGTCTCTGGAATCAAGACCGGTGCCGTTGATGATCCACGGGTCAAGGGCGGCAAAGGTTATCCCATCGGCGTTGCGTGGACAGGGCAAATCGGCGGCATTGCACTCAAAGGCAATAATCTCTTCGAGTCTCTCCTCCTGAATCTGGTTCCCATCCACAGGGATGATCTCGGTCTCGATGACATTAATCCAGACGAAGACCTTCCTCCGTGGGAACGTAGCCCCTTAGGTCCACCTATGCGAGATGAGACTGACAATCTCGATCCCACCGGCCCTGTTGATCTCTACACCTGGCAATCACGCCGCGTCCGGCTCGTCGGTGATGAAGCAGGCGCAACAGGAGTTGTACTTGCTCAGGGCGATCGAATGACGCCGCAAGATAGATACCTCTACGAGCCCATGACTGCATGGCGCTATTCCGACCCTCAGAGTAAGAAGTTCAAGTCAGATACCTACATGCCACTCGAACACAGCCCCTCAAGAGCGTTCTGGCGCTCGCTTCCTACCGTTGTGCCTCAACTCGCTCCACCAGCACCGAAGAAGAGCGTCGATAGGAAATCAGAGGTTGACGCATTCCGTCCACCAGCAATCATGAGGTGGCTTCAGTACCTTACTCACAAGGAGTTCATCGATTACAGCCAGCTGATGCCGCTCGAGATCGTCGGTGTGGAGTACGGTTCCAACAACTCAGTTATTTCAAACATCATGGCTGACGAACTCACGATTCCTGCATCGATACTTGCCGACAATGGTGACACCGCGCGACTCAACCTCCGCAAAGCCTTGACCCAGTCCGAAGATCTGGGCAGAGAACTCGGTTTCTTCGCGAAGAATCTGGCTACTGCTAGCGGACTGCCCAGCGGGGATGCCGCTCGCGACGATGCCCGTTCAGTGTTCTACTCACGTGCAGGACAGGAGTTTCGCGAATGGATATCGGATTCCTCGCTGGACCGCGATGAATCACAACAAGACTGGTCTAACAGAATTGGACGAATCGCTCAAGACATGGCCAACGAACTTGTCATCAACGCTCCTGAGACTGTCGTAGCCGGGCGTGAAACCAGTGAAGGGAATCGGATGGATCTCGGAATCGCAGTACGAAGGCTCGATACTGTACTGCGTCGCACGGTGCCACTTTACTTCAAAGCATCAGAAGTAGCTGGACCGTCGGACGAAAAAGGAAGTAAAAGCGAATGACCATCGAAAACAACGCTGAACAACTCTCCGTGCGCAGTATCGTCAATGAGAGGGTTGAACAGCTTCAGGCATTGTTCTTGGCCGACAGCTCAACGGCACGCGCACAAATCGCACAGTTAAGGCATGCCTCTCGAACTGCACCCGGCACCGATCCCACAGTTTGGGATCTAACCTCGTATCCTGTTTCAAAGTGGGCATCGGATGAACCCACCTATGAAGAACACGCAGTACATGATGCGCTATGTCTTTATGCAATCGCGCAGCAAGGCAATTCCTATGCGATTCACAAGAAAAGTGACAGAACAAATCACAGAGGATTCGGAAACGCGGTGAGATTCCTGGCCTGGCAAAGCGGACAAGAGGAATCACGATTCCGACGTCGGTTCAATGCCGCTGTCACCTCCGACTCATACGACGAACTCCTCGCGCATGTCACCGCGCTTATCCGCCAGATCTTTAGTTCGAAGCTTTCCATCACCATGGATTTCGGAGAACTTGCCGAGGACTTCAAGGCTTTCCAATTCCCGGATGGCGCCAGTCGGGTTCGCCGCCGTTGGGCTCGGCAATACGCCACTCCACCATCGCTCCGAGACGAATCTGTGTCTCAGTCCGATTCATCAAAGTAAACCCCAAAAGCGAAGGAAGTGCTATGACCACCTACGTTGATATTCACCTAATCCAGTCTGTCCCGCCGTCGTGCATCAACCGCGACGATACTGGATCCCCCAAGACTGCTGTTGTCGGAGGTGTCAAGCGCCATCGCGTCTCGAGCCAAGCGTGGAAAAAGGCTACTCGCGACGAATTCAAGCATCTCTTGCCAGCAGAAAAAGTGGGAATCCGAACCAAGAGAATCGTCAAAATCCTTGCGGATGAAATCAAGCAAAAAAATCCGAACCTCGCCGAAGAAGCAGTCGCTCTTGCCTCAGATTGTTTCACTGCTGGCGGTGTAAAGGTCATCGATCCAAAGAAAAAGGGTAACGACTCGGACGAACCAATTGTCCCGGAGTCAGGCTACCTATTCTTCGTTTCCAATCAGCAGATCGAAGCTCTGGCCAAGCTCGCTGTTGATTCCAAAGCCTCCGATCTACCCATCGACAAGAAAGAGGCGAAGCTCATCCTAAAGAACTTCAATTCCGTCGACCTAGCACTTTTTGGCCGTATGGTTGCCGACGCCCCCGAACTCAATGTGGACGCAGCCTGCCAGGTGGCCCATGCCATTTCGACCCACCGTGTCCAGACAGAGAGTGACTACTTCACTGCCCTTGATGAAGAAAAAGCAAGAACAGTGGGCGAAGATGCCGGCGCTGGGATGATCGGACAGGTTGAGTTCGTCTCGTCAACGCTCTATCGCTATGCAACCATCAATGTTGATGCTCTCGTCAGCAATCTCGGTTCAGATACTGTCGCACTTCAAGCCGTCAGCGCATTCATCACTGCCTTCGCCCGCTCCATGCCCACTGGTAAGCAGAACACCTTCGCCAACAGAACTCTACCCGAGGCACTGCTAGTTCAGGTCCGAGATGATCAGCCTCTTTCTCTCGCAAGTGCATTCGAGCAGGCAGTACGTCCTGGTATCGCAGGAGGTTACTCCACTGGTTCGGTTGAGGTGCTTGTCAAGCGTCTTGCGGAGATTCAAGAGGCCTTCGATCTGGAAGCAGTCGAGACACTGGCAGTAGCAACAGGCGAATCTAATCTGAAGGAGCTTGAGAAGGTTGCCAAGGTGACTTCCCTCAAGAGTCTTGTGACGGATGTTGTCGAGACTCTATCTAGCCGAGTTCCGGAGGAATCGTGACGGTCCTGTTGCTTCGCCTTGCCGGGCCGCTACAGTCTTGGGGTGACTCATCTCGCTTCACACAGCGATCAACGGCAAATGCTCCAACAAAATCCGGAGTCCTGGGTATGCTTGCCGCAGCACAGGGGCGGCGCAGAACCGATCCGGTTGAAGACTTGGTTCAACTTCGCTTTGGAGTACGGATCGATCAACCGGGCTCGCTTCTAAGGGACTTTCACACGACCCATGACGTCAAAGGAAACTCGATGCCGCTCTCACACCGCTACTACCTAAGTGATGCAGTGTTTGTAGCTGGACTTGAAGGGGAGCCTGCCGCCATCGAACTGATCGCCAAGTCTATCAGGAAGCCCAGATTCCCCCTCTACCTGGGAAGACGTGCTTGTCCCCCGGACCTACCCATCGTTCTTGGAACAAGACAGGAGGAGCTTGAGGCATCCTTACGGGATGTCGAATGGCAAGCAGCCAGATGGTTCCAGAACCGTCGCGAGAAGCATCACGACGGTTACCGAGCGAGTATTTTCCTTGACGCTCCTGTTTCTTCGAATTTAGATAGCCACGGGCGATTTACCGTGCGCGATGTTCCTGTCTCATGGGACCCTGACCATCGGGAATACGAGTGGCGCGACGTCATCGAGACGTCCATTGAACTCTTGGCGCCATCGGTAACTCATCATGATCCTATGAGCATATTGGGAGAGGAATAGATATGTACCTTGGTAGGTGCGAACTCAACCCGAATCGTCGCGGGGCCAAGAAGCTTCTTGGATCTCCTCAGGCCATGCATGCGGCAGTACTTTCGTGTTTTCCAAAATCAAAGGTGTCCGAGGCAGGCAGAGTCCTCTGGCGAATTGATCGCACAGACTCAGGCGTGTTCGTCTACATAGTCGCTGGGCTTGCGCCTGACTGGAGTTCCTTGGAGGAACAAGGCGGTTGGCCCCACTCATCAACAGGTGCTGTAAAGAACTATCAACCGTTCTTGGACTCACTTGAGAACGGGCAGAGATATTCATTCCGTTTGACAGCCAATCCAACTCATTCTGCGCGAACACGCCCAGATGGTCAGCTCAAACGGCTCGGACATGTGACTGTCAGCCATCAGGAGAAGTGGTTGCTCAAGAAAGCTCCAGCTAACGGCTTCGAAATCCCAACCTTCATGACATCTAGCGATCCTGAGACCGACCCAGAATCAGCATTCCAAGTGACAAGACGTCAGGTTCTGTCCTTCTCTCGTCAAGATCATGAAGGCCGCCGAGGAAGAGTCACTCTTACTCAAGCCGAATACGAAGGTGTTCTCGTTGTGACCGATAAGGATCTGCTCATCAATACTCTGAAGGCCGGAATCGGTCGCGCGAAGGGATATGGCTGTGGACTATTGACCCTTGCTGCTCCCCCAAGCGGACAGGTTCAAATCTTGTGAAAGGTACTCCGCCTGTTGGACGCATCGCATTGCCTCGAATTCGGGATCGTCTAACTTTTCTCTATGTTGAACAGTGCGTGATTCACCGGGACCAGAATGCAATCACCATCCGAAACAGCCGAGGCGTTGTCCATGTGCCAGCAGCTTCGATTGCAACAATCCTCATGGGGCCAGGAACAACAGTGAGCCACGCTGCGGTTAGCCTATTCGCCGAGTGTGGAGTTGGTGCCCTTTGGGTGGGAGAACGATCTGTTCGCTTTTACGCCAGTGGTCGTTCACTTGCAGAATCGACCACGCTACTTGTGGAACAGGCTCGCAAGGTATCCATACGGTCGGAACGTCTTGCTGTCGCTCGCAAGATGTACGAGATGCGCTTTGACGAGGATGTTTCAGGTCTTACGATGCAACAGCTTCGTGGCAAAGAGGGTGCGCGAATGCGCAAGATATATCGCGAAGAATCTCATCGGACAGGGGTCCCTTGGGAAGGACGCAGCTATGACCCAGACGAATTTGCAACAGGCGCCCCCGTGAACCAAGCGCTTTCGGCAGCGAACGCTGCTCTCTACGGCATGGTCTACTCCGCCATCATTGCGCTTGGATGTTCTCCCGGCTTGGGATTCGTACACACAGGACACGAGAGGTCATTTGTCTATGACATCGCCGATCTCTACAAGGCGGAGTTGACCATTCCACTGGCGTTCGACATCGCCGCCGAGCATACAGAGCAGATAGGTGCAATTGCCCGCCGAGCAGTGCGGGATAGGCTCTTTGAAGCCAAGATATTGGAACGTTCAGTGAAAGATATCCAGATGCTCGTGGGCAAGGAGAAGACCTCGGAAGAAGACCTTGATGTCAATGTGGTGTCTCTCTGGGATTACCAAGAGGGAGTTCTTGAGGCTGGTAAGAACTACGAGCTGAGTGGATGAATAATGCTTGTTGTCATCTCGACTTCTGCCGTGCCGGTCGGGTTACGTGGAGAACTAACTCGATGGCTTCTCGAAATCTCTCCAGGAACGTTTGTTGGCAACATTAGCGCTCGAGTACGGGACGAACTCTGGACGATGTGTACCGAGCAAGCAGGTAATGGAAGCGCCCTCTTGGTTCATTCTGCACGACGAGAGCAACGCTTAGACTTCCGTAGTCATGGTACGAAATGGGTGCCAGTCGATATGGACGGATTAACACTCATGCTCCGCCCCGAGCAGCAACTTCCTTCAAAGTCAGAGGCAAATGGCGATGCGGGCCAATCCTCGAGCCTCAGCATTTCCTCGAAACGTAAAGACGACGCACCAGCCGGGTGGAGTATCGCTTCCCGACGACGAAGGTTCCGCTCGCCAGTTGAACGCAAGGCTGCAAAAACAAAGCAAGCCGAATCACCGTCTTCAGATCGTGATAACCTACCAGTGGATCCTCCTTTTTAGTCTAAGCAGGCTGCGACTAAAGATTTTCTTGTATATTGTTCAGCCAATTCGTTGGAAAATGGCCAATCTGCAAGTGTGCTCCCCGTGCATACGGGGATGATCCCACTGGGTGGCGGCGCAGTTATGTCCCTACAACGTGCTCCCCGTGCATACGGGGATGATCCCATTCCGCGCGCCCGGCCATCAGCGCTGGTGGCGTGCTCCCCGTGCATACGGGGATGATCCCTTGACGGCATTCAAGTTACAAACAAGTTACACGTGCTCCCCGTGCATACGGGGATGATCCCTGCGCTCTCCCCAAAGCAAGAAGTCAG
>RRZT012151163.1_pt1 | contig 11126 bp, 9 predicted proteins | sample 2165551 | NCBI WGS metagenome assembly RRZT01 (sample SAMN10456910, study PRJNA506462) | wastewater metagenome | biome: wastewater; feature: sludge; material: wastewater sludge; isolation source: wastewater sludge with Escherichia coli K12::gfp cells carrying plasmid... | place: USA: Moscow, Idaho ...
ACCATGGAACCTGCCCAGTTCCCGGGAAGCCGCGCAGGGGAATCCGTTTTCCCGGTGAAGCGAGAGCAAATAGTCCACTCCTGGCTTGAGGTGTTTATGATAGTCAATTCCTGCCTTTAGAAGCGCGAGCAGCAGTAAAGGCGCACCGCACACACAGAGACCAGCTGGATACGATAGTTCCCGTTCCTACGAAACGCACCGGAATGTTTGTCAAAGACTGATAGATTCCGTCGTTATCCTTCCAATGATATGCTCCCTTCATGAGAGACAGTAAAAGAAAAACTGTTCCATGGAGGGAGCATATCACATTGAGCAGGAGCTTTTTTATTCAGATGATATCAGGCAGGATGCGGGAATCGGGGCTGCACAAGACGGCTGGCTACGACCGACGGATTCCTCGCTTTTTACCGGTAAGCTGCTCACAGACTACTCAAACCATGAATTTACAAAAAGAAACAGCGGATCAGTTAACATAGACCGATTCTTGCGCTTCCCTGATCAAGCGAATCTTTTCTACTTCGTCCCGACTGAAGATAAAGCGATCCAATAGGAGAATGATTGCCGGCAATACAATAAAAGTGCTGAACAATGCCAGAGCAATGTTGATCACAGTCATGAATCCAAAGTCACGAAGGATGATAAACTCGGAAGCCATCAATACAGAGAAACCGCCAATTGTTGTCAGGCCGGATGCTACGATGGCTTTTCCGATCATTGTCACTGTGATCATCATGGATTCAATTTTTTCCTTGCCGGTTTTTCTCTCTTCCAAGTATCTTTCAAGCAGCATCACCGTCATTTCTGTCCCCATCCCCAGGACCAACGCGCCAAGCGTGGCGGTAATGGGGGTGTATTTGATGTTCAACAAATACATGATACCGCCGGACATCCCAATAATCATGACAACCGGCAGAATAGGAATGAGCGCTTTAAACGGATTCTTGTAGATGACAATCAGTGCCGCGAAAACGAGAGCCAGGCCAATGATGGTCATTTTTACCCGGCCTGACGTCAGGCCATTGACCATTTCCACATCAAGAACGCTTTTGCCGGTGATTTGAACCTTCATGGAGGCATCTGCCAGATCATCTTTGAGTTGAAGGATAAATTCCCTCAGGTCATCAATCGCCAGATGCCTGATGTTCAGCAGGATGACAGACTCAGTATTGCCTTCATTAACAAACATGCCGACCTGCTGCCTGGGCAGGGATGCAACCAGTTCGATATAGTCCTCGGAGCTGATACCTGGTTCCGGAGCGAGGTTGCTGATCAGGGTATCAATTGATTTTGCGTCCACAATGATATCAGAATACTTTTCTTCCAGGGAGTTTGTTTTATGCTGTATCCATTGAATGTTCTCTGCAGTCAGTATTTCGCTTGCACTCATGTACAGGATGATCTGGTCTGTGGAGCCGACCGTATCCCGGATCAGATGGATATCTTTCAGGGCTTGCATGTTTTGCGGCATGAATGATTCTATATCGGTTTCAACGCCTACATCGCCGTCAGCCATAAAACCCATTACGGATAGGACCGCGACAACAACAAGAATGGGAATTGAAAACCTGATCACATTTTTGGTGGTTCGTTTCAGTGCTCTTTCGAGTATGGTCTCCTTTTTCGTCGCAGGAACTTGCGCGGTAACAGTGGGCTGTTCCTTCTGTATGTCATTTTTATGCCGCATGAACAATATCGGCAGCAGCAGGAAGATGCTGCCCAGGAAACTGATGATGACACCGATGGTCAGCATCTTGCCGAAGTCCTGAATCATGGGCACCGGCGATGCGTACAGGGAGATAAATCCAAGTACCGTAGCAAAAACAGCGATGGCAACAGCTTTGCCTATCTGCGACACGGTTCTCTTAACTGACTTTTCTTCTTCAAATCGGTTATGAAACTGGATTGAATAGTCAATACCAAGACCAATCAATATGGGAAAAACGGCCATGGAGACCATCGTAATGGGGGTGCTCAGGATACCCATCAAGCCGATGGTGGCAATGACAGAAACCATGATGATGCCCAGGCTCAACATGCGCCAACGGACTTTGAACACCAGCCCCAGGACCGCCAGCATCAGTACAACTGCCAGGGCGACCATTTTGACCATGTTGATCTTCATCTCGCCACGAAGCGAGGAATCCAGCACTGGCTTTCCGGACATGACATAGGAAACTCCGCTGAAGCCTTCCTTTTTCAAGGCTGCTGCCAGAGCATCAGCTATCTCGTCCTTTGACTCACTGCCCAAGTTACCCGCAAGTTTGATTGCCATGAGACTGTTCTTTTCGTCAATCACTACATTAGCGAACAGTGGCCTTAGCTTCTGGTTTTCATCATAGAGAATGTTATCAAGCTCAGCCTGTGTCCCAGGGATGTCGGCGACCATCATATCGCTCTTGCTGTGAAAGGTTGCTAAGCCCCTCGATATTTCTGAGACCTTTTCTCCCGCTGACGCAAGAGCACCAAACGCCAAGCCGGCCATTTTGGTTTGCAGCTCTTCCAATCCCTCACTCAGCTTCAATACTTGCTTTTTTATCTCATCACTTTGCATCTGCGTCATTTGGTGGACAATGCTTGCAGTGCTCATGATTGAAAAAATGTCTTCTTCGTATTGAAATCTCTGTTCAACATTCCACATTTTGCGAATGTTTTCAAGCGTAAACAAACTGCCCTGTGCTTCTTCTGTAAAGAGCACCAAAATGGAGTCTCCCCCAAAAGAGGCCTCCATTAGCTTATTAGACAGGAAGACCTCATTATCGCTTTGAACCAGCGTCTCGTTTCCTGTAGCCATTGTCATGTTGGATACACCGGCAATGAAAGCCGAAAAAATCACTATTGTGATCAATAGTGTTCTCAGCGGCTTTTTCTCGATTAAGTTCCCGATCCCTCTAAATACCTTGTTCAAGTCAGTCATCCTCCCGATTGATAGAATTCATGTTGCCAAGAACTATGGAAGCCACCTGCCCGGCATAAGCCTTGACATCTTCTTCACCCGTTCGAGGCAAATATACAAACGATAGGATTGATCCCATCAGAATCCTGAGAGCAAACGTCTCCATTTGCGTGTGTACCCCTGCCAATACCAGCACATCGCGAAGCATTCGGATGATCCTGTTCATGAAACTTTCAGCACCTAAAGTAGATAAAAGAGGCGCTTCAGACAATATCAATCTAATAACCTGACAGTTGTCGGAAATTAGATTAATTCTTTCAAAGAGAATGTTCTTTAGCATTTCCCGAGGGCCGAAATGAGCAGACAGACTGATCGACCCTTCCAAAGTGTTGAACAAGATGGGCTCTATCCCTGCGAGAAAGATTTCCTGTTTGGAGGCGAAGTGCCTGAACAATGTCACTTCCGAAATGTTCGCAGCTTTTGCGATTTCCAAGGTCGTGCTGGCGGTAAACCCTTTTTCCACAAACACCGACATGGCTGCATCCAATATTTGTGCCCGCCGGTCTTCTCTGTTCATTCTTAAAGGAACTTTCTCCGTGCTCATAATACCTCCTTAAGTAAGTGCTAACTAACATAGTCTATAAGATCTCCTCATTCATGTCAAGCCTATTGCTAAAAACGATACCAAGAAAATTGTTCCTGATTATAAACATCATGTTTGCAGAGTTACTTTAAAAACTGTGGAATAGTTGTTCTTGTCAAGTGCTGTGCCCTTATACCGCTCAGCATCATCCATAGTCCGGAAAGATGGACTAAGACACGTCCGAACGCACTTTGCTTAGGTTAAATTGCCTGTTCGTTGACAAAGGCACAGGCCAATGCTTGCCATGATACCTGTGATTATGAGGGAGCACGGGTTTCAATCGCGGATTCGTCTGTGACCAGCGTTCCCTTGATATACTCTTCCACGGCTATGACAGCGTCACCGGAAGCCCCCGCGAAGACCTTGATGCCGCGCTTCTTCATGATGCTGTATGCGATCCTGCCTACGATACCCCCGATTACCACATCAACGCCAAGCTTCGTGACAAACTTGGGCGGGCTGCTGATCAATGTGTGCCCCGGATTTTCGAATGTTTCCTCTTTGACAATTTTCCCGTCTTCAACGTCGAAAACCAAAAACTGTTTTGAGCGTCCAAAATAAGGAGAGATGGTTCTTCCATCAACTCCTGCCACAATTTTCTCCATGCTTCTCCTCTTCCGTACGGTGGGGTCTGTGCTTTGTATCAAGTGTGATTTGCTTAGCCTGTGTCCGAAGATGGGGGATTAAGTCAAGAAGGAAATCTACGCGTTGAATGAGGGCGGGTCGGCTGTTTCCGGACTCTCATGCCCCGGCATCGTTCCCTTTTTCCCACCGCGCATTACGGACATAGTGAAACCCTTGTACTCCCGCGCCAATTTTCTCCCCTCTTCAGACAGGATGGACACCCTGGCCAACAAGCGCTGAAGTACCCCGTAGGGGCAGACTAAATCATGGAAGACGTCAGGGTGATAGACGAGTGTGATGCCGCCGGCAGCAATGATCCAGAACAGCATGACTGGCAGGTCTCTCCCCAGCAGCCTTCTGCTGATGATGAAAAGGGCTACTGTAAACCCGAGGGAAACGTAAGCCAGCCAGCCAGATTTCAACCACTTGGGTGTTGGCTTGTCCAATCTGCCAAGTTTTCCTTTGAGCCACACGACACCCAGCATCAGGGTATTCATCGGGCAGACTGCCGTGCAGTAGAGCCTTTTGCCAAACAAGGCCGGGAACACCAGGCTGAGCGCATATAGCACCAACCATACGATCAAGGCTTGCTGACTGACCAGGACAAAGAACAGGACAAAGAACAGGGGCCTGAGGATACGGACTATCTTCTTCATTGCTGTATCTCCTTTATGCCAGAATTGGGGTTAATACCAATGGTGTGCCAGATTCTGAGTTTGCCAGAATAGCGGCTTTACATTTTTTATACAATGCCTCCTTTTTATGTAATCAGAATATTGAACAGTTTCTGCATCCGCTCATCAGTTTGGTTGATAACATCAGCGCACTCTTTCAGTTCGTCAATCAACTTGCCGGCTTTTTCTTTCGGCAGCTTATACGCCAGATCGTGCTCAAGCGAAGCCCAGAAGTCCATCGCGATGGTCCTGATCTGGACCTCGACTTTCACATGCTCAGTGCTTTTTAACAGAAATACCGGGACCGTCACAACAAGATGAAGGCTTCGGTATCCGTTGGGTTTCGGATTGCTGATATAGTCCGATTTGCGAAGCAGGGTTATGTCATCCTGGGATGTCAGCAGGTCAGCAATCATTCGGGTATCGTCAATATACGAGCAGATAACCCGTACACCGGCAATATCATCCAAGTTAGTCCGGGCTGATTCAACACTGATTTCATGTCCTTTGCGCAGCAACTTATTCATGATGCTTCTGGGCGTTTTGACCCTTGTCTTAATCTCATGAATTGGATTGCGATCCATGTTGGTTTTGAACTCGTCGTTCAAATTCTCCAGTTTGGTGGAAATTTCACGTGTTGCAGAAACATAAAGGTTTTCAATTGCAAGAAATGCGCGAAAAGATCCTGCAAGTTCCTCCGGAATCGCTTCTCCATTGAACCCGTCTAGCAAGTAACGAGCTTTGGAATGATCGATGTTGATCAATGTCTTTTCCTTTCGAATAGTTTGATCTTTCAATTGTTGTCTACCCAGAGGAGACGAAGTCGCTAATTCCCAACAGCACCGGAGTTGTTTTCAGGAGAGCTTTCCATGCGAAAACAAAGGCTGCCTTTGTTTTATCACGGCTCTTGATAAGGGAGGCTGCAAGGACTACGGCGAACAGCACAAAAAACGATTACACTGTACTCACCGTTCAGGTTCCGTTTATGTGCTGATCCGAACTCCCATCAACCTGGCGCCATGAACGGTTTCCAGCGATACAATGGCTGGATCAGTGATAAAAACCTGATTCTCGTGAAGCGGCGCCATTTCACCATTTCGTGTCACTGTGACCTCTCCTTTGACTACGCAAAACATGAGGTAGCTGTCAACCTGGGCGTCCGAGATTTTTTGCCCTGCGTTCAGCACAATGATCCTTGCGTTGATCAGGTCGTTTTGAAAAAAGGCACCGCAGTTGCCGCCCGCCTTCGGATCAAGTTCCAGCTTGGTCAGATCATAGATGTTCATTCCGGATTCCTCACTTTCATATTTTCAAATAGACTGGTATGGAAAACAGTGCCGAAAATTTTATTGTCACTCGCTTCTGAGCGCTTCAACGGCGTCCTTTTCAGAAGCCACTTTCGCCGGGATATGCCCGCCCAGCACCGCAAGCAGGGTACTGACCGCAATCAGGATCACAATGTGGGACAGCTGCAGGCTGGCAATATTTTCCAGCTCTGTCAGCCTGAAGAGAATCCTGTTCATCGGGATGGTCAGCAGCCAGGCTGCCGCAACCCCCATAAGGCCGGACAAGAGGCCCAGGATAAAGGTCTCCGCGTCAAAGACTCTGGTGATATCCTTTTTCCGGGCGCCAAGCGAGCGCAGCACGCCAATCTCCTTGGTGCGCTCAAGCACGGAGGTGTAGGTGATGATGGAGATCATTATCAGGCTGACGATCAGGGAAATCGCGGCGAAAGCGACTAGTACGATGGTGATGCCGTTGATGATCCCCCCCGTCATCTGGGAAATGGTTTCCGCCAAGTCAGTGTGAAAGATCTGGTCCTCTTCCGCCCTGCCGGTGTTATAGGCCTCCAGATAGGCAACGACCTCCTCTTTATCATCAAAGGTTTCCGGGTACAGCATGATCGATGAGGGTATGGCGTTTCCGCCCAGGTAGCTGAGGAACGATGCCTTTGCCGTATCAGTCATGGCAGACAGGTTCATGACATTCTTTTCGCTCCCTGTCTGTGCCTTGACGATGTCTGAAGCCATCGTGGCGTCGATGACCCTGTCCATCAGCTCGTCGCTGTAGGCGATCCCGGGCACCAGCAGCGAGACATTGACGCCTTCCTTCTGTCGGACGATCCCTGCGATACGCAGCGTGACAGACTTTTTCGAATCGGCCATCGCCCGGTAATCGTTCCCGGGCAGGTAGGTCCCCATCGCTGTTTTGACATAATAGTCGTCGTTGTGGACCAGGATGAACTCCGTGCCCACTATGCTCTCAAAGGAGAAGGCCGCGGCGCCGGAGGTCTGAAAGCCAAGGTTTTTCAGGACGTCCCCATCCAACTGGTTCTCCTCGTCCACTACAAGCACCAGGTCGGTCGTTTCGCCGGGGTATTCTCCCGCCAGCAAGTCGTAATTCCTCTGGATGTACGGCGTTTCCTCTTCCCGGAGGTCCCTGGGGAAGGAGGATAGGCCCAGGCTGGTCAGGCTGGACACGCCGGCCGGGTTGGCAAGGCCGGGCATGCCTCGGCCCGCCATCGCGCCGCTGCTGCCGCCCGCTGACGGAATTTCACTCCCTTTTAGGGTCACCGGGACAACACCTTCCTCCCTTTCGCGCACCAGGTTCAGGGCCGTGGTCCGGGTCAGGCTGATGCTTCTGCAGATGTCCGGGTCGATCCCGTTCAGGTAAGCCAGGAATTCCTCCGTAATAACGTTTGTATGCGTTGTCTGGTCCGCGGAAGGGTCAACCATGAAAACCTCGTCGGAGACGACAGGCTCGGGTTCCTGCAGTATCCTTCCCCTCAGGCCGCTTTGCATCGCGGTGAACCGGTTACGCTCCACCGACATGGGCGTTTGGGAGATAATGATGGGGTACTCGGTCATGGCGTCCGACTGGAAGGTGTCGATCTGTTTCTGGAAACCCGAGGACAGGCTGAGGATGACGGCGATACCGATGATGCCGATGCTGGAAGCGAACGCAGTCAGAAAAGCCCTGCCCTTTTTGCTCCTGATGTTGTTATAGGAGAGCTTCAGCGCGATCGGAAAATTCATGTTGGTCTTCTTCAGGCCGAAACTGTCTGGGGCCGATGCCTCACGGAAAGGATTGCTGTCAGAGACGATCTTTCCGTCCTGAAAGCCGATGAGCCTGTCGGCATATTTTTCAGCGACCGCGACGTTGTGGGTTACCATCACGACCAGCCGGTCGCCCGCGACCTCCCTTATCAGGTCCATGATCTGGCTGCTGGTCTTTGTGTCCAGGGCCCCCGTTGGCTCGTCGCATAAGAGAATCTCCGGATCGTTTGCCAATGCGCGGGCGATCGCGACGCGCTGCATTTCACCGCCCGAAAGCTGCTCGGGCTTCTTGTGAAGATGCCCTTTCAACCCTACCTGTTCCAGCAGCTTCAACGCGCGCTTTTTTCTATCCTCAGCCTGTACACCGCCCAGCGTCATGCCCAGCTCGACGTTCTCAACGATGCTAAGGTGCGGGATCAGGTTGTAGTTTTGGAAAACAAAGCCGATGGCGCTGTTGCGGTAGGCGTCCCAGTCACTCTCCTTGAAGTCCTTTGTTTTACGCCCTTTGATGATGACTTCGCCCCGGTCGGCATGGTCCAGCCCGCCAATGATGTTCAGGCAGGTGGTCTTGCCCGACCCGCTGGTGCCGAGGATCGCTACGAATTCTTTCTCCCTGAACGATACATTGATATCGTCCAGAGCTACTGTTTCGACTCCTCCCGTACGATAGGTTTTGGATATATTCTTAAGTTCCAACATTTACGGCATTTCCTCTTTCTTCCCTGGTCTATCTGTCTGCACGGCCTGCTCCTGTGCCCTGTCATACGCATTGATTAGCCTGTCGATTCCGGATTTTCGTGCTTTCATCATCCGAATCCTGATCTCCAGCTCCTTCTTTCCCTTCTCCGAAATCAGGTAGATCCTGCGTTTGGGGCCGGGTCCGCCCTCTTCCCATTCTGACTCGAGGCAGCCTTCCTTCTCCATGTGCCGCAGCGTGCGATAAAGCGTGCTGATGTTCAAGGCGTCCGTGGAAATGCCAAATTGCTGCAACTGCTCCATCAGCACATAGCCATGTCCCGTCCCTTGACTCAACAGCTGCAAAAGGCAAGCCTCCAGGAACCTGTCCGCGGTTTTTCTCCCGGCATTACACCCAGGTGCTTGTTTTCCATCCATTGTTGGTCTCCTTATCAGCTATTTGCTATTTGCATATAGACTTATTGCACATAGCATAATCTTCCTGTGTGCCTGCTGTCAATAGTGCGTAGTATTTATCAAATATTCAATCTCTGTTCGGTTTTGCCGGGAGAGCACCCTTTGAAATAAAGAAATACTCGTCATAACAAAAGCCGGAGGAGAATTTCCTCGACTTCTGTATTAATAATGAATCAGACTCAGGAAGATTATTTTCTCGATGCTATTTTGTTGTAAACCTCTTATTTTTCCGAAGCTTTATTCCATCCTCGCCTATCTCGGTATTGGTACTTTATGCTTTGTCCTTCTGCACTCGTTCGAACAAATCAAGCATAGGCTGCAAGGTTATCAATGTGAAAGAGCTTTTGAACTAAGAAAACCACAACCGCCGCTTCCGCAAGAGCGGTTAGACAAGCGAGGTGAGGCAGTGGACATCATGACGTCTTGCGGTGCCGGGTTTCTGCATGATCCGCAATATACACTCGGATGGTGAACTTTTTATTTTGCCTGATGACCGAGGCGCAAGCGGGTGAATAGCCCGCTTGAATCGATGGAGTAAACAGCTGTTCGCAGCATGCGCTATGGTCAGTCAACCTCTGCATTGGGCAGCCGCAAGGCGCGTCGCATAGTGACAGCGGCATCCTTGTGACTTCCTCTATAGTCCAAATTCCTGCGGTAAAACCTGTTGGCGTTGTTTTCGAAATTTCCGATTTATCCCTGTATTTCATTCTCCAGCGCCAGCTGCGCTGCTTTTTGCGCGTGAATCATTGTCGTATCATATACAGGGAGCACTGAGTCTTCCGGATGGATGAGAAGTCCGATCTCTGTACAGCCCAGAATCACCGCTTCCGCGCCTCTATCCTTGAGGCCGGCAATGATCCTTGAAAACGCCTGCCGGGAGCTTTCTTTGATTTGACCAGCGCACAGCTCATCGAAGATGACGCTGTTTACCAGCGGGATGTCCGCTTCCGGCGGGATCAGCACGTCAAAGCCGCGCTGGGCCAGCCTTGATCTGTAAAAATCCTGGGTCATCGTATAGCGCGTGCCAAGCAGCGCGAGCTTTTTGCGGCCATCCTGTTCAAGCTGGTCGGCGGCCGCGTCCGCAATATGGAGCAATGGCACATGAACCCGTTTTGAAATCTGCGGGTAGACCTTGTGCATGGTATTGGTGCAGATCAGTAGCAGCTCTGCGCCGGCCTGCTCCAGTTTCTCCGCGGCATCGCCAAGTATCTCCGCGCTCTTTTCCCAGTCACCGCCGGACTGGCACTTCTCGATCTCATCAAACTCCACGCTGTACAGGATGATCCTTGCGCTATGGAATCCGCCGAGCTTTTCGTTGATATACTCATTGATGATGGAATAATACGGGATGGTGCTCTTCCAGCTCATCCCGCCGATGAGCCCGATCGTCTTCATGTTCATGCCTCCCATTCAAATATGGATATCATCGACAATGTCTTTGGCGTCCTGGCCGAACCGGCTGATGCTCTTGGTGATGAAAAGATTGAAAAGCACTATTCTTGGCATCGTCCATCATTCGTTTGAACTCTTCTCGGCCTGTTGTGTTCGAACCGCTTTCCGCATCCAGGCAGATGTCCACAAATTGTATGCCGAATCAGCTCATCACGTATTTCGTCAAATAGGAGGCCTGTGCGGCCAGGCATTGCAGCTGAGCGCCGGTTTTCGAACTGACGCGGCAACAGATGGCAACTCTCTGCATTGTTGGAAAGGGAAAAACCGCGGGAATGACGTTAATCTTCTTCTCCACAGAACTGGTCCTTCCATCATCGAAATATCAGCACAGTGCCGCGATTCCCTTTGCTATTACTAAGTATGTGAGATAGGGGGAAGGTACTTTCTTCTGACCAAAATCCCAGTCTTTCAGTTTCTGGTACACAGACTCAGGTGTAAAGAATCCATTCTTGTCCTGCTTGCTTTGGATGATTCCAACCATTTCCTGAAACCTGGGATCTGTATGGATATGAGGGTATCTGCTTAATACGCCGGCGACACTCAGAATATCATACCAGTGAGAAGGAGCTTTCAATTTTCGGAAATCATTTCCCATATAGAAAATGTAAGGGTGCTGCTCACGGCTATGCTCC
>RRZT012888092.1_pt1 | contig 11126 bp, 14 predicted proteins | sample 2165551 | NCBI WGS metagenome assembly RRZT01 (sample SAMN10456910, study PRJNA506462) | wastewater metagenome | biome: wastewater; feature: sludge; material: wastewater sludge; isolation source: wastewater sludge with Escherichia coli K12::gfp cells carrying plasmid... | place: USA: Moscow, Idaho...
GCAAACCCATGAACTTATCGGCTACACGCTCAGCGAGATTCCCGAGGCGGATGGAGTTGCTGGTGAGGGGGCGCCGTCGTCGGCAATGATTGACGGACGCGAACGCAAGGGTCCGCTCGTCTATCTGTCGAAGTACTACATTGACAGGCCGTGGCGCGGAACCGGAGCCTCGCTCCTCCTGTGGGAGGCGACGTGCGAGCTGCTGGCGGAGCGAGTGGGCGAGTGGGAAAATCCGTTCGTCTATCTCGGAACCAACGCGAAGAATCGTCGCGCCATCAAGGCGTACAAGAAGCTTGGTTTCGTCAAGGTGGGGACAAGGCACTTCATGGTGGGTGACGAAGACAACCTCGATGTTGTTTTAGCCCGCGAACTGCGTGTGCCATAATTATTAGGCTTCTCGCCACTACAGTGCGCGCAACCTGCCGCAGGGGGTCGTGCATCGGCGAGTTATTGAAGGCTGGCGCTTCACGCGCCCCGAGATCACTTGTGGCCTGCGTGCATGAGTGGAAAGAGATAGAGAAATGCAGACTCTTGACTTTGTCGATGCAGCCCAGCTGCGCGACGATATCCCGAGCTTCCGCCCCGGCGACACCGTTCGAGTGAACGTGCGAGTCGTTGAAGGCAACCGTACCCGTACCCAGGCTTTCCAGGGCGTCGTCATTGGCCGCTCCGGTGCAGGAATCCGCGAGACCTTCCGTGTCCGCAAGATCTCCTTCGGCGTGGGTGTCGAGCGTGTCTTCCCGGTGCACTCTCCTGCGATCGAGTCCATCGAAGTGGTCTCCCGCGGTATCGTTCGCCGCGCCAAGCTGTACTACCTGCGCGATCGCCACGGTAAGGCAGCGAAGATCAAGGAGCGTCGCGACGATCGGCGTGGCTGATTGCCCCTCAACGTGAAGGACCTGTGGAGTTTGCTGAGTAGGCGAGCCCCACAGGTCCTTTTCTCGTAGGTGTGCCGCTTCGTCTGTACAAACATAAATTGGGCTAGTATTTCAGGGCAGAATGCAATGGAGGAGCATATGGCGGAAGATCCACTCACCGGCTCGACTGGTGACCAGGTGCCACCGTCGTTCGCGCCCGGATCAGGTAACATCGCGATCCCCGAGGCCACCGAAGAGACGCGCAATATCGATCAGGAGATCGACGACGAAGCCGAAGAAAAGGCCGAAAAGCGCTCCTCGTGGTTGGGTAGCGTTCTTGAGTTCGGCACGATCCTCGTCGTCGCTCTGGTCATTTCGGTCCTGATCAAGACTTTCCTCCTTCAGGCGTACTACGTTCCTTCGGGATCGATGGAAACCACGTTGCAGGTGGGAGACCGTATCGCGGTCAACCGGATGGCGCGTGACGTTGAGGAGATTGATCGCGGGGACGTCGTCGTCTTTGTTGATCCCGGTGGCTGGCTGCCCGAGCAGCCCGATCGCCGAAGCGCATTTGAGCGCGGTGCCTCCAATATCCTGCAAACGGTTGGTCTTTTGCCGCAGAATACTGGGCATCATCTCGTCAAGCGTGTTATTGGAGTGGGTGGGGACCACGTCGAATGCTGTACCGATGCCGGGCAGCTCACCGTCAATGGCGTTCCGATTGACGAGGACTATGTCATCGACGGAGCGGCACCTTCGCTCCAGGAATTCTCGGTCGTGGTACCGGAAAACTCGCTGTGGGTCATGGGAGATAACCGCCCGAATTCGAGAGATTCTCGCTATCACGAGACTGAAGGTAACGGCTTTGTTCCCATCGGGAATGTCGAGGGACGGGCATGGGCGATCTTCTTCCCCTTTGATCATTTCGGGAAACTGGACAAGACCCACGCGTTTGACGCGGTCTCCGGTGCGGAACCGGAGGGCTGACGAGGTGGTGACGCCCTCGCGCGAGACTGAGCTGGATCTCCTCGCGACGATGCGCATGAACTTCGGTGAGGGCGCGATTCTTGCCGGTGTAGATGAGGTGGGGCGTGGTGCCCTCGCGGGTCCGGTGAGTGTGGGTATCTGCCTCATTGATACCTCAACAAGCGACGATTTTCCCGTGGGATTGCGGGATTCGAAGCAGATTTCTCCCGCCCGGCGCGAGGTGCTCGATCCGTTGTGCCGGACCTGGGGGCTGGATTTGGCCGTCGGGCATGCGGGACCCGAGATTGTTGATTCCGAGGGGATCATGGTGGCGTTGCGGCGTGCAGCCGCCGATGCCCTGGCGCAGCTGGGAGCACGCGGTTTCATGCCTGACGCGGTGCTGCTGGACGGCAGCCACGACTGGTGGGCCGAGGATTCCCTGTTTGATATCAATCCGATTCTGCCGCAGCTGCCGGTGCGGATGCAGGTGAAGGGCGACGCCTCGTGTGCCGTGGTGGCCGCGGCCTCAGTAGCGGCCAAAGTGGAGCGGGACCGGCTCATGGTGGACTTGGACGCGCAGTATCCGGGCTACGATTGGGCTAGCAACAAGGGATATTCATCGGCCCGTCACATCGAGGGGCTGAGGGCACTAGGTCCCTCGCCCCTACACCGAACATCATGGCATTTGCCGGGAGTAAACACATGAGCGATATCGAAGGCTACGAGTCCGACCAAGAGCTCGCCCTCTACCGTGAGTACCGCGACGTCATCAAGATTTTCCGGTACGTGGTGGAGACCGAGCGCCGTTTCTATCTTGCCAATGACGTGGACGTCAAAGTGCGCGCCTCGCAGGGTGGCGATGTGTTCTTCGAAGTCAACCTTCACGACGCCTGGGTGTGGGACATCTACCGCACGTCACGGTTTGTGCGCTCGGTGCGCGTGGTGACGTTCAAGGACGTCAACGTTGAGGAACTCAACAAGCAGGACATCACCAAGGAGATTGACCTGCCGGAGTGAGGACGCAGATTTAACGACGACGGCGCGCGGGTTGCGTCGTTGTGAGGGTGGCGGTGCGTGAGTTGCGAGGTTGCCGCGCGCCGTGTCAGCGTAGGACGCGTTTCGTACTTGTATCCACAGATCGACTTCGTGCACTGCCCATCCACAGCAGTTGGGTGTGCGACGTCAGGGTAAGCGATATCGGGCTTAACTGGGAGGCATGAACGCTTCTCACGTATTACTTCCACCCGGTAAGCCTCCCGTTGTTGACCTTGGCGAGGAGTGGGCCGCTCCATCGCTGCCTGCGAACGCCACAAATCGCGAGTTAGGCGCGTGGGGTGAAGAACTTGCCGCCCGCCATTTCCGGGCACGTGGAATCGACGTGCTCGACCGTAACTGGCGCTGCCGCCAGGGTGAGATTGATCTGGTTTGTTGGGACCCGCGGCGCCAGGCTCTCTTTGCATGCGAGGTGAAGACGCGCCGCGAGGGAGGCTCCGTTCCTTCGCTCGAGTCGGTTTCGCGGCTGAAGCTGGCGCGGCTACGGCTGTTGCTCGCCCAGTGGCTGGCGAATCATGAACATCGCGCGGCTGCGGTTGCAGTTGATGTGGTGGCAATTACGGTGAGTGGAAGCGGCTGGGATCTTTGCCATGTTGAGGCCGTGGCATGAGGATCGGCATGGCGCATGCGGTCTCGGTTGTTGGTGTGCAGGGACACATGGTGCGTATAGAGGCCGCGCTTCTCTCGGGGCTGCCTGCTTTCACGATCGTAGGACTTCCAGACGCCGCGGTGGTGGAGTCTCGTGAGAGGCTGAGGGCGGCTTTCGCAGCGGCTGGAATTCTCTTCCCTCAGGTGCGGGTAACAGTGAATCTTTCGCCCGCCGACATCCCGAAATCAGGAACGGCCTTTGATTTGGGGATTGCTGCCGCAATTCTCAGTGCGATGAGTGGGAATGAGGTGGGTGGGCGAGTTTATCTCGGTGAACTTGGCCTTGACGGTTCGGTTCGTCGTGTGAAGGGAGTGTTGCCTGCCGCGCTGGCACTGGCAGGTCTCGAACGGGTAGAAGGTCCGGACTGTGGCTCACTCGTGGTTCCCCATGGATGTGAAGCCGAGGCAGCTTTGGCCGAGGTGAGCGCGTTTGGGGTCTGGCATCTCTCGCAGGTTGCTGCGCCGCTTGGGATCGATTGCGCGCCGGTGCCACCGGAGCCGGCGCGCGCCTTGGTGAACGTGGCACAACGAACTAGTGCCGCGGAGGATCTCGCGGATGTCCGCGGGCAGAATGAAGCCAAATGGGCTCTCGAAGTGGCGGCGGCTGGTGGGCATCACCTACTAATGACCGGTTCGCCAGGGATAGGGAAGTCCATGCTGGCGAGCCGAATGCCGAGCATCCTTCCCGAGCTGAGTGTGGAGGAGGCTGTCGAGGTGGCATCGATTGCCTCGGCTGCTGGAGAGTTTCGGGGAGATCTCTCGCGAATACCGCCCTTCTCGGCGCCTCACCATACGGCCAGCGCTGTCGCGCTCATTGGTGGTGGCACCCATCCGCGTCCTGGGGCGATCTCCCGCGCCCACAACGGGGTGCTGTTTCTCGATGAGCTTCCCGAGTTCCAACGAGGAGTTCTGCAGGCGCTCCGCCAGCCGATGGAGTCGGGTGCGGTTGAGATCCACCGTTCGAGATCCAGCGTCACCTATCCCGCCCAGTTCCAGTTCCTCGGCGCGGCGAACCCCTGCCGCTGCGGGCGCTTCTTCGACAATCCCACCAAATGCACCTGTAGCCCATGGGACCGCCGCGAGTACTTCCGGCGCATTGGTGGCCCACTTCTCGACCGATTTGACCTCAACGTTGTCATGTCGAGACCCTCGCGGGCAGAACTGAAGCAGGAAACGACGACGGAACCCAGCGCCGTCGTCGCCGAACGAGTAACCGCCGCGCGAGAACGGTCTCGGGTGAGGCTCAACGATACCGAGTGGGCGCGCAATGCACAGGTGGCGGGTGCATGGCTGCGCAGGAATACGCCGCTGCCATCTGATATCGAGAAGAAACTGGATGTGGTTCTCTCGCGTGGAGAACTGTCGCTGCGGGCGGTGGACAAAATCATGCGGGTGGCGTGGACACTGGCCGATCTCGCGGGGCATGGCAGCCCCGATTCTGGAGACTTTCATCAGGCCTTCGTACTGCGAGAGAGGAACAATCATGGATGAGCGGCAGGCTAGCGAGAAGGAGAGACTGGCCGCGATGGCGTGGACCCGGCTGGCCGAGGGCGAGGACGTGTATGCCACGGCGCTGATAGATAGCTACGGATACGCGGGTGCGCTCCAGTGGCTGCGCGAGGCGCGAGCGGGAACGCCGGTGGACAAGCGTTTGCAGCCAAGCGTGGCCCGCTGGTGTGGGCGCCTTGATGCGGAGGCCTTCGAACGAGATGTTGAGCGTTCTGCCAAGTTGGGTGGCTTTCTGATGCCGGGAGATCACCTGTGGCCAGAGAGCGTTATGGATCTCGGAGAGGTTCGGCCTCTTGGACTGTGGTATCACGGGAATCCGGAGGTATTGAAGCGCCTCTCATTGGCCATTGTGGGTTCGCGTGATGCCACGGATTATGGCCTCCGGATTGCCACGGATTATGCGTTTGAGCTGGCTGAGCAGGGCGTAGTGATTGTGTCCGGTGGTGCTTTCGGCATCGATACGGCATCCCATCGTGGTGCGCTCGCGGCCGGTGGAAAAACTGTTGTTGTGCTCGCTGGCGGGGTGGACCGGCCCTACCCACGGCAGAATGCCTCGCTCTTTGGTGAGGTGCTGGCGGCTGGGGGAGTGATCGTCTCGGAATCGCCGCCCGGTGCGCAACCGCTACGGCACAGGTTTCTTGCACGCAACCGGATTATTGCTGGGCTTTCTGTGGCGACGGTGGTTGCCGAGGCGCCGGTGCGTTCGGGGGCTATTTCGACGGCACGGCATGCGATGGGAATCGGGCGGCCAGTGGGTGCGGTACCCGGGCCGATCACATCTCCACGCTCCGCCGGCTGCCACATGCTCATGCGCAGTCATGCCATCTGTGTCACCTCGGTGCAGGAGGTGCGGGAACTCATGGGATTCGTAACCGAGGGGGAGTCCCATCCGGTGCCGCGCGTGAATGAGCAGCTCACGTTGGATATCGGTGGTGGGGCGGCTGTGGGTGGCGGGGTTGCGGGTTATGTTGCTGCGGCGGGTTCTGCTGTTGAAACCGCAGCGGTGCAATCTCAGGTCACGTCAAGCCCAACCATGGCAAGCCCAACCGTGGTAAATGTCGACGACCCGCTCGCAGGCCATCCGCTGGCGGTCCGTGTGCGAGATGCCCTACCGGTGCGTAGGGCATGCTCGGTAACAAGGATTGCCACGACGGCGGGAGTTTCTGTTCCCGAGGCGATCAAAGGGCTGGGAATGCTGGAGATGCGAGGTGTTGCCGAGCAAGTAGGCGATGGTTGGAGATTGTCCCCCGCAGCACGCGCTGGTTGAGCATGGAAGGATACGGTTCTGTATCAGGGTGGAGTATTGAAGATTGGCGCAAGACTTGGGAGGGCATAGTCGTTGTCAATCGACGTGGACGCGCGAAAGTTAATGGCGGGCATGGATTCGGAAAGGGCTGGCCCGGTAAGACAGAGTTCCCGGAACGGTGGACGTTTGCTGACATGCAGTACGCAACTATGCTGACTTGGCATGATCCTCATGTTGTTCGTGAGTCCGGAGATTGCCAATACGCCCGACGCGTCGTTGACAGAGTGTTGATGGAGGTCCAGGCATATGGCCCTGGGTACACGATTTTTCGGGCGTCGTTCCCTGTCGACGGGGATGGTGTCGTCAAGAACGTACTTGGTGATAAGGTCGAAATACCGCTGGATCTCGCTAAACTGAAGGAATCGGGGTGGGAACATGTCAGGCATGGTGGAACTTGTTGAAGCGATGCGCCGGGAATTGCTTCCGCTGCTTCATCCTGGTGATCAGGCAGCCATTAATTCTAATCTTGAATGCGAAGGAGACCTCGACTGGGCGTTTGATTGCATGCTCCAGAGTGCCTTGGTGTCTGGCGTCAGGTTGCCAACACGCTTGCTTGTCGAGGCGGAGCAGATCCTTGAGTCAGAGGATATCGATCCAGAACTCGAGGAACGCTCACGAGGTTGGTTGGCACAGCACAAGGCCCTTCAAGCTGCATGATCGAGAGTATAGAGCTTCTTGAGCAGTATCGCCGTGAGTTGGAGTTACGCCGTGGACTCTCGCCGCACACGGTGGCTGCCTACGTTCGCGAAGCGGAGTCGCTGCTGACGTTTCTCAACGCATCCATTGGTGTGGGGCCTGATGAGCCGGTCGATCTGGGCCTTCTCACACTTACTGATGTGCGCTCCTGGCTTGCCCGATCACAAGCGGACGGCCAGGCACGTTCTTCACTCGCTCGGCATTCCGCTGCGATCCGAAACTTCAGTTCCTGGCTCTACCGATCCGGCTATACGGAAGTTGACGCTGCCGCGCGGCTTAAGGCCCCGCGTGCGGACAACGAGTTGCCCAACGTGCTGACACAGGACCAGGCACGTCAGTTGTTGAATCACGCTCAGGCGTGCGCTGCGGACGACGATCCGGTGTGTGTGCGCGACATGGCGGCGCTTGAACTGCTTTACGGCGCCGGTCTTCGGGTCGCGGAGCTTTGTACATTGAACATCGAGTCACTTCAGCCCAATTCCACGGTGAGAGTCATTGGCAAAGGAAACAAGGAACGGATCGTCCCGTATGGTGTACCAGCCACGAGGGCTCTCATGCGTTACCTCGCCGTCCGCTCGGCCCTCACCAAGAAGCCCACGAGAGCGCTTTTTCTCGGGGTCCGCGGCGGCAGGTTAGATCCGCGTTCCTTGCGCGATGTCGTGTACCGTATTGCTGCGGAGGCCGGTGTTCCGGAGATCTCGCCACACGATCTGCGCCACTCCGCTGCCACGCACCTCTTGGAAGGCGGGTCGGATCTCCGGACCGTGCAAGAGATCCTTGGGCATAATTCCTTGGCGACGACGCAGCGTTACACACACGTGAGTGCCGAACGCTTACGACAGACCTTCACCCAGGCCCATCCGCGCGCCTGAAAGAAGGAAGATCGTGCCCTGGGACTACGCCGATTGAGAAAAATCCCTTCGGGTAGCTTATATATTTGTCATGCATCATTTGTCATGTATCGCGCGTTGGTCCTTCCGAAGAGAGTCAGTATGTTTGTCAAAGAACAAGACCCGGCAACTACAATCTCCCGGAAGAAGAGCTTGAGACGTCTTGTGGGCGGGATACTTGTCTGCGCGCTGTGGTTGCCTTCCTCGGCGGCAGTGGCCATTGACGCCGAGTCAGCACCGAGCGATGTAATCATCGTTGAACCCCATGATTCGTCGGTGCCCGGTGATCAGAGTCCGATTGAGATCGACGTGGAGCCAGCACCGGGTGACGAAAGCTCGGTGGAAACAGAAGACGGAGGCGATGACGCCGTCGTCGTTCCTGCGCCTACTACTGTGCCTTCACCGACTACTATTCCCAGTACGGACAGCACAACCGATGTTGACGTAGCCGAACCGTCGGTAGAGACGACAGCCAAGGAAATTGTCGAGTTCAACGACGAGAAACTGAAGGCGTGTGTGGCATCCGCACTCGCGGTGGGTATTGACGCGGATATCAGCAAAGCGGATCTACGAAAGGTCACCGAGCTTTCGTGTGAACTATCAAAGAAACCTGACATTGAACCGTTGAAGTACGCCACCAATCTCAAGCGTTTAGATCTCAATAACAACAAGATTTCAGACATCTCAGTGCTCGAAGCGCTGGTGAAACTCACGTGGCTCGATATCAGCGGTAATCAGATTTCAGATTTTTCGGCGCTGAAGGCTCTTACCAAACTCGAGTACGTCAAGATTGACTCCCAGAAGCCGTCTGGATCGTTGCTCAAGGATCGCTGGATCGATGCCGGCGGAACCTGGTACTACCTGAACTCGAAGGGTAAGACGGCGACGGCCTGGGCACGGATCGGTGGAACGTGGTACTACTTCAATGCCCAGGGTGCGATGCAGACCGACTGGGTGAAAGTAGGTAGCTCGTGGTACTACCTCGATACCAGCGGTGCAATGGCCACCGGCTGGGCGAAGATCGATAAGAAATGGTACTACCTCGACGCTAGCGGCGCGATGAAGACGGGTTGGCTATCCCTGGGAAAGACGTGGTATTACTTCAATTCCAGCGGCTCGATGGTGACCGGCTGGGCTAACGTTGGCGGCACCTGGTATCACTTCAACACGGGTGGCGCGATGGCTACCGGCTGGGCGAAGGTCAGTGGCTCGTGGTACTACTTCAACGCTAGTGGTGCGATGGCTACCGGATGGTTGGCCAAGGGTGGCACATGGTATTACCTGCGGCCCAGTGGAGCTATGGCAACGGGATGGCTCCAGCAAGGAAATGTCTGGTATTACTTCAAGTCCAGCGGTGCCATGGCTACAGGTCGCCAGACAATCGGTGGCGTCACGTACTACTTCAACAGCAGCGGTATCTGGCTAAGTGATCAGATCCCTCTGTTCGTCTATGGAACGCTGCGGACCGGCGAGGAAGCAGAGTTCGTGATCAGCGGTTACGTGCGCAACAAGGTGGTGACGCGGGCGTCCGCCGTGGATCTGTGGATCACCTGGGATAATCGAGGCTCGTGGCCGTGGATTATGCCGGGCACCTACGGCACCACCGGCGAAGCCTTGTCATTCGCGCCGCAACAGGCCTCGCAAGCTCTTGCACGGGCCGACAGCTGGGAAGGCTACGTCCCCGGCGGGAATATCAACCACATGAACTACACGCGCGAGCTGATTTCGAGCGGCCAGGGCTACGTTTACGCCTATGTGGCAACTCCCCATAGGCAGACATTCATTCGCGCCTATGGAACCCGAGTTATCCACGGCGATTTCACGAGGTTCTAGTATGTCGGAATCCATGAACGGGAGCGCTCGTCCACGACGCCTCATCGTTGTAGCTATTGTGGCGTTACTCGTGCTCGTTGTGGGAGTCGCCGTGTACAGGTTCTGGATCTCGGATGCGGTGAAGGAATCGGGCACGGCGTCGTCCTCCGCGGCCCCATCGGGTGCCGTATCAACACTGGCTCCGAGTGAGGGAACTTGGGTAACGCCAAATCCCGAGGCAACGCCGATTCCGGTGGCCACCGAGCATCCTGACGGGCCTTCTGCCGAAGCACCGGCCATTATGGAGAGCACGGGTGACGTGATTGGTTCGATCGGTGAACCCTCTGGAATGGTTGGCGCGAATGGTCAACCGGTTTTCACGATTAAGGTGACTGACATTCGTCTAGAGTCCACGTGCCCGACCCGAATCGAGGGCGAGACGTTCACCGCCGATGGCGGGAAGTTTCTTGTGGCCCGGGTGGAAGCCACGATGGATACCTCCTTCCCCGAGCAGACGAACGAGACTCCTTTCGTGACGGTGGATTCCGACGCGTTTTCAATTCTCCGCGAGGATGGCGAAGTGGTTGGAGGCACCCTGTCACAAAAAGCTTACGGGTGCTTCACGTTGGAGGAGCGTGTTCAGCCTTTCGTCAACCCGGGTGAATCGGTGACAGGGCTTGTTGTTCTGGAATCCTCGATTGAGCACGGCTATCTGCAGTACAACCCGTGGGGCGTGCCCGGTTCAGGATGGGTGTGGGAGTTCTAGCGGGTTCCGGAACATCAGGCAAGCCATGGGTAAACTTGGAGTGCTCGCTTCAAGGAAGGATCCTCCGATGGCTCGACACAGATTGCTCATGCGCCGCTCGCTTACGTCTGGTCGGCTTGCGACTGATCCTCCGAAGGTTTCGCAGGTACCTGTAGCGGAAGCCGCCGTCGTACCGCTCGAACATATCGAAACCCTTAAGTTAGCGGAACTGATGCTCGCCGCCTACCGCGGCACCGTGGACGACGAGGGTGAGGACCTCGACGATACCCTCACCGAGATTCGTGCAACGCTTTCGGGAGAGTACGGCCCGCTCCTTTCGTCTGCGAGTGGTGCGTTTTGCGACGACGACGGCGTCGCCTCCGCAATCTTTGTCACTGGGCGCGCGGAGATCCCGCTTATCAGCTATGTTGTCACTGCCCCGAACCGTCAGCGCCGAGGGCTGGGAACAACGCTCATTGAGAGGGCTTGCGCAGTGCTCGCCGCGCAGGGGTACAAGGATGTTGAGCTAGCCGTGACGGTGGGTGGAGCGGGTGAGCAACTGTACCGTCGGCTGGGCTTTCGAGTGATTGAAAGCTGGGAAGAATAGCACTGGATGCCGTGGAAGCGCTTTGGACACAGATAAA
>RRZT012422333.1_pt1 | contig 11125 bp, 10 predicted proteins | sample 2165551 | NCBI WGS metagenome assembly RRZT01 (sample SAMN10456910, study PRJNA506462) | wastewater metagenome | biome: wastewater; feature: sludge; material: wastewater sludge; isolation source: wastewater sludge with Escherichia coli K12::gfp cells carrying plasmid... | place: USA: Moscow, Idaho...
CTGCGCGAACCAGGGTTTGCTGTCCACCTCAGTCGGCGGCGCCAGCGCCACCGCCCGGTCGACCAGGTCGGGGGTCACCACGACGGCGTCCACGTTGACGTCGTCGAGCACCCGTTCCAGTTCGGCCAACTGGGTCGCGACCGCCAGCGTCAGCGCATACTCGTGGGCGCGCACGGGGGCCACCCCAGCATCGGCGGCGACTAGGTCGGCCCCCGCCCGGCGGGCCAACCACGCGGCGGTGGCCAACCCCAGGATCGCCCGGCCATCGGCGGCCTGCAGGCCGGTGCAGTAGCCGAGCAGCAGATCATCGGCCCCGGCGTCGGGTTGGACAAGCACGATCACATCGGCGCGACCGGCGCAAAGCCCACCAACCAGTTCGCGGAGCACTTCGGGACAGGGTTGTAGCCCCACCCAGACCAACGTCCGAGCAAGGGCCAATCTCGTCTTCAAACCCATCATCGCGGTCACAGTGAAACCCTAGGCCCGGCCGAAACGCCCTGCACCCCATGTGGCCCTGGCCGGCGGGCGACCTACACTGGTTGGGACTTCCCCGAGCCAGATGGAGCAGAACGTGAGCAAAACCGGTACTGGGACCGACCCCTTGGTCGGCGACGTGCTGGATGGCCGCTACGAAGTGCTCCAACGGCTGGCCCGCGGCGGCATGGCTACGGTCTACCGCGCCTGGGATCGCCGGCTGGAACGGATCGTCGCCGTCAAGGTGATGCATGAGGGCCTCGGCGACGATGCCGACTTCGTCGCGAAGTTCGATCGCGAGGCACGTGCTGCCGCCCGCCTGTGCGACAAGAGCGTCGTCGGCATCTTCGACCAGGGCCACGATCACGGTCGCCCCTACATCGTCATGGAGTTCGTCGAGGGCAGCACTCTGCGCACGGTCATCACCCGGGACGCCCCGCTCAGCCCGCTTCGCGCCCTGCAGCTGATAGAACCGGTGGCCGCGGCACTGGCCGTCGCGCACGACTCGGGGCTGGTGCACCGCGACGTCAAACCCGAGAACGTGTTGATCAGTCATCGGGGTGCGGTCAAGGTCGCCGATTTCGGGCTGGCCCGGGCGGTGACCAATCAGACGTCGACGCACACCCAGGGGCTGCTGATCGGCACCGTCAGTTACCTGCCGCCCGAGTTGCTGACGACCGGACGCGCGCAGACCTGGTCGGACGTCTATTCGACCGGGATCATGCTGTTCGAGATGCTCACCGGCACCAAGCCCTACACCGGGGAACCACCCATCACGGTCGCCTACAAGCACGTCAACGAAGATGTGCCGCTGCCCTCTGAGGTACTGGCACGCAGACACCCCGGCCAGGCGCGCCGCGATCCGATCCCCGACTACGTGGACGCGTTGGTGGCAGCTTGCACCCGCCGCAATCCACAGGCCCGTCCGCCCGATGGTCGCGAGTTGCTGCGCCGGGTACGGCGCGTACGCCGGGCCCTGGAGCGTGGGGTGCGCAGCGACGACGCGCTGGCTGCGATGGTCTTCCCGGCGGCGGCGCTCCCCTGGTCGGTCTCAATGACAGAGGTCATCGATCCCCGAGATGCGGACACCTCAATGCTCGCCGGCCTGCCGCCGTTGCCGGCCACCGACGATCCGTACGACGACGACCCCCTGACCCCGGTGGAGCCGCTGCCGGCGGTGGCCGAGCCCATCGTCAGTGAGCCGAGCGTTCAACCGCGTCCGGTTGAGGTGGTGAGCAGTCCAGCAGTCAGCGAACGCTTCCCCAGACTGACGCGGGCGCAGCAGTACCGGCGACGGCGCGCGGTCTTGCTGACGATGCTCGTGGCGGTTCTTGCCCTGACGGTAGGGACGGGCAGTTGGTGGTTCACGTCCGGCCGCTACGTCACCACCCCGTCGGTGGTCAACCAGACCCGCGAGCAGGCAGTGGCGATCGCCGAGGCGAACGATGTGACGATCAGCTTCACCGAGGACTACTCGGAGACCGTCCCTGCCGGCCTGGTGATCAGCACGTCACCCAGTCCCGGCGACCGAGTGGTACGGCGGACGCAGCTGGCAGCCGTGCTCTCGAAGGGTCCCGAACGCTTCCCCGTTCCGAAACTGGTCGGGCTCTCCCTGGCAGACGCCAAGGCGGCGCTGACCGGGGCAAACCTGCAAGCCGGCGCAGTCACCGAGGCGTGGGACGAGCAGGCAGCCGTCGGCACCGTCGTCTCGGCCGGCCTGAACGAGGGCGAACAGGTCAAGCGCGAGACTGCGGTCGACCTCACGGTCTCGAAGGGACGCGAGCCGTTGACGATCCCGAACGTCGTCGGCATGAAAATCGAGGACGCCGAGAAGACGCTCACGGACGCCGGTTTCCGGGTCGCCACTGCGGCGGAGAAGTTCGATTCGAAGGTGCCGAAGGGTTCGGTCATCAGCCAGGAACCTACCGACGGCACGGCCTATCGTGGGGACGCCGTGACGGTTGTCGTCAGCAAGGGCGCCGAAATAGTCAAAGTGCCCGACATCAAGAAGAATGACCTGATGGCCGACGCGAGCAAGGCGCTCACGGATGCCGGATTTGAGGTGGAGGTCGTGTGGGAGGGCAACTTGCCGATCCGTCAGGGACGCGTCGAGCGGATCACCGACAAGGACGGCAAGGAGCTCAAGAAGGACGACGAGTTGCCCAAGGGCACGATTGTGGTGATTCACGCCGTCTGATGGTTGACCGGCTGGCCCCGGCGAGCCTGATGCTGATGGCGATCTTGTGGGGCTCGACCTTCTTCGTCCTCAAGGACATGCTGACCCGCATCGACGCGTCCGACCTGCTCGCAGTGCGGTTCACCATCGCCGCCCTGGTGCTGGTGACGCTACTGCACCGGCGCCTGCGGATGGATCGTCGCACGCTTCGGCACGGCTTGGTGATGGGTTCGATGTATGGGGTCGCCCAACTGCTGCAGACCTATGGGCTGGCGCAGACCAGCGCGTCCATCTCGGGCTTCCTGACCGGACTGTACGTGGTGATGACGCCGATCTTGGAGGCGGTGCTGCTCAGGGCAAGGGTCAGCCAGCGGGTCTGGCTGGGGGTCGGGTTGGCCACCGCCGGGCTGGGAGTGCTGACGATCGCGCCCGGGGTGGGTGCGGCCCGGCTCGGCTGGGGCGAGTTGCTCACGGTGCTCAGTGCGTTGACCTATGCGGGACACATCGTCTACACCGGACGTGTCAGCACCCAAGCGCTGACGCTGCAGTTGAGCACGGTGCAGACGACGACGGTGGCGGCGATCTGTGTCTTGGCGGCCCTGCCGGGCGGCATTGCGCTGCCCCAGCGGGCGGCCGACTGGTGGGCAGTGATCTACCTGGCGATCCTGTGCGGGGCGCTGGCGATCGTCCTGCAGGTCTGGGCGCAGGCGAAGGTGGAGGCGACCCGGGCGGCGGTAATCATGAGCTCCGAACCGATCTGGGCGGCCGTCTTCGCTATCGGTGCCGGCCAGGAGGAACTGGGCTGGCGCACCATCATCGGCGGGGCGGCCATGGTTGCGGCCATGGTCCTGGCTTCGTTGCCGGAGCAGCCGGCGCTGCCGCGGATCAGGGTTGCCAGGGCCGGGTGTCGCGAACGTCCACCAGAGTGGTCGAGCTCAACGCGGTGACGTGCTTGACGATCAGGGCATGGCCGCGATCGTTCAGCAACCCCTCGTGGATCAGGAAGCCCTGCGGCGCCCCAACCGCCCGCGCGAACTCGACAGTTTCCTTGGTGGCCGCCCACGGGCCGAACGCCGGGATGAGCGCGATGTCGATGCCCTCGGCGACCGCGTCCAGGCAGTCGCCGGGATGCAGCACGCTGGGTTCACCCTGACTACGGAAGACGAAGCCGACGTTGCCGATGCGCGGATAGTCGCGGTGGATGACCGCGTGCTGGCCGCCGATGGTGGCGACCTGCAGCGCGCCCAGATCGATGGTCTCCCCCGGGCCCAGCCGGCGGGTGCGGTCGGGCAGGGCGACAATCTCGGGGACGGTCTGCTCGACGGCCACGATGGCTTGCGGGTTCGCCGCGAGCAGCTTCGGTAGCTCGGTGGGGTCGGCGTGGTCGGGGTGCTGGTGGGTGACCAGCACCGCGTCCAGGTCGGTGAGCCCACGCCAGGCGGTGCTGAAGTCGCCCGGGTCGACCAAGATGCGCTGGCCGGCGGTTTCGAGGAGGACGCAGGAATGGCCGAGATGGGTGATCTGCATGTTCCCAGTCTGGCCCAGTCCGCCGTCGTTTCCCATGGCCGGGGCTGACTCTTGACATTGACCACAACCTGATCATCCCGTTGTCATGACTTCGATCAGAGTGGCAACGGGTTGCGACGCTAGGTTGATCGCAGCGATCCGGTCATCACGGCCGCCCGCCCATCAAGGAGGTGTATCCCGATGTCACAGCTGCTGACCATGAGTCCGACCGGCGATGCCGCAACGGACACCCCCGGCTTCGTAGAATCGCGCACCCTGGCGTCCCTGCGCGACACCCTGCTGCCCGCCCTGATGAGCGGCAGACTCCGCGTCCGCGATGCCGAGAAGCAGGTCCAGGAGGCACTCTGATGGCCGACAAACTCATCGTCTACCGGCACGCCGACGGCCTGCCCGCCGTCCAGCTCCGCGCGCGGGAGGCCACGGTCTGGCTGACCCAGGCCGAAATCGCCGACCTCTACGGCACCTCGGTGTCCAATGTCGCCCACATCACCAGGCGAATCATTGAGGACGGCGAGATCGACCCGGCAACCTTTGACTCAGAATCAATAGTTCGCACCGAAGGCACCCGTCAGGTCACTCGCGAGATCAAGGTCTACAACCTCGACATGATCCTGGCGATCGGCTACCGGGTGACGACCTGGCAGGCAGTCACCTTCCGGCAGTGGGCGACGTCGGTCCTCAAGGAGTACCTGGTCAAGGGGTTCGCGCTGGACGACACCCGGCTGAAGGGCGAACAGGCTGACTACTTCGACGAGTTGCTGGCCCGGATTCGGGACATCCGATCGTCCGAGAAGCGCTTCTACCAGAAGGTCCGCGATCTCTTCGCCGCCAGCAGCATCGACTACGACCCGAAGTCTGGGCAGGCCAAGGAGTTCTTCGCCACCATCCAGAACAAGATGCTGTTCGCCGTCACCGGGCAGACTGCTGCGGAACTGCTGGCCAACCGGTCCGACGCAACGCACCCGACCATGGGTTTGACCAGTTGGGTCGGCGAACGCATCCGCAAGGCCGACACCCAGGTGTCCAAGAACTTCCTCACCGAAACCGAACTGGAGCAGCTGAACCGGCTGGTCTCCGGCTTCCTGGAGTTCGCCGAACTCCGCGCTGCGCGACATGAACGCACCTACATGGCCGATTGGGCGAGCCAAACCGAACGCTTCATCGGCTTCAATGAGTTCCCCATCCTGACCGGCGCCGGTCGGGTCTCCCACGACAACGCCAAACGCATCGTCCACAGCCGTTACGAACAGTTCGACGCCGCCCGCCGCGTCCGTGAGGCCACCGAGGCAGATGCGGCCGAGCTGGACGACCTCGACTCCCTGCCCGCCCTGGAACGGCGAGCCCGCCACACCCAGGACCAGCCATGATCCTCGCGAGCCGGCCGGGCCTCACCTACATCGGCGCCGACGGCTAGGAGGTCACCCCCACCATCCGGCTGCTCGGCGCACCCGCCGAGAACGACAACCTCGCCGCTCAACAGGTGCGCCTCGAACAGGGCGACCACAAGCGGCGATTCGACATCATCTGCTACGTGAACGGCTTGCCGTCGACGAACAGGGCCGGCCCATCACCGACCCCGGCGTGCCAAACCCGACCTCGGCAGGCTGAACGAGGCGGCCCTCCAACGCATCACCCAGCGACCCAACCCGCAACTGGCGATCGAGGCGCTGCGCAACCTGCTGCAGGTTGAGGCTGCGCGAGTCACCGGAACCAACGTGGTGCGGCAGAAGGTGTTCAGCGAACGTCTCACTGAACTGATGAACCGATACACCAACCAGCAACTGACCGCCGCCGAGGTGCTGGCCGAGCTGGCCGCCATCGCGCGCGACCTGGTCACCACGATGCGCAGCAATGTGCGAGTTGACTGGTCGAGACGCGAGGACGTGCGGGCCGCGAAACCCCTGCGCCCCGACTATGCGGAGAACGCTGGCGCCTTGACCGCCGCCTCGCAGGTCGTCGCGATCAACTTCGCCACGGTCGCGCAGGCGAACAACTACTGGCGCTGATCCGGGGCTGATCGCCGTGGGCGGGCGCCCAACTACCCAGAGCAAGCTGGCGTGAGCGTGCGTCCGGCCAGCACGTCCGCCGACGAGAAGGCGTCGACTAGATTGGGTTCGTCCCGGTAGAGCGGCCGGGATCACCGAGAGGGGGGCATCGTGGCCAAGGTCAAGAAGATCATCAACGAGACCGAGAACATCGTCGGCGAAGTGCTTGACGGTTACGTGGCGGCGTCCATGGGCAAACTGCGCCGCACCGACGACCGCGTGCTGGTTCGCACCGAGATCGAGCCGGGCAAGGTGGGCCTGGTCATCGGCGGTGGCTCCGGGCACGAGCCTGTCTATACGTCCTACGTCGGCAAGGGCATGGCCGATGCCTCTGTCGCCGGCAACATCTTCGCGGCGCCTGCCCCGCAGTTCGTCACCGCAGCCATCAAGGCCGTCGACCAGGGCAAGGGTGTGCTGCTGGTCTACGGCAACTACGCCGGCGACGTCCTCAACTTCGACATGGGGGCAGAAGATGCCACCGACGACACCGGCGTCGAGGTGCGCACGGCGCTGGTGGCCGACGACTGCGCCACACCTGATCTGGTGACCCGGCGCGGCATCGGCGGCGGCTTCTACCAGGTGAAGATCGCCGGCGCCGCCTGCGCCGAGGCTCAGAGCCTCGAAGAGGCCGAAGCGGCGGTGAACAAGTGCCGGCAGAACCTGCGCACCCTGGGTGTGGCGGTGTCGGCGGGGTCACTGCCCGAGACCGGCGAGCCGACCTTCACCCTCGGCGACGACGAGATCGAGATCGGTCTCGGTGCACACGGCGAGGTCGGCGTTGAACGCGCGAAACTGATGCCGGCCGACGTGCTCACCACGAAGATGATCGACCACCTGGTGGCCGATCTTCCCTACCAGGCCGGCGATCGGGTGGCCCTGCTGTTCAACAACCTTGGGGCGACGACCCAGATGGAACTCATGATCGTTGCCCGCAAGGCCTTCCAGCTGCTCGGCGAGTTGGGCATCGAGGTCGCCCGCTGCGACATCGGCGCGTTCTTCTGCAGCCAAGAAATGGCAGGCTTCTCCATCTCGCTGCTGAAGCTGGACGATCAGCTCGAGCACCTGCTCAACGCCCCATGCGAATCCATCACCTTCACTCAGGGATGATGATGGAACTCAGCATCGACCAGACCCGCGCAATGCTCGTCGCCATGTGCGACGCGATCATCGACAACGTCGACTTGCTCACCAAGGCCGACCAGGCCATTGGGGACGGCGACCATGGCGTCGGCATGCGGCGCGGCTTCAAGGCGGCGAAGCAGGCCGTCGAAGCGGCTGAACCTGGCAGCGTCGGTGATCTGTTCAAGGCCGGCGGGTCGGCCATCATCGCCACCAGTGGCGGGGCGTCCGGCGTCATCTTCGGCCTGTTCCTGCGGGCACCGGCGAAGCAACTGTCCGGGCAGACACTGGACGCGGCCGGGTACGCGTCCTGGCTGGCGGCAGCCGCCACCCAGATCCAGGCACGCGGCAACGCGAAGCCGGGCGACAAGACGATGGTGGACGCCATCGTCCCCGCGTCCGAGGCCGCGCAGGCAGCCGTCGGTGCTGGCCTGCTGGCCGTGGCCCAGGCCAGTGCAGCCGGAGCCCACAAGGGCAAGGACGACACCGTCGAGATGATCGCGTCTTTCGGCAAGGCCAAGGCTCTCGGTGAACGGGCCAAGGGACACCCCGACCCCGGCGCACTGTCGACCACCATCCTGCTGGATGCCGCACGTGACTACGTCAAGGGGCAGAGCTGATCACCGGACTGCGGTAACCGCGTCAGGTCGCCAACAACTCCCCCACCAGGCGACCGGCGTCCCGGCATGCGGGGGCGCCAGCGTCCAGGTGGGTGACGGCGCGAACCAGGTGCGACCCGACAGCGCTGAGCCCCACCCCTTGTCGGCGGGCGGTCGCAACCACCTGCGACGCGGCACGATCGCCGACGTCCAGCACCACGATGTTGGTGGCGACCAACTCAGGGGCGACCACGCCCGGGGCCGCCACGGCGACTGCTTCGGCGAAACTGCGGGCGTTGGCATGGTCGTCGGCGAGCCGCGCGATGTTGTGGTCGAGCGCGTACGCCGCGGCAGCCGCGAGGACGCCCGCCTGCCGCATCCCACCGCCCAGCCGCTTGCGCTGCACCCGTGCCGCAGCAATGCGCTCATGACTCGATACCAGGACCGATCCGACCGGCGCCCCCAGGCCCTTCGAGAAGCAGACAGTGACGGTGTCGAACAGCCGTCCGTAGTCGGTGAGGTCGACGCCGGTGGCAACGTGGGCGTTCCAGAGGCGGGCGCCGTCCAGGTGCATCGCCACCCCGACCTGCCGGCAGGCTGCCCGCAGCTCCCGCAGCATCCCGATCGGGTGGATGGTGCCGCCCCCGAAGTTGTGGGTGTTCTCTATCGCCACCGCGGCGGTCTCCACCAGGAACGGACCGGTGCTGATCGACATCATGCTCGTCACGTCGCTCACCTTGGCGACACCCGACACCCCCGATGACGATTCCCAGGTGCGCATGGTGATTCCGTGCAGCGCTGCATGAGCGCCCATCTCGGCGCGCGCGCTGTGCGCCTGCTGGTCGCACAGCACCTCGGCTCCCCGTGGCGCCAACGACCAGACCCCGAGCAGGTTGGCCATCGACCCGGTCGGGCAGAAAAGCCCAGCCTCGTGTCCCAGCAGTTCGGCGGTACGCGCCTCAAGTTCGTTGATGCTGGGATCCTCGCCGTAGACATCGTCACCGACCTCGGCGGCGGCCATGGCCGAGCGCATGCCCACCGAGGGCCGCGTCACCGTGTCGGAGCGCAGGTCGATGAACCGCGGTTCGCCCATCAATCGTCCCAGTCCGGCACCTGTAGCGGCTGGTGACGCAGCAGCCGGCTCTGGTTCAGTCGCTCAGCGATCATGAACGCCAACTCCAGGCTCTGATTGCGGTTCAGCCGCGGGTCGCACGCAGTCTCGTAACGTGCGTTGAGGTCTTCTTCCGACAGTTGGAAGGCCCCGCCGAGACACTCGGTGACATCGTCACCGGTCAGCTCAATGTGCACCCCGCCCGGCCAGCTGCCGAGCTTGTCATGGACGTCGAAGAAGCCGTTCAGCTCCTCAACCACCGCAGCATAGGAACGGGTCTTGTAGCCGTTCGCGGTGGCGAAGGTGTTGCCATGCATTGGGTCGCAAACCCAAGCCACCTTCCGTCCGGACTGCTCCACCGCCTCGATGATCGCCGGCAGCTTCTCGCGAACATTGTCGGCGCCCATCCGGGTGATGAAGGTGATCCGGCCAGGTACCCGATCGGGATCAAGGCGATCGGCGATCTCCAAGGCATCGGCACCGGTCACCGAGGCGCCGAGCTTGACGCCCAGTGGGTTCTGGACGCGCCGCAGCAGCTCGACCTGGGCGCCGTCTGGCTGGCGGGTGCGCTCCCCGATCCAAACCATGTGCCCGGAAGTGGCGTAGGGCAGCTGGCTTCGGGAGTCGATGCGGGTCATGGCGTACTCGTAGTCGAGCAGCAAAGCCTCATGGGATGCGTAGAAGTCGACGGTACTGAGCGTGTCGTCCAGGACTCCGCAGGCCAGCATGAAGCCCAGCGCACGACCGATCTCGTCGACCATGTTCTGGTAGCGATCCTCGATCCGTGAGTCACGCACGAAGCTGGCATTCCAGGCGTGCATCTGGCGCAGGTCGGCGAAACCGCCGGTCACGAACGCGCGCACCAGATTGAGCGTCGCGGCCGACGCGTTGTACATGCGCATCAGCCGGTCGGGGTCTGGACGCCGGGCCTGTGGCGTGAAGTCGAAACCGTTCACCGCGTCACCGCGGTAGGCCGGCAAGGTGACCTCACCGCGGGTTTCGGTGTCCTTGGAACGCGGCTTGGCGTACTGGCCGGCGATGCGTCCAACCTTCACGACCGGCAGTTGGGCGGCGTAGGTCAGCACCACGCTCATCGACAACAGGACGCGCAACTTGGCCTTGATGTTGTCGGCGCGTACCCCGGCGAAGGTCTCGGCGCAGTCGCCGCCTTGGAGCAGGAAGGCCTTTCGATCGGCCACCCGGGCGATCGACTCCCGCAGGTCGTCACACTCGCCGGCGAAGACCAACGGCGGCAACTCGCGCAGCCGGTCGACAACCCAACGCAGCCGCTCGGGATCGGCATAGTCCGGCTGCTGCACTTGGGGCATCGCGTGCAGCTGGTTGAGTGTAGGTATCAGGTCGGACACGCTGACCAGAATACGTGCCCACCAAGGCCGCCCTCGTGACGTCCAACTACTGCCGGACGCCTCACGCCGGCGACTGCCTTCTGCGTCGCCTGGCTTCCTCGTCGGCCAGCGCTGCCTGCTCGGCCTGTCGACGCGCAGCCTGCGCCGCCTCATCCAGACGCGCGGCCTCCTGTTCGTCCAGCAATCTGGCCAACTCGGCCTCGGCGGTCCGGCGTTGCTGCTCGGCCACCCGACGCTCGACCCGGGATTGCCTCGACTGCTCAGCACGTGCCGCCGAAGCGGGATTTCGAGCCAGACCAGAGCGTCCGACCGTGTAGTCATCGCGATACCGCCGGCCTGCCAGCTGGCTGATGTTCGTCATCACCAGGTCGGTGAGCCCACGCAGGATCAGCCCATCGGTGGTGTCGCTGGTCTCAGCGAGGTCGGCGAACCGGTCCACCCCGATCGGTTCGCCGATCCGGAGCCGATACCGAAGCTCGATCCCCGGGTCGGTGCGGGTGATCGGAACCAGGGCGGCTGGCACGATCGGTGTCCGTCTGGCAACTGCCAGCGCCGCGAACTCGGCATGCCCCTTGTGCACCGCGCCATCGTTGCCGGCAGCCACCTCGGGGAAGACCACCAGCACCTGACCGCGCGCGAGCACGGCAGCAGGATGATCAAGGGAATCGAGGTCGGTCGTCCAACTGGTGCGTCTCAGTCGAGGTATC
>RRZT010153526.1_pt1 | contig 11124 bp, 15 predicted proteins | sample 2165551 | NCBI WGS metagenome assembly RRZT01 (sample SAMN10456910, study PRJNA506462) | wastewater metagenome | biome: wastewater; feature: sludge; material: wastewater sludge; isolation source: wastewater sludge with Escherichia coli K12::gfp cells carrying plasmid... | place: USA: Moscow, Idaho...
ATCACTTCTTCATCAAGGCGGAAAATTTTCACTGCTGCCACTGATCGTTACGCTTAGCTCACTGACTGCGTGAGCGTAGGGGATCAACAAGGTTTTACCTACGCTAACGGTCAATGAGTCAGTAAAAAACAATCATGAAGTCATCGTTTTGTCAGGCGATTGTTTTTGGGGAGTTCAGGGTGTCTTCCAGCATGTCAAAGGGGTGACGAGGGCTATTTACGGTTATGCCGGTGGTGACGCCTCGACTGCTCAGTATGAAACAGTTTCAAGTGGCACTACAGGTTATGCCGAGTCGGTAAAAGTTGAGTTTAATCCTCAACAGGTAAGCCTCGGGGAGCCTCTTAGAATCTATTTTTCTGTTGCGCATGACCCAACGGAGCTAAATTACCAAGGTCCTGATACGGGTACTCAGTACCGTTCTGCGATCTGGACGACTAACCCAGAGCAGCAAAAGGTCGTCATCAGTTATATCGCCCAACTTGATCAAGCTGGTATCTACACAGGGAAGATTGTGACTCAAACAAGCCCACTTAAAGGTTTCTATCCGGCAGAAGATACCATCAGGACTATCTGACCTTGCATCCAGAAAATCCCTATATTGCACGTAATGACTTACCTAAAGTGGCTAATCTAAAATGCCTCTATCCCTCTGATTTTCGTGCCGAGCCAGTTTTGGTGGGTGAGTATTGATTGAGGGCTTGAGCAAATAATTATCTTTATACTGACTTATATTAGTGGCGTATTGACTATATTTAGTCCATGTATTCTACCCATACTGCCTTTTGTATTAGCCAGATTTGGTGCTCTATCCTTAAATCTGAACACTAAACAGCATTCAGATTCGTTAAAAATGCAAGTTACATATACTCTTTAACTGCGCGCTGCCTTTGAAATATTGAAGCTGTCTTCCAACATTTGATAGCGCGTTACGACACCATTAGCAATCGTTAGAATCAGCGCGTATTGTGAAGTGGCAATTTTACTGGTTGCCTTAATCCGAGTTTGGAGAGCACCAATAATTACTGCACGGCTGTCACTAGCGAGAATGTCCTCTATCTCGAAAGTGACAGGTTCGGTCAATATGCGAAGATCACGAATGAAATCAACAAACGCCTGACGACCAATCTTGTATCCAACCCAAGGAAGTACACCATTATCACCCTGAATCTCGAATACAAGATTAGGGTCGAACATATCGGCAATCAATGTGGGATCTTGGCCATTGCCAAACCCTGCAAGAAGGCTTTGAGCAATAGCAATGTTCTGTTGATTGCTCAATTTTCAATCTCCGTAATTAGTAGGTAGTGTTTTTAGATAATTACACGTTACGCATTGTTAACTCTATGTCTACCCTATCCACAACATCATGTCTTCGATTATAAGTCGATGAAACGAGAAGAATCACCGACGTATCATTACTTGTCGAAGATAGGGTATTCCATAAGACCTTTAGAGTTCTGAAACGCCTGTGTGCTGAATCTTTGTCCAGTTCTTATCGGCCTTGCCGATAAAGCCCGGAACATCCTTGCGGAATTTCTCTTGAATATCCGGATTCAGGTTCAAGTAAAGTTTGCCTTCTGCAATAGTCCAATCCTCTGGGTCACCATCAAACTTCTTACCCAGAGCTGTGCCATATGCGCAAAATCCACCGAATTGCGGCGCATATTTAGCCGGATTATCTTTAAAAGCCTTGAGGTTTTCTTCAGAAGAAAAACGATATGTGGCACCTTGATACACTTCATCAAACTTGCTGCTGCCGTGAGTCGGTTTGCCATCGGTGAAATAAGAAACAACATCATAGCCATGCACAGCCAGAGGCTTTCCTGACTCGACCAAACCACGTGACACATTTACCTCATCACTTGCCAACGCAATAGTAGGCAAAACAACAGCCGATGAGAAAATAACTGCTGCACAAAGAAAAATACGTTTCATTTGAATCTCCGATTTTTAAAGCCTGCAAAAAGTTGCAGAACAGAGATTATTCCTTTCCATTAAAATAGAGAATATGGTAATAATAGAACTAACCTTCCCATTTTTTGGAATAAACATGGATCGTTTGGAATCAATGACTATTTTGCTAAAAGTAGTCGAATCTGGGGGATTTTCCTCGGCATCTCGTCAACTGGGGATACCGTTATCAACCGTTAGCCGAAAGGTTTCGGAGCTTGAGGCTTATCTCAAGATGCAGCTCTTAGTTCGATCAACTCGAAAAATTACTCTGACTGATGCGGGACAATCCTACGTTATCGCGTGTAAAAAAATACTTGAGGAGTTGGATGAGGCTGAACGCTCCGCCTCTGGTGAATATAAAACACCGCGCGGAGAGTTAACGATTACGGCACCGATCGTTTTTGGTCGGCATCATCTCTTGCCTATCGTGACTGAATTCCTGAAAGTTTATCCAGAAATTGACCTTCGGCTTATGCTCGTTGATCACGTTGTAAATTTAATAGATTATCGTGTCGATCTTGCACTCAGAGTCGGAGCTCTTCCTGACAGTAGTCTTTTAGCAACCCGAGTTGGTTATATTCGTAAGATAACGTGCGCCAGCCCAGACTATCTGAAGCAGCGAGGAACGCCACAGAGTTTTAAAGAACTTGTTTCGCATGACTGCATAACCCATGAATCGAACTTGGTCATTAGTCCATGGTCATTCTTTGATGGTAAGGAAAACCATTCGATCAATGTCCATTCCAGACTTACAGTTACTACTGCAGAAGCTGCCATCGATGCTTCGGTACAAGGATTAGGGATAACACGTGTACTGTCTTATCAAATTGCACATTTACCCGCTGAAAGTTTAGAAGTCATCTTAAAAGACGTTGAACCCGAGCCGCTTCCCGTCAGCTTGCTTTACCCTAACAGTCGGGTGCTGCCGCAAAAGCTACGGGCGTTTATTGATTTCACAGCGCCACGATTAAAAGCCAAATTAGCCTCTATAGAACGCCGTGATTAAGGGGCTAAAGTATTACTCGTGTAGACATTGCTTATTGAAAAAACTATTCAAGAATAGGCATCATTTGGCACTCACTTCAGACACCTGCATGCAGCAAACATTGAACCAGTTGCTCGGCAATCTTGTTCTTACTTGCTTTCGCCAAATTAACAGCACCCAATCCAATCTGATCAGAAAAAAATACCGTCATTGAATTATCATCAGCCGCAAAACCTATATCGCTGCGCGAGACATCATTACATGCAATCATGTCTAAACGTTTAGCCGCAAGTTTTCCACGGGCATAGTTTTCCATACTTTGGGTCTCAGCTGCAAAACCAAACATAAATGGACGCTTAGCGTGCCCAGAAATCGTAGAGACAATATCCGGATTTTTAACCAACGTTAGCGTGAGTGAGTCACCAGTTTTTTTAATTTTCTGATCGGATATTTGTTCAGCACGATAATCCGCCACCGCTGCAGTGGCGATAAAAACATCACATCCGTCATCAACAATGCGCTCACTAGCAGCGAGCAGATCACGTGCAGAAACAATATCTATGCGTTCAATACCTGCTGGTGTAGGCAAATTCACAGGACCTGTAAGTAAAGTAACGCGTGCCCCAGCATCACGGCATGCTTCGGCAATGGCAAAGCCCATTTTTCCAGAACTGTAGTTGCTGATGTAACGAACTGGATCAAGTGCTTCACGTGTCGGGCCTGCTGTAATAACAACATGCTTGCCTTTTAAAGCATTATTAACTGTTGAGTTTTCGCGTTCATTTACTGGTGCTTGAGATGTAGCGGTTAATTGCATTGGTGCTCTCTTTAAATTAATTATGGTAATAATTTTCAATGCTTTGTATGACTTGATTGCCCTAGAATTTAATGCCAAGACCCAGACAAATGCACGAGTTCACGTTCAATCGGTTTAAGCGTTTTTTCCGCAAAGTCGTAGCCTTCTTTTGCTAGCACTAACACACTAGATACTCGAGTACCGTAATTCGGGCTAACGATGCAAATTGGTGAGAGTATTTGTTCAAGCATTCGATCTACCCCAGTATTTGGTAGCTCCTCATCAGGCGCACGCGTCTCATCTGCCAATAGCGTCAATCCTTCATCCACAACTTCACGATCATTGGTCAAATTTAAAGCTTTAAAGCCATTGAGCAAACGGCGTACTTTGGGCCAACCCGTATTGAGCAACGCATTGCTGAGGCCATGAATGCCAGCTTCTAGAGATTTTGGGGGTGTACCACGATTACCTAAAACGGCGGCCTCAGTGAGAGTCCCAACGATTAAATTAAATCCTGCATATTGGGTGGGATCAACAGCTTGTAAAAATGCCAAGGGCAATTGATCACTGTTTAAATAATCCGCGACTAAACTACCTCTAGAAGTTGTAAGATCGGAGGGTGGAGATTTTTCTCGGTAGTTGGTAATGACTGCCCAGCGTCCAGCTGTAGTGATCCCTAGCCAACTCCCCCCTGATTGCAGATCACGCCCGGCAATAATTGTGTTGTCTTGCCATAACGACAGCGGTGCAGCCTCACGATGATATGATTCATCTCGATTACCTAATAAGACCAAAGGTTTGTCGGGAACGACCTGCCATGCAAGAGCAACAATACACATAAGAACTACCTTAAAATAATCCTAGTAAAAGACTGATTTATAAAATTTTGATTCACTTACTAAGAAGTGATCGATGCAATCTGATTCATGTTGAAATGACGTGCATAACGACTCTGCATTTCACTGACACGGAGTAATATAAACACATCCGCGCAGTTAAAAACTTTATCCCAGCAAGGAGCCCCACAAACCTTCGCCCCCAAACTAAAATAGGCTTTAAGTAAGGGTGGCATGCGTAGTCGCTGGTTGCTGGGGGATGGATCTACGATGGGTAATGGATTACGCGGTTGGACGGTGAGTCCTTCCATGGAATACTTGCGTTTTGCTTCGGTATACAGTCCATGTGCCAAGGCACCGCCATCGGTCATATCCATGCTGGCGCAGCCAAATAGATAATCATATCCTTCGGCATGTACAAATCTGGCAAGCCCACCCCAGAGTAGTCCAATCACCGCCCCACTCCTGTATTCCGATGCGACACAAGTGCGTCCGATTTCTAACTTTCGACCAGGAAGGTGATCCAACATACCTAGATCGAACTCACTTGTAGAATAATATCCACCAGCAAGCAAAGCTTGGCAGTCGCCTAATAGACGTGTACTCGCGACGAGTTTTCCTGTAGAAACATCTCGTACTAACAGATGCTGACAGTAGTCGTCATAGTGATCAATGTCACAATCTGATCCATTACTTGAGATTTGTGCGCCCATTTCGCCTGCAAAAATTTGATAGCGTAGCCGCTGACTCTCTCTTATTTCAGTATCATTACGAGCAAGGTAGACGTCAAACCGTGTTGTAGGCTGTACCTCAGATGTAGGTACTGCAATGATGTCGCTAGACAAATTACTAATCATGGAAGTCAATTTATTACTCCAAATTTATCGATGTTCTAGATGACAAAATATTGTTGGCACGACACTGAGCAGCCATAACATGAATGGCATCGACCACCTGTGCGTGTTTTTGCCAAGGTATAAAATGTCCCACATCGGGGATACGAATCACCCTCAGGTATTGCGCGGTAATATGCTGTTCCAGATGATCAGCGGTGCGTGGATCAACCAGTTCATCCTGAAGACCTTGTAGCGCAATGACCGGACGATGCAGACTTGGGAGCGCAAGATCAAGCTTGATCAGCTCCTGCTGCAGTGACAGGATCTCAAGATTAGAGTGCAGCATCTCATCGGGGATTAGCCATTGAAGCGGCCTGAATGCTGCAACCTTGTTATACCAGCGCAGTGCCTCATACTCAGGTGCCATCGACCCCGCCAGCATCACCACACCGCAGACCTGATCTGGATGGTCAATTGCCAACCATGCTGCCAGCGGCCCGCCGAGTGAATGGCCAACGATGATGGTCTGACCATGTGGCGGCATAAGCTTCGCCAATAACGCAGCCTGCAGCCTTAAGTCGGGGATGACGCCGCCCTTCTTTGATCCACCAAAGCCCACCCGATCCACTGCGATCCGAGAACCCAGATCGGCAAGCGTAGGGTCATTCAGATAAGTTGCCCAAGCCTTCCAGTCACCCGGCGAACCGTGGATAAAGAACACATCAGGAGCGGCATGACCAGCCATTATTGCCGTCTCGATGCTACGACCCTCGACCTGCGTGGTCGTAAGCGTCGGCCGTGAACCTGTCGGATACAGTTCTACCAGACTACCCCGTGGATAAGGCGGGTTTTGGCATGACGTGAGGCAGAGCAGTAGATAGCTATAGAGCAACGCCTGCCAGATCACGCCGTGTGAGCGAAGCACTATTAACTCCGATGCTGACAATGCGTCAGCTTCTTGCCCAGTCCGATCAGTAGATCACGGCGTATCCACAGCAAGATCGCACAGCTGACCCAGACGCCACAGGCGAGCATAAACAGCTGCCCACCATCATAAGTGCCATCAGCATTTCGCACCGAAGTACCCAGCGGCGTAAACAAGTGAAAGAAGATCGCTCCCGAGATCACGCCTAGCCCTAGACCAGCACCGAGTGCTTGCAGCAGACGAAGGCTCATAAAAAACGTCCCTGTCACGATCAAGATTGACGCCATCAATTCAAACGAGCCCACCACATGCGCCGAAAAAATCCCGCCTGGTGCAAACAAACCATGAAAGCCTAGCGTCTGGGCCCACGGCTCAAGCTTTTCTTCAAAGATATATTGGGTCTCGGGTGAGTCGGTGAACTTAAAGAACAGCGACTGGATAAAGACAAAGGCCACAAAAAATGACAACAGATAGTGTCCGTATTTTTTTAAAAATTGCATACCGCCTCCTCACGCATTGAGTGGTTAATCACCTTTCATTTAGCAAATTACTTTTTCAATAATTTAGAAAACTTGCCATCAGCTGTTTTAATAAAGCCAGCAGGATCTACCAGCCATTTCTTTTGCACATCCCCGTCATAGTTCAGGTACAGCTTGCCATTCAGTACCTTCCATTTATCCGGCTCAATACTGACCAGATTGTCTTTAGCGACGCCATAGGCACAGTAGCCGCCGTATTGCGGTGCATATTTTTCAGGCGAAGCTTTAAACAGTTGCAGATGTTCTGCCGTGGAAAACTTCCATGTTGCCCCCATCCAGCGATAGCTGTACTGATCCTGTCCAGCTTCTGGTTTGCTATCGACGAAATACGCCACTGGGTCATAGCCAAGAATCGCAACATCACCATGACCACCGAAGAGTCCTCCCTTCAGCGTGTTAATCGCTGGGGCGGCATAAACTGCTGTACTGAGTAATACACCGGTTAAAGAAGCGATAAAGAAAGTCGTAACGCGTGGTTGAAAAAACATGACATCTACTCCTTGGAAAATTAGAAATGACTTGGACACTTTTGCTAAAATTGAGTATGAAATTTTTCTTGAAAATCCGCCCACGCCTGCTCGCTGTGACTGTTTTGACTGATCAAAGCTCTTAACTCAGCCACAGAGGTTGGAGTAGCACCACGCTTGAGATTCGCCTCGCCGATCTCAAAGGCAATACGCCACTGACGGATCATCGAGTGCCAACCAGCCAACAGTGGTGAGCCAGGGTGGTAGATATGCGCCGCCTCGGCAGTAACCCCATTTAGCTCCAGTGCTTGAATGCCCTCCCCACGCGTTAACGCCGCACGGCTTGGACAGCGCAGGTCAATACGGCCAAAGCAATAGCCCGGCACAGCGTCAAACAAGCGAGTAATCGCCGCAACCAACGCTGGACTGGCAAGTTCAGAAGCATCTAGGAACAGAGAACCTCGGCAATGTGCACCGATCTCGACCAACGCAACCTGATCACCTACCGCGGGAACATCCTGTAAACGTGCGCCCAGACGCTGCCACAGCAGTCCCGAGATCAGCCGCGCACGCGCATTCGCCATGATTAGTGTCGCCAATGTATTAACACCATCCCCTGTAACCTCTGGAAAGCATTTATGGGTGATCGAATAGATCGTAACCTCACGTTGTCCAGGATAACGGTAGGCAAACACACCAAACTCATCCCCAACTGCATAGCCCTGTACCAGCACATCCTCGGGTGCCATCTCAATCATGGCGTGTGCCTGTTCTGAGTCACGGATCACGGTCACCCCGCGCCCGCGCTGGCCGACATTGGGCTTGATTACCAATGGAAAACCCAAATGCTCAATAGACTGATTGAGCAGTACCAAACGCTCTGGCTCAGGCAACGACCGTGCGATCATACTAACTGACGGCGTCAAATCTGGGGCATGCTGTGCCAGCACCAACAGACTTTGATCTTTACGCTCGCCGACAAAGCCACCAGCATCGATGCTGGGATTGGACGCGGTAAACGACAAAAACCGCGCGGAGCGTAGGCCGCGAACGACGATATATAGGGCAACTGGAATATAAAACAGCCACGCTGGCCAAAACTCCCAGCGGATCGCGCGTGACCATGACACAGCTAAACGTGTCAACAGTGACCGCTGAGGCAAGCTCTCCAGCATCGATGCGGGACTCGTTACAGTGGGAATCTCTGAGTAGAGAATTTTACTGTTCATGCGATAGCTCCCAGTTTGACTTGCGTCTGTGCTTCATACTGCGCGGTGGCTGGCGCCTTGCCAAAACACGTGGGTAACGCGACACCACATGCGCGCAGTAGATTGGTCAACAGCGCATAGTGATGGGTGGCATGGCTGGTGACAAACAGTAACTCGCGCAGTACGGTCGATGGCGCACTAAACTGCACCGACCCATCAAGCCGACCCAGCAGCAATACCTCTATCGTAGCCTGTATATCCGCATGGGTTAGCGCCCGCAGCGATTGGATCAGACCGACGATCTGCGCCCGCAGCACCGCTACATCCTGCTCCAAACTGAGATCACGCTCACGGCTGTCATAGTCCACCTTACCCAGATGCAACCCTTTGACCAACTGTTGAAAATGCTCCAGCACATGGCGCAGATGCGGGCCAACCTCAACGCGATAGTCCACCTTCGAGGAGGTAATGGATGCAACAGCGATTAGCTCTGCCTGCTGCAGGATCGTGATGGCATAGTCAACGGCGTCAACAACAGGATTAAGACTCTTCACGGCAGTCTCCAGAGATCGAGTGAGAAATGGGGGTAGAAGTTTTTTGGGGATTTAATTTGGCCGCACGATAGAGAATGACGCTGTAAATCGTGTCGTAGCCGATAGTCGGCAGTAGGCCTGGAGCCAGCGTCCAGAGGATATGCGGCGTACCGATATAAAGATGGACACTAATCAGTAGCAAATAGGTTAGGCACAAGGCTGTCATGACTGCAAGGATCGCACCCTGTAACGGGGTCGCTGCTCTCTTAAACACTGCACGCATCAACATCACGCTGCCATAGGTAATAGAAAAACTCATCACAGCATGTACCAGACCCGAGCGTAGCGCGATGAAATATCCACCGCTACTGACATTAACCACGAAGGTCCACGCACCATAGCTCAGCGCGCCAACCAATGCCGAACCGACTGGCGTAAAGAATGGCACCAGCAACGGCCAGACATAGTGCCTCCACAATGCTTTGACTGTGAATGCGCGCTCTTGATTAAACTGGATAACCTTGCTGTTCATGCTGAGTTCCTCTGCCCTATTTGCTACAGTTAAATTCGAGCTGCAACTACCCATTTCGCCATTATACGCTGGCAAAATGATTTTGTTACAGGGGAATATGAATTTTTTTAAAGAACTAATACTCTTGGATTTTTTACATCCAGAAAAACATAAACCAAGGCAGACTCATCATGCTTCCTGCCTTGTTTCTTAACCCCATATCTCAACGGTCACAATCAAAGACCCAGTTCACTTAAAGAAGGATGATCATCGGGACGACGCCCAACTGGCCAATGAAAGAGGCGCTCATCAGGCGTCGCAAGGGCAAGATCGTTGATGCTGGCATATCTGAGTTTCATGAGCCCATATGCATCAAACTCCCAGTTTTCGTTTCCATAACTGCGAAACCATTGACCATGCTCGTTATGCCACTCATAAGCAAAACGTACAGCTATGCGGTTCTCGGAAAAAGACCACAACTCTTTTATGAGCCTGTATTCCTGCTCGCGCGCCCATTTGCTGGCGAGGAATTCAAATATATCTTCGTGCCCATTGATAAATTGATCGCGATTACGCCAACGACTATCATGCGTATAAGCGAGAGATACACGTTCAGGGTCACGACTATTCCATGCATCTTCAGCAAGGCGCACTTTCAGAGCCGCACTTTCACGGGTAATAAATGGTGGTAATGGCGGGCGTTCAGTACTCATGTTTCTACTCCTTTATTAACGGCGAGTTTTGCTCTTAAATGACTCACTTCTGTTTCAAGATCAATCAAGCGATTACGCAGGGGTAAAATCGCTTGATTGATTTCAGCTTCAGTAAATCTAGGCGTAATATGTTGAGGGCAATTCCAATCAAAAGCATCAAGATGAAGAAGCATTGCACGTTCAGCTTTCCCTTTGTATTCCGGCAGGATTAACTTGGATGCCAGCGCAGGATCGTCCGCAAAACTTTTCACCTCAACATGCGCGTATATTTTTAAGCGTCGCTGACCGGGATAATCCATAAGAAATAAAGCAGCCCTGTCATCTGCAGATACGTTACCCTGCGTGATGTATTGCCGATTTCCACGGAAGTCAACAAAACCTAAAGTACGATCATCCAGCACTTTCATAAAACCAGATGGACCTCCACGATGCTGTACATATGGCCAACCTGTCTCAGAAACCGTTGCGATATAAAAGCTATCGCGATTTGCAATAAACTTTTTTTCAGTTTCGGTAAAACGGTCAAATTTACGACTCCCTGTAAAGCCTGACCAGAACGCTAGACTACCATGAGCTTCTTGCGCGGCCTGAACAGAAGCCGTTGAAGCAAGGTCTAAGAATCCGTAAGCCATGGTTAGCTCCTCAGTGAAAAATTCGGTGCCGAGTACAAACGTCTTTTGAAGACGTCGGAAGTGACAATAGGAATTCTAGCTAATACCACTAAGGAAGATAATTGGGTAAAACTGGCATTCATCATTCCAAAAAATGGAAACTTGTAGATAGTTACTGTTTATAAAAATCTTTGTACACGACAAAAAAAGA
>RRZT011208262.1_pt1 | contig 11122 bp, 9 predicted proteins | sample 2165551 | NCBI WGS metagenome assembly RRZT01 (sample SAMN10456910, study PRJNA506462) | wastewater metagenome | biome: wastewater; feature: sludge; material: wastewater sludge; isolation source: wastewater sludge with Escherichia coli K12::gfp cells carrying plasmid... | place: USA: Moscow, Idaho ...
CTCTTAGGCCGGAGATGGCCGCCCTACCACGTTATCGCCAACAAATGTGCAATATTTTTACGCCCTTCCGGGCGTCGAGGACGCCACTCCTTACAAATAATTTATTCGCATATCATAAATTTTGCATGAGAAACACGGCAAGGCCACGGCGGGGTCAGGTGACCCCGCCCTACAGGAAATGGCAGGGCACATCACACTTTTTATCGTTTGCTGCAAAGCCAAAGCCCGCGGAACGATGCGAACATCGTCCCCTACAAATCATTTGCAGCGTTTGTCACAATCGGCAAAATTTCACCCCGGCGGAATGAGGGCATCCCGCCCTGCAGCCACTTTTATTGTTCAGCTATTGTTCAGCACATACTTCACAACCAGCACCCTCCCCCAAAATTCCTAATTTCTAATTTTTCGTCCCACCCTCTCCCCTACCACCGCCCCCATCAACTCCTCCCTCTTACTTCCTAACGCCTAACTAAAAACCGCTCCGGTCAGCCATGCATGGCAAACCGGAGCGGTTGATTTTGTTTATGTTCTGCTGTTCAGCAATTACTTGCCAACCTTTTCCTTCAGGCGGCCGCTTGCCTTAAAGCCAGGGATAGCGGTGGGTTCCAGCTGGCTGGTAACCTTGGTCTTGGGGTTGGTGAAGTTCTTGGTCTGGCGTTCGCGCATTTCAAAACGGCCAAAGCCTGCAATGGTAACCTTATCACCAGCCTTCAGCACATCGCCGATGGTGCCGAAAATGCCGTCCATGATCTTTTCAACTTCAACGGCAGAAATGCCGGTATCGTTTGCAACTTTGGTAATCAACTGTGATCTGGTCATAACTCGTTATCTCCCTAAGCATATATTTCATCATCAGGCAAGTAACTGCCCCACGTTTTAGTACGCTGATTATTATAAGGAAAATTTCGCGCAGAATCAAGTGATTCTGCCAAAACCTAGCCCAAAAAATCAAAAATTGGCATATCTCACAAAAAGATGCAACAATCCCGCGTTTCTTTCGGGAACGCGTGCATAGCGCACGGGCACCGCCGCAAAACATTTGCTGTACGGCACAAAAACAGGGCAGCAAAGCTCCCCGCAGCACAACGGCTGCCGGGCTTTGCTGCCCCAGGTTGTTTTTCTGTTTTACCCTTGGTTATTTGCCGTTGGCGGCATCGCGGTGCAGGGTGGCGATATCCACCAGCTCCATGCCGCTGATGTCATGGTCGCTGTGCAGGGCATTCACCAGAATGCGGGCGGTATCCAGCGCCGTGATGCACGGGATGGACAGCTCGGTTGCCTTGCGGCGGAACTTGACGGAATCGCGGTGCGGGTCACGGCCATGGGGGCTGGTGGAGATGATGTAATCCACCAGACCGCTTTCCAGCAGATCCAGCACATTCGGGCGTTCTTCGCTCATCTGGCGCACGGTGCTGCAGGGCACCATCTGGCTGTTCAGGTAGCGTGCCGTGCCGGGGGTGCCATAGATCTTATAGCCGTAGTCATGCAGCTTCCAGGCCAGCTCGGCGGCTTCTTTCTTGTCGGAATCCTTGACCGAGATAATTACGCAGGAACCGGGGCCGGGGGTCTTGAACTGGTAACCGGCGGCAACCAAGCCCTTGATCAACGCTTCGTGCATGTTGGGAGCAATGCCCAAAACTTCGCCGGTGGACTTCATTTCGGGTCCCAGCATGGTATCCACACCGTGCAGCTTCAGGAAGCTGTAGACGGGTACTTTAACAGCCACATAGGGGCTCTTGCCGTTGCGCCACAGGCCGGTGCCGTACCCCATATCTTTCAGCTTTTCGCCCAGGGTGCAGCGCACGGCCAGATCGACCATGGGCACACCGGTGACCTTGGAGATATACGGCACGGTACGGGAAGAACGCGGGTTGACCTCGATGACGTAAACCTTGCCGTCCTGCACAGCGTACTGCACATTGACCAGGCCCACAACCTTCAGCTCGCGGGCAAAGCGGCCGGTGTAATCCACCAGGGTATCAATCACATCCTGCGGGAAATTATACGGCGGGTAGACACAGATGGAGTCGCCGGAATGCACGCCGGTGCGCTCGATCTGCTCCATGATGCCGGGCACCAGGTAATCGGTGCCGTCGCAGATGGCGTCAACTTCACATTCGGTGCCGTAGATGTACTTATCCATCAGCACCGGGTGGCTCATGTCCACATGCTTGGTGATAACGCCCATATACTCGATGACATCGCTGGAGTTATAGGCCACAATCATATTCTGGCCGCCCAGAACGTAAGACGGACGCATCAGGACGGGGTAGCCGACCTCCTGGGCAGCCTGCAGAGCTTCATCCAGGGTAAAGACGGTGCGGCCCGCCGGGCGGGGAATGCCGCAGCGTTCCAACAGCTCATCAAAGCGTTCGCGGTCCTCGGCTTCATCAATGGCATCGGCCGGGGTGCCGTAAATGGGCAGGCCGATCTCATCCATATGCTTTGCCAGCTTGATGGCCGTCTGGCCGCCGAACTGCACCAGGCAGCCGTCCGGCTTTTCGGCAGCGATAATATGGTCAACGCTTTCGGGGTTCAGCGGGTCAAAGTACAGGCGGTCACCGGTATCAAAATCGGTGGAAACCGTTTCGGGGTTGTTGTTGACCAGAATGGCCTCGCAGCCGTGCTTTTTCAGCGTCCAGACTGCGTGGACAGAGCAGTAGTCGAACTCGATGCCCTGGCCGATGCGGATGGGGCCGGAGCCAAAGACGAGGATCTTCTTTTTATCGGTCTTATGGGCATTGATGAACTGCTCGGCCTCGTTCTCCTTATCGCAGGTGGAGTAGAAGTACGGGGTCTTGGCGGCAAACTCGGCAGCGCAGGTATCGACCATCTTGAAGCCGCAGACATAGTTGTCCATCGGCAGCTTTTCGGCACCGGACAGGCGCAGGATGGTTTTATCCAGGAAGCCGTAATGCTTGGCCTCCAGATACTTTTCGCGGGTCAGGGGGCCGTTTTTCAGGCCCAGCTCCAGGTTCGCCAGGTGCTGCATCTTATCCAGGAACCACCAGTCGATCTTGGTGATGTCATAGATGGTCTGGTGCGGCACACCGCGCTTGAGGGCTTCGTATACGCAGAAAGCGCGCTCGGAGTCCTGTACATGCAGGTGCTCAATGACTTCCTCGGTGGTCAGCTTTTCAAAGTCGGACAGGGTCAGGGTGTCCATGCCCAGCTCAATGGAGCTGACTGCCTTCATCATGGCGTGTTCAAAGTTGTTGCCAATGGCCATCACTTCGCCGGTGGCCATCATCTGGGTTCCCAGACTCTTATCGGCGTAAACGAACTTATCAAACGGCCATTTGGGGTATTTGACGACCACATAGTCCAGCGCAGGCTCAAAGCAGGCGCAGGTTTCGCCGGTCACATCGTTGGTGATCTCGTCCAGCGTGTAGCCCAGGGCAATCTTGGTTGCCACCTTGGCGATGGGATAGCCGGTTGCCTTGGAGGCCAGCGCCGAGGAGCGGGACACACGGGGGTTGACCTCGATGACCGCATACTCAAAGCTGTCCGGCTTGAGGGCAAACTGGCAGTTGCAGCCGCCCTCAATGCCCAGCTCGGTGATGATATCCAGCGCGGCGGTACGCAGCATCTGGTATTCCTTATCGGACAGAGTCTGGCTGGGTGCCACAACGATGGAGTCACCGGTATGCACGCCGACAGGGTCCAGGTTTTCCATGTTACATACGGTGATCACATTGCCCTTGTGGTCACGCATCACTTCGTATTCGATCTCTTTCCAACCGGCGATGCACTTTTCCACAAGGATCTGATGGATGGGGGAAAGACGCAGGCCGTTGGTTGCGATCTCGTGCAGCTTTTCAGGGTTTTCGCAGATACCGCCGCCGGTACCGCCCATGGTGAAAGCCGGGCGCACGATAACGGGATAGCCGATAACATCGGCAAACGCCATGGCGGAATCCAGGTCCTCCACCACCTTGGAGGGAATGCAGGGCTGGTTCAGCTTTTCCATGGTATCCTTAAACAGCTGGCGGTCCTCGGCACGGTCAATGGTGTCCGGCTTGCAGGCCAGCAGGCGCACGCCGCTGCGGTCCAAAAAGCCGCTGCGGGCCAGTTCCATGGAAAGGTTCAGGCCCATCTGGCCGCCCAGATTGGGCAGAATGGCGTCCGGCTTTTCCTTTTCAATAATGCGTTCCACAACTTCGGCGGTCAGCGGCTCAATATAAACATGATCCGCAATATCCGGGTCCGTCATGATGGTGGCCGGGTTGGAGTTGACCAGCACGGTCTCAATGCCCTCGGATTTCAGAGCACGGCAGGCCTGCGTGCCGGAGTAGTCAAACTCGGCAGCCTGACCGATGATGATAGGGCCGGAACCGATAACCAGCACCTTTTTGATTCTAGGATCTTTCGGCATCTCAACGGCCCCCTTTCACGCGGTTGATGCGGCGGACATTTTGCAAAAAGCGGTCAAACAGGAACTCGGTATCCTTGGGGCCGCCGTTTGCTTCGGGGTGGAACTGCACCGTAAAGCAGTTCCACTGCAGGTATTCAATTCCCTCACAGGTTTTATCGTTGGCGTTCACATGGCTGACGCGGCCGGTACCTGCGGGCAAAGTATCGCCCAGAACCGCATAACCGTGGTTCTGGCTGGTAATAAAGGTACGTTCCAGCGCAAAGTCGGTCACAGGCTGGTTGGCGCCGCGGTGGCCATACTTCATTTTGCAGGTTTTGGCGCCTGCAGCCAGGGCGGTCAGCTGGTGGCCCAGGCAGATGCCGAAAGCTGGGATGCCGGTATCCAGCATATCGCGGATATTGGCGATGACCTGCACGTTTTCTGCCGGGTCACCGGGGCCGTTGGAAAGCATCAGGCCATCCGGCGCAAGGGCTTTGAGCTCTGCCAGGGTGGTAGAAGCAGGCAGCACCGTTACACGGCAGCCGCGCTTACACAGGCAGCGCACAATGTTCTTTTTGCAGCCAAGGTCCAGCAGGGCAATGTGCAGCGGTTCTTCGCCCTCCGCCACACCGGCAGTGGGGGCAAAGCACTGCGGCTCGGTGCAGGTCACGGCATCCACCGCGCCGGTCACGGCATAAGCCTTGATGATGGGCATCAGGGCAGCCAGCTTTTCCGGCTCGGTTTCGGGGTCAAACTCGGTGGTAATGGCACCGTTCATAACGCCGCTTTCGCGCAGGATGCGGGTCAGGCTGCGGGTATCAATGCCCTCAATGCCGATAATGCCGTTTTCTTTCAGGAAAGTATCCAGCGTTTCCTCGCTGCGGAAGTTGGAAGGGGTCGTGCATGCTTCGCGCACGATGTAACCCTTTGCCCAGATCTTGCCGCTCTCTTTGTCTTCGCTGTTCATGCCGTAGTTGCCGATCAGCGGGTAGGTCTGGGTAATGATCTGGCCATAGTAGCTGGGGTCGGTCAGCGTTTCTTCAAACCCGACCATACCGGTGGCAAACACAACTTCGCCCACGGTAGTGCCCTGGCAGCCCAGGCTTTTGCCCTTTAAGATCCGGCCATTTGCCAAAATCAGATATGCCTGCATGTTTTGCCTCGCAATCCTTTGTTGTATCGAAATCCGGTTCCGGTTAGAGTTAGGAAGTAGGAGTGAGGAGTTAGGAGTTTATGGTCGGGCGCACACCGTGCGCCCGCCTTTTGAAACAGCCAAGGCCGTTTCCGTCCGCGCAGAGCCTATCTCCCACGCAATAACTCCTAACTCTTTTACAGCGTCTGCTTTGCTGCTTCCTTCATTTTGCGGCTGCCCAGGTGGACCAGGGGCAACTTGCCCTCCTTGCAGATGGGGCATTCTTCGGGAGCATAGTTGGGCAGATCCAGCTTCAGGGCACTGGCCAGGATGGGGATCGGGGACGGAGCTTCGGGGCGGGTACGGTCCACCACGCAGGTGATGCCCAGGCAGATACCGCCGGCTTCTTCGATGACGCGCTTGGTTTCCAGGCTGGAAACACCGGTGGTCACAACATCCTCGGCGATGATGCAGCGCTCGCCCGGATGGATGGCAAAGCGCTTGAGAGTCATCACGTTATCCACGCGCTCGGTAAAGATGGCGCGCTTGCCCAGCTGGCGGCCCAGCTCGTAAGCATACACAATGCCGCCCATGGCAGGGCCAACGATAACGTCAACATCAGTATCCTTCAGCTTTTCTGCCACATGAGCCATAACCTCGGCACACTTATCCGGGTACTGCTGCAGATAGGCCATCTGGCAGTATGCGCCGGAATGACGGCCGGACGAAAGGAGGAAGTGCCCCTCCAAAAATGCTTCACATTCCTTCAAAACTTCGATCGATTCTCTTGCCATGATACTTTCCTCCGTTTATAAAAGCTGTTTTACTATACCACAAGTTGTATAAAATTGCAACATCTTGAATGTTTATACAGGCAAATTCAAAAAACAATGAATAAATAATAAAGAATCCTTGTGGTGGACCGCCGCGCGGTGCGCACTCCACCATTTTTTCATTATTCTTTATTCTCTGCTCTTTAACCTGCTTATCCTCTCGCGCACCCGCGGATCTCATCCAGCGTTTTCACGCCGTGGGCGTCCATCCATTCCCCAATCTCGGCAGTAATGCGAGTGCAGGCTTTCGGGTCCAGGAAGTTTGCGGTGCCCACCTGAACGGCGGCTGCACCGGCCATGATGAACTCCAGCGCATCGCGGCCGGTCAGGATGCCGCCCAGCCCGATGACCGGGATATTGACGGCCCCCACAGCCTGCCACACCATGCGCAGTGCAATGGGGCGGATGGCCGGGCCGGAAAGCCCGGCAAAGGTGTTGTTGAACACCGGGCGGCGCTTTTCCAGATCAATGGCGCAGGCCTGGAAGGTATTGCACAGGCTGATGCCATCGGCACCGGCAGCTTCCACAGCCTTGCACATATCGGGGATGCTCTCTGCCTGGGGGCTGAGCTTGACCACCAGCGGCACAGTGCACACTTTGCGCACAGCGGAAACCACCTCTTCGGCGTCCTTGGCGCGGATGCCGAACGCCAGGCCGCCCTGCTTGACGTTGGGGCAGCTGATGTTCAGTTCCAGCACATCAATGCCTGCGGCGCACAGCTTCTGCACGCCCTCCACGTTTTCCTCAATGGTATGGCCGCCCAGGTTGACCCAGACGGAGGTGCCGCAGGTTTTCATGGCGGGCAGCTCGTTTTCAATAAAGTGCTGCACGCCGGGGTTCTGCAGGCCGATGGAGTTCATCAGGCCGGAGGGAGTTTCCAGCAGGCGCTCGCCGTCGTTGCCGGGCTGACCGTTCAACGTCAGGCCTTTGCCGGAAATGCCGCCCAGCACGCGCAGGTCCTCAATGCCTGCATATTCCGGGCCGAAACCAAAGGTGCCGGAAGCGGCAATGACCGGGCCGGCCAGCTGCTTGCCAAACAGATTTACGCGAAGGTCTGCCATCAGTCAAACACCTCCTCAGCTTTGAACACGGGGCCGTCTTTACATACGGTCTTGGCCCCCACCTTGGTGCGGCAGGTGCAGCCCAGGCAGGCGCCAAGGCCGCAGGCCATCTTGCGTTCCAGGCTGGCCACGCAGGGCGTGCCGCTCTGGGCGCACAGCTGGTATACGCCGCGCATCATCACCATGGGGCCGCAGGTCAGCACCATGGCGAACTGTTCCGGGTGCAGGATGCCGGTTACCAGGCCGTGGTAACCCACCGCGCCGGAATCCGTTGCAATGCTGATGGCGGCGCAGTAAGGCAGGAAAGCTTCCAGCCCATAGGGCTCATCACGGAAGCCGCAGTACAGTTCCGGCTTGCAGCCCGCCGCAGCCAGCTCCTTGCAGAGCTGCAGCAGCGGCGCGGTGCCAATACCGCCGCCCACAACAGCGATCTTGCCGTTTTTGCCGCCTGCCGCCCGGGCGATCGCGGCCACATCAAATCCGTTGCCGCATGGGCCGGTCACCGTCAGGGTGTCGCCCTCTTTCAGGGCGGCCAGCTTCTGGGTTCCCTCACCCTTGACCTGATACAGGAAAGTCAATGCGCCGGTCGCGGCGTCAAAATCATGCACGCTGATGGGGCGGGACAGGATGGGCGTTTCGTTGGCAGCCCAGGCGCGCAGCATAAAGAACTGCCCCGCCTTGGCCGGGCGGCTGGCATCCGGCCACTGCACCGTCAGGCAGCGGATATCCGCTGCAACGGTACTCTGGCGCAGGACCGTTACCTTACAGCTTGTTGCATTCACCCTGGATATCCTCCTTCATTCGCACGCATTCATTATAAGCAGCTTCATCAAAGGCAATGCCGGGCTGCTTTTTGTAAGCCAGCAGGATGCCGCGGCTGGAGTTGACCACACCGCCGTTGCTGTTGTTCATATACTGGGCAATATCGGCAGCTTTGCCGCCCTGTGCGCCGTAGCCGGGGATCAGGAAGAAGGTCTGGGGGTAAGCAGCGCGGATGGCGGTTGCTTCCTCGGTATGGGTGCCGCCGATGACCAGACCGATGCTGGAATAGCCAGATTCGCCGATGTAATCCCTGCCCAGCTCGCTCAGGCTGTCGCCCACCAGGTCGTACACATGGCGGCCGTCCTCCAGCTTTTTATACTCAAAATCTTTTGCGCCGGGGTTGGAGGTGCGGCACAGTACAAACAGGCCCTTGCCCTGTTCCTTGCAGTACGGCAGGTAGGGGCTGATGGAATCCAGGCCCATATAGGGGGCCAGCGTGATGATATCAGCCTCAAAGTCGCCGGTAAAGTGTGCCTTGGCGTACATCTCGGCGGTTTTGGCAATATCGCCGCGCTTGATATCGGCAATGACCGGCAGGCCGGTGGCGCGCACCATCTTCAGGGTTTCGGCGTAAGCGCGCATGCCATCCAGACCAAGGGATTCATAATAAGCGATCTGAACCTTGTAGCAGCCTGCGGAAGCCTTGGTGGCTTCAATAATGCGGCGGTTGAATTCCACCACATTTTCACCGGCAGTCTTGGTGTCGTCCACCACATCGGCGGGCAGGTAGCTGAACTCGGTATCCAGACCCACGCACACCGGGCCGTTGGCTGCCACGCTGGCATACAGTTTATCCATGTTGGTCATTGCTGTTCCTCCGTTTTCTGTATCAAAAAAGCTCGTTCAAACTTTTCTGCGGGTTACTGTTTATCTTTCTGGTAGGTCACTTTGCCGCCCTTGATGGTCATCATGACCTGGCCATAGAAGCTTTCGCCGTCATAGGGGCAGTTCTTGCTCTTACTGTGCAGCTCGTCCGCATGTACGGTAAACATGTGGTCGGTATCCACCAGAACAATATCGGCATCAAAGCCGGGCACCAGGCGGCCCTTATGCTCATCCAGGCCAAGCACCTGAGCGGGGCCGGAGCTCATCAAAAAGCTCAGCATTTCCAGCGGCAAGCCCTCCATGCGGCACAATTTGGTGTAGCACACGGCAAAGGCGGTTTCCAGCCCAACCATGCCGGCAGCGCCCTTGGCCTTATCCTCGGCGCTGTGGGGGGCATGGTCGGTGCCGATGCAGCTGACTGTGCCATCCTTAATTGCCGTCACCAGGGCGGCCACATCGTCCGCCTTGCGGATGGGTGGGTTGACCTTATACTGCAGGCGGGAATCATCGAACCACAGGTGGTGCGGGGTCACTTCGCAGCTGACCATTGCACCGCGGCGGCGGCTCTGGCGCACCATATCCACAGATTCTTTGGTGGAAACATGGCACATATGCAGGCGGGTGCCGTAATATTCGGCCAGGTGGCAGTTGCGCACCGTCTCAATGTTTTCGGCCAGGCGGTAATCCCACGGGCTGATCTCGCGGTCCTCTGCGTGGGACATCACGGTCAGACCGCGCTCGGCTGCCACAGCAAACACGCGAGCCATCGTGGCGTTATTCATCACGCCGTTGCCGTCCTCGGTGATAAACTTGATATCATCCGGCAGGTCCAGCAGATGGTCAATGGTGTGGCCGTCAAAGTTTTTGGTAATGGAAACGGTCTGGTTGGCATCACACAGGCCAATCTCGCGCGCTTTCTCCTCCACCTCATGCACGATCTCTGCCGAAGAGCAGACCGGCTTGGTGTTGGGCATCAGGTTGACGAAAGTATATCCGCCTGCCGCTGCAGCCGCAGAGCCGGTGGCAATATCCTCTTTATATTCAAAGCCGGGGGTACGCCAATGGCAGTGGGTATCAATAAACGCGGGCAGAATGGTCAGCCCTTTTGCATTGATCACCTCGCCTGCTTCCGGCAGGTCGGTTCCGATTGCTCTAATTTTGCCGTCCGCGATCAGATAATCGCAGATGCGGCCCTCGTAGTCCCGTGCATTTTTAATCAGCATGGCTGGCCCTCCTTTTGGTGTGGGGTTACAAGATTCTGTGTGAGAATTTGTGGTGGTTGTGGGCGCGGCAGGAACAGCCTATCCTCACGTTAAGTGCCAACTTTGCGCGGCGCGGCGATAGCTTGTTGGCGGTGGTGCGGGGTTTGCTGCTTCCCCAGCAGTAGGGCCAGGTTGTCTCCTTCACCCATTCGCCGCCTGTTCGGCGGCGGGTGAACAGAGGAACATCCTATCTCCGCGCCAAGTGCCGCCTGCGGCGGTTGCGCTCCGAAACGCGCCTGCGGGCGCAGCGCTCTGCGCTCCGGCTGTTTTTGCACCGCGCTTCGCGCGATTGCGCGGCGATAGCCTGTTGGTGGTGGGGCAAGGTTGTCTCCTCCACCCATTCGCCGCCTGTTCGGCGGCGGGTGGACAGAGGAACATCCTCGCTCTGCGCTCCGGCTGTTTTTGCACCGCGCTTCGCGCGATTGCGCGGCATAGCCTGTTGGTGGTGGGGCAAGGTTGCTACCTCCACCCATTCGCCGCCTGTTCGGCGGCGGGTAAACAGAGGAACATCCTCGCTCTGCGCTCCGGCTGTTTTTGCACCGCGCTTCGCGCGATTGCGCGGCATAGCCGCGCAGGCAAAAAAATAACTTTTCCCCAAAAGAGGAAAAGTCAAAAAAAAGCACCTGATACAGCGTGGGGAAGAAACACTGCACCGTGGGTTTTATCGCAGCAGGACAAGCCTTCGCGGATGGATACCATGGCACAGTTCACCCTTTCACATATGATTTTAATTATTGTACCATGCCGGGACAATGGTGTCAACACAACACGAAATGTTGCACCAAGAAGGATTTTTTGTATTTTTGTGTCAACTTTTGGGCAATATGTCAAAA
>RRZT013062117.1_pt1 | contig 11120 bp, 10 predicted proteins | sample 2165551 | NCBI WGS metagenome assembly RRZT01 (sample SAMN10456910, study PRJNA506462) | wastewater metagenome | biome: wastewater; feature: sludge; material: wastewater sludge; isolation source: wastewater sludge with Escherichia coli K12::gfp cells carrying plasmid... | place: USA: Moscow, Idaho...
AAAAACGAAGCTTTTTAAATTTATATAATAAGTATAATGATAAAAATAATCCATATAAGGATAGTTTTGAGAAAATAATAGGAAAATATAAATTTAAGGATAATCATTTATATATTATTGAATATGAAAATAAATTAATAGGTGGAGTCTGTATAAAAGTTAAGTTGAATTATGGCAGGGTAGCTCCTGTATTTGTATTACCAGAGCATCAAAGTCTTGGGTTGGGAAAAGAGATTTTAAAAGGTATTGAGAATAAGTATTCTGATATAAAATTGTGGGAATTAGATACTATAAAAGAAGAGACCGGTTTAGTTAAATTTTATGAAAAACTAGGATACTTTCAAACTGGAAAAGAAGAAAAAGTTAAAAGTAATATGCATATAGTGTATTTAGAAAAGAGGTATTAATATATGAGAAATGTTGGAAGACCGGTGAATTTAAGAGATATTGGTGGATATATTGGATATAATAATAAAATTGTAAAAAAATCTTTGATTTTTCGTTCAGGTGAGATTACAGAAATTTCAGATAAAGACAAGGATATATTGATAAAGGATTACAATTTAAAAACAATAATAGATTTTAGAAGCGAAACAGAAAAAGGAAAAGCTCCTGATAGTGAGATAGAAGGTGTAAATTATGTTCATATAGATATTATGAAGAATAATTTAGAGGATGCTTCATCCTTGGAAAACTTTTCTAAACAATTGAATTCAAAATTTATTTTACAATTTATGAATAAAACATATGAGGATTTTATTAGAGATTCTGGTGCAATAGAAGGATATAGAGAGTTTTTTAATTTATTAATAAATCAAAAAGATGGTTCACTAATATTTCATTGTTTTGCAGGAAAAGATAGAACAGGATTTGCAGCAGCTTTAATATTAACTGTACTAGGTGTTTCTAAAAATGATATTTTACACGATTATTTATTAACTAATAAGATGAGAGCTGAGGAAAATAAAAGGATGATTTTACAGATGCAAAATTATGGAATGTCTAAAAAACAGTTAGAGGCTATGGATTTGGCATTAAATGTAGAGAGTGAGTATTTAGAGTCTTCTTATAGTTTGGCAGAGAAAGAGTATGGATCTTTAGAGAGTTATATAAAGAATGCTTTAAAGGTAGATAAGGAAGAAGAAAAATATTTAATAGAAAAATTTATGAATTAAAAAAACTATAGCATTTGCTATAGTTTTTTTAATATTTCAATTGATGTTGATATTGCTTTGGGACAAACTTTTCTTTTAATTCCACTTGCGATTATTTTTTCCCTTTTTTCAGGTATTGTTACATTTGCTCCTAGTAAATCTTCACAGGTGGTATGTTCATTTAATTTTAAAAATTCTTTATCAAATTCTTTCATTTTTTCTTTTGTAAGTGGTAAGTCACTTCCATATTTTAATCCTAAAGATATATAAGCACTTGTTATGGCACCGCATACACTTCCTTTGTTTAGACCAGATCCAAGTAGTGATCCTAGTCTAAAGGCTAAGTCTTTAGATATTCCAATATCTTCAGCTAGAAAATCTAGCACTACTTGTCCTCAATTAAGTCCTTCTGACATTTTTAATTTTACATCGTTTAATTCTTTGTTCATCTATATCCTCCTAATTGAACTAGTAACTATATTTTAACAAATATATAATAATATTTCTTATAAATAATCTTTAGTTGACAAGTAAAACACCTAATGCTATCATGATGATGATATTAATATCATATATATGAAAATACAAAATTAAAATAAAATCTCTAAGGAAATAAGTAATTATTATAGTATTAGAAAATACTTAGAAATAAAGAGAATTTTTAAGTTTGATATGTTAAAAGTAAGAGATTGTATAGACACTTCTAGCAAAAGTACATATTAAAAATATAATTTATCTTTAAATTATTGATTATCAAATTTAAGGTATTTAAATTTCAACATATATTTTGAATAATATGTTAAAACAAGGAGGAAATCGTTTTGGAAAAAATGGATAAGAATGCTTCTCAAAATGAAGTGGAAGCAAAGTTAAGGGCAGAGAGGAAGTTTTTAGGTCATCCTAGAGGGGTCGGCTTATTAAGTTTTATGCAACTGTGTATTTCTTTTGGAACTTATGGAATGAGTGCGGTTTTAGTCTATTATTTATATGCAAAAGCGCCATCGGGGTTGGGTTTTACACAAAATAACGCGGCGCAGCTGATATCTTTATATTCAACTCTTTCTGTGGCAGCGGGTCTTGTGGGAAGTTATATGGCTGACCGTATTCTTGGGCCTAGAAAAGCTTTGGGTATAAGTAGAATTGTTCAAGTAGTGGCATATACTTGTTTAGCATTGCCTTTTTTAGGTGTTTTTGGTTATGTATCTAGCCAAGTGTTACTGATACTAGCTGCTATGTTAAGTGGACGTAGTTTAGATGCTTTGGTAGGGAAGATGTATGAAAAGGGAGATGGGAGAAAAGACGGTGCTTTTAGTATTACTTATGTAATATCTAATATTGGTGCAGCAGCTCCTGTAATTTCAGGTACTGTTGCGGCAATGACAGGATACCATGCGGCGTTTGCATTGTCTGCGGTACTTTCCTTATTAGGGGTAGTAGCTTTTTATTCTACTCAAAATAAATTTTTTGCAACTATTGGTTTAGAACCTGACGACCCTATTGAAAAAGATAAAATAAAACCTTTTTTAATAAAGTTTTCACTTATAGTGTTTGCAACTGTTGTTATATTAGCAACTTTGTTTACTACGGGTATCCTTACTATTACTAAGTTTGCAAATATTATGAGTATTGTAACTATAATAGTAGCTTTAGGTTATTTAGTTTATATAATTATTAGTAAAAAAACTACTAAGGAAGAGTCTAGGCATGTATTAAGTTTAGTGCCAATATATATATGTAACTGTTTTGCGATGCTTGTTTGGTATCAATCGACTTCTATTTTAGCAATTTATGCTGAAACTAGTGTAAATCGTAATTTACTTGGTTTTGAAGTAACACCTGCAGCTTTCCAAACTTTATCATCAATTTTTGCTGTTACTTTTGGTACTATTGTTATGATAATGTGGACAAAATTGGGAAAACGTCAGCCAAAGGCGCCTAGAAAGATAGGTATTGGTGCTATATTATGGGGTCTTGGACCAATTCTTATGATTTTTCCTTTTGTATTAAATGAACCGGGAGTTAAAGTAAGCCCGCTTTGGTTAATAATGTTTTATGTGTTGATTATGATTGGAGAAGCTTTTACAAGTCCTGTTGGTCATGCTCTATCTACAACAGTTGCTCCAAAGGCATTTACGACTCAAATGGTTACGGTTTGGAGTTTAACACAGGCTGTTGGTGCAGGGTTAAGTACTTTGTCTGTAAACTTCTATAAAGAAGGTTCAGAAGCGAGCTTTTTCTTATTGATTGGTGGAGTAACTATTTTAGCAGGAATTATTATACTAATATTTTCAAAGAAAATAAACGCAGGAATGGGTTTAGAGGAATACTAAAAAAGTTTCAACGGTAAGGGGTTTTTATGTTTAATGATAGAATAAAAAAATTGAAAAATAAATTTTTAGAAGATGGTTTGGAAGGTCTTGTAATAAGTAAAGGGTCAGATATTAAATATCTTACAGGTTTTTCTGGAGAGTATGGAATTTCTGTATTATTATTAGCTAAGGATGAAAATTATTTTGTAACGGACAATAGGTTTGTTAATCAAGTCGGACAAGAGACGGTAAATTTTGAAGTAATATCCTATAGTGAGACTCCTAATTCAAATTATTATAAAAAGATAGGAGAGTTGATAGCTGATAATAATTTGCAAAATTGTGGTTATTATGGAAATGATATGTCATATATAAATTATAAAGACATGTCTAGACAAGCTGATAGAGCAAATTTTATAGAATCATTACCTTATGTAACTAATATGAGGGCAGTAAAAAGTGAAGAAGAGATATTAAAAATAAGAGAGGCTTGTAAAATATCTACATTTTCTTTTTATTCTTTACTCGATTTTATAAAACCTGGGGTTACAGAGATTGATATTGCAAATGAATTAGAGTATCAATTTAGGAAACGTGGTGGAGAGGGTGCTAGTTTTCCAACGATTGTAGCATCGGGTCCTGAAAATGGGGCAAATTGTCATAATACTGTTACAAATAAAAAGATTGAAAAAGGAGATTTTGTAACTATAGATTTTGGAACTTATTACAAAGGATACGGTTCAGATATTACCCGTACTATTTCAGTGGGAGAGCCAAGAAATAAGGATTTAAAAAAGCTATTTAAGATTGTAGCAGATGCTAAAGTAGAGGGGGAAAAAGCTTTGAAGCCAGGACTTAAACTTAGTGATTTACACAAGGTTATAAATTCTGTTGTTGAGAAGGAAGGATACACGATTCCACATGGACCGGGACATGGTTTTGGTTTAGAACTTCACGAAGATCCTTTTATAACTGCTACAAATAATTTTAAAATGATACCTGGTGCAATTCACACTTTAGAACCTGGAATTTATTTGCCAGGAATTGGTGGAGTTAGGCAAGAGGATGATTATTTAATAACAGAAAATGGATACGAGAGATTAACACATATAACTGATGAATTAATTATTTTATAGGAGTAATAAATTGGATTATAATAAAAGTATTTTGGAAGTAAAAGACAATATAAAAAAAATTAGATACTTAGAAAGTATTGAGAATTATTTATATACTGATATGTGGTACACTACGCCAAAAGATGGTTTTGATTATGAGGCAGAAGTTAGTAATTACGCTAGTGAGTTAAAGCATGAAAAGATAATAGATAGGGATGTTGTTAGGTTATTAGGTGAGTTTGAAACTTTAAAGGATGAGGATTATAAATCTGATATTGATAGAGGAATGGTACGTTATTTAAGTGATTTATATAAGGAAGCAAATCAGATACCTATAGAACTCCAAACTAGATTTAACAAATCTTGTATAACAGCTAAGGCAGCTTGGGAAAAAGGATTTAAGGGGAATGATTTTGAAATTGTTAAGCCATTTTTAAAAGAGCAGATAGATGTATTAAAAGAGATTGCAAATGTAATAAATCCTAATGAATCAGCGTATCAAGTTTTAGTTAGAAGAAATGATGATTTTGATTTAGCTGAAATAGATGCTATGTTTGATGAAATAAAGAAAGAGATTAAATTTATTTTAAAAGAAACTGAAGAAAAAGTTTCAAATATAGATAATTCTTTTCTAAATGTAGATGTAAGTAAAGAAACTAAAATGAAATTAGTTCATGAGTTACAAAATTTCATTGGTGTGGATTGGGATAAGATGGTTATGTACGAAGATCAGCATCCAGTTTGCTCATTAAATGGGCCTAGAGATTCTAGACCTTCTGCAAATTATGATGAATTGATACCATCATTATTGTCTTCTGGACATGAAAGTGGTCACGGTATATATAATTACAATGCTTCAGATGAAGTAGTAGAAGCTGGACTTTGGGGAGGACCTGAGGGAGCTATGCATGAATCACAGGCTAAGTTTTATGAGAATTTAGTTTGTAGAACTCCTGAGTTTTGGAATGCTTTTTATCCAACTCTTCAAGAGTATGTACCTGAGTTTAAGGATATTTCAGTTGAGAAAATGGTACTTGCAATAAACAAACCTAAGATACAATTAAAAAGACTTTCTTCAGATGAATTAACAACTCCTTTGCATATAATAATTAGATATGAACTAGAGAGAGAAATTTTTGAAGGAAATATTGAAATTGACGATTTGCCAGAAGCTTGGAATGCAAAGTATAAAGAGTATTTGGGCATAGAGCCAAGTACTTATACTGAAGGAATACTTCAAGATGTTCACTGGTATTCAGGATATATAGGTTATTTTCAAGGTTATGTGCTAGGTGAGGTTTATGCCAGTCAATTCCAACACAAGATGTTAGTAGATAAACCAGATGCGTATAAAAATCTGGCTAATGGAGACATGAGTGACATAAATAGTTGGATAAAAACAAATGTACATTCTCATGGTTTTACGTATGATGTTGCAAAAACAATAGAAGTAGCTACTGGAGAAAAGTTAAGTGTTAAATATTATTTAGAAAATTTACGTAAAAAATTTATGTAATTAATATATTTAGTGATATTAGAAAATAATCCAATGGGCGTGCTCATTGGATTATTTATATTGATAAAAGTTAAGAGCTATTATAGAATTAATTTGTCAAGGTATCAAGGAGGATCGTTATGAAAATTGATAATATTGAAAGAGTTGGAAATAATTTAAAAGAAATAAGAAAACGAAAAGGGCTTACCATAGCGGATTTAAGTCTTTATACAGGACTTTCAGTTGGGTATTTGAGTAATGTTGAAAGAAACCAAACTAGTCCTACGCTACGTAATTTAAGTATTATATGTAATTCTCTAAGAGTTTCCATATCAGATTTAATTAGTATTGGAACTGAAGAGAAAATAGTGATAAGAAAAGAAGAGGCAATAAGTAGAAAATATCCTGAGTCAAGAATGATTGAAGAAATTATTGATTTTGGTTCTGAAAGTGGTATTTATACATATATAACAGTTGAACCAGGTAAAACTAGAACAGTATCTCACTTTGTACATCCTTATTCTGAGGTTTGTACTGTTATAGAAGGAGAATTAACTATTATTTTAGAAGATGCTAGATACGATTTAAAAGAAGGCGATACATTGTATATAAAAAAGAATATTCGCCATATTATGAAAAATGAATCGGATAAAAAATCTGTAAGTTTTTGGCATAGAGAAAGACCAACAATATATGTGTAATAATGTTGGTCTTTTAATTTAAATATTTTTCTCGATATTTTCGTTAAAAAATGCTGATGGTGCAGGTGGTACTCCCATTTTAGTTTCTATAAATGTAACTAAGAAGAAGGTTACAACACCAGCGAAAGCGCCAAAGATTATAGGGAGTATTCCAAGTGGGTAAGGCTCACCTCTAAACTGAACTATAAGGACTGTTATGGAACCAACTATTATAGAAAATATTCCAGCGTGTTTTGTTGCACTAGGAATTACTAAGCCTAATGCATAAGCTGCAAAAGGTCCAGCAGATCGTAGTGCAAAAGCAAATAGATTTAGTGTAACTAGAGGTATTTTAAATAATGCAACCGCCATAGAAATACTACATATTAAAATGTTACAAGCTCTGGTTATAAAGATTAGTTTTTTATCAGCAATATCGGGATTGATATATTTTTGATAAATATCTTTCATAACAATAGTGGAGGCTGCTAGTAAGTTAGAGTCAGCACTTGACATAGTAGCAGCTACTATTGCAGCTGAAAGCATTCCAGTAATAAATTTAGGTGCGTATTGGCTAGTTACCCACATCATTGAACTAGTACCAGCTCCACCGTCTAAGGTTGGATTTACAGCTTTAGCAGCAAGCCCAAGTATTGTAGGGATAAACGCTAACATAGCCATAAAAACTGCTGATAATACAGCGGCTTTTTGTGCTTTTTTGGCGTCTTCAGCAGTGGAAAATCTGCTTACCATTTCAGGTCCAGATATAAATGTTATAAAATAGTTTAAGGTCAAACTAATAATATAAGGTAGACCTACTGAAAAAACATTTAAATCTACTGGAGGAAGATTTTGTGATAAAACTTCTACCCCACCGATTCCTTTAATAACGAAAGGAATAGCTATTAAAAGTCCGAAAAATATAATAAACCATTGAACAACATCGGTTATAACATCTGCTAACATTCCTCCAATAGTAGTATAAAAAATTACTATAATTCCTCCAATTAAAATTCCTACATTTAGAGGAATACCGGCAACTGTTGAAATGACAGAGCCAGATGCCAAAATTTGAGAAGCTGTTAAACAAAATAAAGATACAACGTTTAAAATAGCAGTAAGAGTTCCAGCAGTATGTCCAAATCTTCTGTGGACTACTTCTGGTATAGTAACTGCCATTGTGTTTCTTATTTTTGGAGCGAAGTATGCAAGGGGAATCATAGCAATAGCAGCAGCTAAAACATACCAAGCTGCTCCTAATCCTTGTGTTGAAAAGGCTCTTGCAGCAAGTCCTGTAGTACTTCCTCCTCCAACATTATTTGCAGATAATGAACAGGCAATCATTATAACACCCATTCTTCTACCTGCTAGCATATAATCTTCACTAGTATTAATTGTCATTTTGTTGGCTATAACTCCAACGATGAACATTGCAATAATATAAATAATTAAAATAATTAATGGTAATAATTGTAATTTATCCATTTGATTACCTCCTTTATTTTAATATTGTACAATAAATTTAATTAATCCAGCAAACGTTTTCAAAAATAAGACAAAAAATGTCAGATACTTAAAAAGTTATGGTATAGTATATAAAATTACTAGCGATAGATAGTTGGTGGATCAGCGATATTTATGGTTTGAATAGAAATAATATATTTAAATTGAGTTATATTATTTTATAAAAATATTGGAAATGAGAAAGTTTCTAAGAAAAATTAAGTATATAAATTTATTATTAATGATAGAGAGGATAGGTGATGATATTGAATTTAAGTGATAAGAAGAAACTATGGAAAGAAGAAGAGAATTTTGCATTTAAAGGGTGGGACTTTTCTCATATAAGTGGAAGATGGGAAAGTGAGATACTACCTTGGGAATATAGAGAAATTGTAGAACAATATTTGCAAAAAGATTTTAGTTTACTTGATATGGGAACTGGTGGGGGAGAGTTTTTACTTTCTTTAGACCACGATAGAAAATTGTTATCTGCGACGGAGGGATATTTACCTAATTTTGAATTATGCAAAAAGGAATTATCTCCATTGGGTATAAATGTTAAATTTGTAGCTGAAGATAACAAATTGGAGTTTCCAGGTTCTAATTTTGATATTGTTTTAAATAGACATGAAACTTTTGATATTTCAGAGGTACACAGAGTTTTAAAGCATAAAGGAATATTTATTACTCAACAAATTGGTGGAGAAAATGACATTGACTTGTCAAAAAGAATTATAAAAGATTTTAAGCCTGTATTTCTAGATAACAGGTTGGATTTAGTTGTTCCAAAACTTGAAAAACTAGGATTTGAAATTTTGTTTAAGCATGAAGTTTTTACTCCTATAAGGTTTTTTGATACAGGAGCATTGGTATATTTTGCAAAAATTATTGAATGGGAGTTTCCGAATTTTTCTGTGGAAAGTTGCTTGGAAGAATTAAAAGAAATTGACAATGAAATTGTAAAAAATGGTTTCATAGAGGGGACTGAACATAGATATATTCTTATTGCTAGAAAGGAGTAATTTTGAAGATTGCTTTTTTAGATAGAGACGGAACAATCAATAAAGATTATTCTGATAAAATATGGAGTGGAATAAGGAAACCTGAAATTTTAAGAGGAGCTATCTCTGGTTTAAATTACTTGAAGGATAAAGGATTTAAGTTTATTATTGTAACGAATCAATATATTATTAATGATGGATATATTACTTTAGAGGATTTTAATAGTTTTAACCAAAAATTATTAAAGATATTAAGTGATTATGGTATAGAAATTTTAGATGTCTTTTTTTGTCCTCATAGTAAAAATGAATATTGTAAATGCTACAAACCAAATCCTGGATTGATTCAACAGGCTTTAAAGAAGTATCCCAATATAAAATTAAATGAATCAATAGTTATAGGAGATTCTTTGTGTGATGAAGGTTTGGCAAATTATTATAATATCGATTTTTATGGTATAGGTTTAGATTGTGATAATAAAATTGATAATATTGGAGAAATTAAAAAATTTATAAAATAAAAAACCTAGCTAAAAAGCTATGGTTTTTTATTTTCCTATCATTATGTTGAGGATTTCGTCGTCTGTATTTTTCATTCCTATTGAAGCCATTCGTCCGATATTTTCTACTGTTTTCTCTACGTCTTCGCCAACTATTCCATCACCAGAGTCAAATACTATGTTGTTTTTAGCCATATCTATTGCAAGTAATGCATTATCTAGTGATACTGCTATTTTTGACGCACAGGATGGTTTAGCGCCGTCACAAACTATTCCACCAGAGGTAACTAATGTATTTGTTAATACATTTTTAATTTGATAGTTATTTAGCCCCATAAGGTACGCGATTCCTGCACCAGAGGATGCACTTGCACTTACTACTCCACAAAAAGCAGAGAGTTTTCCTATAAATCTTTTTTGGTGAATATTTAGTAAGTTAGATACTATTAAGGCTCTATATAATTGATCTTTACTTGCGTTTATTTCTTCTGCATAGGTTATTACAGGAAGCGAAGATGTTATTCCTTGATTTCCAGATCCAGAGTTTATGACTACTGGTAGTCCACAACCTCCCATTCTAGCGTCTGATGCTGCTGTTGTATTTGCCTTAATAAGAGACTTTAAGTCTGAGTCAAAGGAATTTTCAAGTATAATATGTCCTATACCAGCTCCGTATTTTCCGGATAGTCCTTCTTTTGAAATATCTGTGTTGCAAGAGATTTGTAGGTCTAATTTATCTGTTAAAGATTTTCTTTCTTCTAAGTTTACGTTATTTGCAAACTCTATAATATTATCTACTGAAAGTTTAGACATATCACATTCTTTTTCGTTTTTAGAATTATTACAAGTTGAGTTATAAATAGTTTTATAGTTTTTAATTATTTTAGAGATATTATTATGTCTATCTTTTATTTCTACGGAAACAAAATCATTTTCATAATATAAATCTGCTTTTATATATAGAAGGTTGGTAACATTTGCTATTTCCAGAGTGAATATTTTTTTTGCTATTAATTCTTGAGCTTTTTTGATATCATTTTGTGTGATATCTTCTAAAACCTTTAGGTTTTTGTCTGGGTTTCCACCAACTATTCCTAAGGAAGCAGCAACTTCTATTCCTTTTAACCCATTTGAGTTAGGGACTGTTACGGATTTTGCATTTTTGATTATATTCTTGCTACAGTATAAAATAACTTTAGAAGGTATATTGCCAAGAATTGACTTAGCTTTTGCAGAACAAAGTGCTATTGCTATGGGCTCGGTACAGCCAAGAGCTTGTTGCAAATCGGTTATTATGATTTCTTCAAATTTGTCGTAGTTTAATTTGTTCATTTTTTGGCTCCTTTAAAATAAAATATGTAAA
>RRZT012666599.1_pt1 | contig 11119 bp, 8 predicted proteins | sample 2165551 | NCBI WGS metagenome assembly RRZT01 (sample SAMN10456910, study PRJNA506462) | wastewater metagenome | biome: wastewater; feature: sludge; material: wastewater sludge; isolation source: wastewater sludge with Escherichia coli K12::gfp cells carrying plasmid... | place: USA: Moscow, Idaho ...
CAACTGGCTACCGGTTGGAAACGAAGACTTCCATCTGTTTATGCGGATTTATCTGCCTCGGGAAGCCGTGCTCGCTGGCTACTGGCCGGCGCCTACGATTAAAAAAGTACTCTGAACTGATCAAAATAGGACCGCAACCGGGCCGATCGCAGAAAGATCATCAGGGTTTAATTGCAGAAGAATCAGCAAAAATTGAGATGAAAAGAGGAACCGTCATGGATTATTCCCGTTATACCAAAAGGCAGCTGATTGCGATGATCGATGAACTGAAGATGTTAAACAAAGAACTCTTGTCAGAAAAAGAGCAGGAAGCGCGGCTGGATTTTGCCTGGTCAGGCAATCTCGGTCATTGGTATCTGAACCTTAAAACCGGCAATGTTGTGTTTAATCCCTTGAAGGTCACAACCTTGGGTTATCGCATCGATGAACTGCCGGAACCGGTCAGCTATTCTTTTTTCACCGACAAACTGCATCCCGATGATTATGGGGTTGTGATGGACGCAATGCGGCAAAATATGGCAGGGACAACTGATGTCTACGAATGCGAGTACCGGATCCAGGCCCGGGACGGCTCGTGGAAGTGGTTTTATGATCGCGGCAAGGTAACCCAGCGGGATCCCGACGGGAAAGCGGAATTTGCGGCGGGGATCGTTTTTGATATCACCGATAAAAAAGAGCGGGCGCTACAGCTGGAATATGAAAAAAAACTGCTGGAAGCCGAAAATACGACCGATGCCCTGACCCGGATCAAGAATCGGAGAGCGGTGATGGCGGCGCTGGAAAGCTGGATCAATGAGGCCCGTCAGGCCAGCCAGCCGATTGCGATTGCGATGTTTGATATAGACTGCTTTAAAGCCGTCAATGATAGCAAAGGGCATGTTTTTGGCGATCAGGTGCTTCAGGTAACGGCGAATATTATTGCCGGCAATATCCGGGTGCAGGATGTGGTGGGAAGATACGGCGGCGAGGAGTTTCTCGTCGTCTTTCCCAATACCGATCAGGTCAGCGCCGGTCTGGTCTGTGAAAGAATCCGCGCCCGCATTGAAGCCTATCAATTTGCCGAGGGGCTGAAAATAACCATCAGCGGCGGGCTTGCGGAATACCGGGGCGAGGCGGTTACAGCCTTTATCGACCGTGCTGACCAAAAGTTATATCAGGCCAAGGAGTCGGGTCGCAACCGGATCGCACTGTGAGCAAGCCGCACCTCTTTGCCGGTCGCTAGGATCAGCCTACCCTGAGTCAGGAACATCAACAATATTAATAAGAATCCCCCGAAACGCAACAAGCCCCTGCCGATTTTCGGCAAGGGCTTGTTGTGTGATATCATTGATCCAGATAGACAACCTGGTTTCGGCCATTGGATTTGGCATGGTACAGGGCTTTGTCAGCAATTTCAACCAATTGCTCGTGGCAGGAATGCGGATCCGGCAGCAGCGTGGTAACCCCGATGCTGACGGTGATGCAGTCTTTGACCACTGAGCCTTCATGAGGAATGGCGAGGTCATCAATTTGTTTTAACAACAGTTCAGCGATTTTCTGGGCATCTTTTTTTCCGGTTTCAGCAAGGAGCACCACAAACTCTTCACCGCCGTAGCGCACTGCCATGTCTGATGGGCGGGTTAAACTGGCTTTGATGGTTTCGCCAATTTTGATCAGACATTCATCACCGGCCACATGGCCATACAGATCATTATAGTTCTTAAAATAATCGACATCAAGAAACAACAGTGAAACGGGTTTCTGATGGGTTAAACAACGAAGCCATTCTGGGACGATACTTTCATTGTACTTTCGGCGGTTCCATAAACCGGTGAGGGGATCATGGAGGGAGAGTCGCTGCAGCTCCTGGTTGATCTGCTCAAGCTCCAGATTCTGTTGTTCGACCTTGTGGTTGGCGACGGTCAGATCTTCGGTTCGTTGCAGCACCAGTTCATCCAGATGGCTGTTCATTTCGGCCAGTTTTTCAGCCATGACAATCCGGTAATCCAAAGATTCAGAAAAGGTTTTGGCCAGCAACAAAGAATACAGAGCCGCAAAGATTAATTGTCCGGTGGATGAGTTGGCATCGCCCTGGAAGATTAGCAACAGCAGTGGTGGCCAGCTGTCATTGATCCAGGGGCTTAAGGTGATGATATCCATAAAACTGGTGGCGATCAGGGCCAGACCGCCAAGAATAATCAGGCCACTGTTTTTTTCTTGGCAGGCGGTGATTTTTAACAGTCGGGCAAACAGATAGAGGATCAGGAAAATAGTCCAGATCTGGTACAGCGGATTGACGGTAGAGTACACGTTGGTGGGGGCAAAAATGACGAAGGTGGTATATAAAAGTCCCAGAACCAGTACCAGTTTGGTCAACTTAATATGAAAGTAGTTTGGTAAAATAGCCCGGAAAAACATGATGATCAGCGGCACACCCAGATAATAGGTCAGGGTCTGGAGCTTTCGGGCGACGGCAAAGTTAAGGTCGGGCACGGCAAAGTATAAAAATGATTCGCCGATCAACAGGGTTCGGATCGCCACCAGGATACAGAACAGCCCAAAATAGAGGGGCGCCCGGTCTTTTCGCCGAAAAACGAATAAAGCCAGATGATAAACCCCCATCATCATCAGAGCGCCAAAGAGGAATAGTTCATAGGCCAGACCGTGATAGCGGATGGCCAGCAACTGGGCTTCGCTGCCGAGCAGGATACTGTTAAGCAGACCGCCGCTGGACATATGAAAATTGGACATCTGCAGGACAACATCATTGTCGCCGGCCAGCGCGTCAAACGAAACGACCTGGGGCAGATATTGGGGTACCATGGTGTCTCTGGTTTGTCCCAGGGTGCCAGCGGAAGCGATTGGCTCGCCGTTAACCCAGAGCTGATAGGCAGTCCGGACCTTGGGAAGTTTCAGGGCCAGGATCTGATTTTCCGAAACTGTAAAGGTCAGCTGGTAGGTGGCATATCCGGGACCGGGAATATCTTTGCCATCGATTTGATACTTGTTCCAGGACGATGGGAAGGGGACATAGCCGCTAAGTGTCGCCTGATCCAGATTGGCTGGTTCCAACAGCTGATTCCAGTAAAAGGCCCAGTCGCCATCCAGGGGGATGACCTCATTTTGGAGATCGTTCTGGGTTAAATCAAGACGGCCATTGACAGCTTTGTTTGCAGTAGTTGTTGGTTGCGTGGAGCATCCCCCCAGCAAAAAAAGCAGCAACAAAATAAGGGCTAATGTGAAACTGCGTTTAATCATGGCGGACTCCTTTCCGGATATTTATATCATTTCATTATACATTGGTTGGATCAATCCCGTCAATTGAGATTTAGGATACACTAATTTTAAAAACAGGTAAAATTTCAGCCGTTCGATGGGATTCAGGTTTACCAGTCCGGTGCCGTTGGCAATGCCAATTCAATTGACAAAAGCGCTTATTAATGCTATTGTTGTTGCAGTTAATGCTGGCTAATAAAGGGGTTTAAGATGAGCAAAAAAAGAATAGCAATAAGTAGTGTCCGGGCCGTACTAGCCACAATGTTTTTACTGCTGCTGCTGGCTGGTCCGGTTTATGGTGTGGGCGAGATCAGGGCGGTCTATGATGATCGTGCAAAGAATCTGTCTGTCACCTTTGACAACAATTATGCATCCGGATGGATGATCGATTTATACTCCAGTGAAGCAGGGCAGCAACCGACAGAGCCCTTTGCAGCTTCAGTGGCGCAACTGTATGTTGAACGCACGCCCGGTCTGCAGTCGGGAACCCAGATTATTGATCTGTCGGCGTTGCTGGCAACGCTGTCGGTCGATCAAAACATACAGATCTATGTATCGGCCTATACCCCGGTAGAGGATACCACCATTGAAGACCGTGATGGCGGATATCAGGGAAATCCCTGTGCGGCGGTAGCGGGAACTGCCCTTGAGCAAACCGCCGTGGTGGTGTCAGAGACTGACCCAGCCACGGTAGCGGCAATGAGCAACGGTATCGCGGTACTGTCGATTAATCTGTCCGATGCGGACAACAATAAAAATAACCTCGGATATCTCCATAGTGATAAAGAAAATAAAATCAGCGCGCTCGTAAGTCTTGACGACGGTGCCGATCCCAACAATAATTTCAGTGGGGAATCAGCGGTTATCAAGGGTCGCGGAAATTTCACCTGGAGTCTCGATAAACGGCCTTATCAGATAAAATTTGACAGTAAAAAAACGCTTCTGGGCATGGCCCCGGCAAAAACATGGGTCTTGCTGGCTAACCACACCGACCGGTCATTTGCCAGGAATAGCGTAATCTTTGATCTGGCCAAGGAAATGGGCCTGGACTATTCCTCAGAATCGCGGTTTGTTGACCTCTATATCAACGGCGAGTATCTGGGTAATTATTTGATTTGTGAAAAGGTTGAGGTCGGCAGTAATCGGGTTGAACTGGAAAACCCCGATGGGCTGTTGCTGGAAATGGATAACCACTACGGTACCGCAGAACCCTATTATTTTGCCACCGCCAAAAGCGGGACTATCTTTACCTTGAAGGATTCGGTCAAAGCGGCTGACAGCCCCGAGGTACAACAGGCTTTTGCAGATGTTCAGGCCGATATCAATGAGCTGGAAGCCTTGCTATATGCCGACGATCCTGACTGGGTGGCGATCAGCGAAATAATCGAGGTTGATTCATTTGTTAAGCGTTATTTTATCGATGAATTTGCCAAAAATATTGAGATTGGGATGTCCAGTATTTATTTTTACAAGGATGGCGCCAGTGACAAGCTTCATGCCGGTCCGGTCTGGGACTACGACCTGTCGTTGGGAAATATCGCCAGAGGCACAGCCACCGAAGACTACGCCAAAAATTTTGCTCTCCAGGTTGAAAATGGGATCGTCCGTAATGACTGGTATGCCCAGTTATGCCGTAATGAGGAGTTTGTCGCCAGAGCGAATGAACTCTATTCGGCCGAAATCAAAACGGCTCTGGATAATACCGATGATAATCTCAAATCAGTGGCCAACCTGATTGCGGTATCAGCCGATAACAACTTCAGTAAGTGGCCAGTGCTGGGGGTACCGACGCTGGCAACCGCAAACAGCCGGATCATTGAGCATTCTTTTAGCGACGAGATTTCCTATCTGCGAAACTGGATTGTTGACCGTAGAAATTATCTGGCCGGAGTCTATGGGGCAGATATGCCGATGATCACTTATGCGACCCATGTTCAAAACCTGGGCTGGCAGTCGGGCGTGACTACGGGCATGAAAGCTGGAACCACCGGCCAGTCATTGTGTCTGGAAGCGCTGCAGCTGTCAATCAATAATGACCCGGCAAGCGGCGCCCTGGAATACAGTGCCCATGTTCAGAATATTGGCTGGCAGGATTATACTCCAGCCGGTACAGCGGCCGGCACCACCGGCCAGGCCCTGGGTCTGGAAGCGGTAAAAATAAGACTGACCGGCGAATTGGCCAACCAGTACGATCTTTACTATCGGGTCCATTCCCAGAATTATGGTTGGCTGGGTTGGGCTAAAAATGACGAAATTGCCGGAACTGTGGGACTGAATCTCCGGGCCGAGTCGATTCAGATCAAGCTTGTTAGCAAGGGTACCTATATCAAGAACACTGCTAACCACTATTTTGAACCAGCTACCGTCCCGGTGGTATAAAAATCAATAACTGCCAGTATTGGCGGTTACAAAAAGTTAAGAGGTAAATAATGACAAGAGCAAATATTGAAAAGAAAATAACCGAGTATCCCATTTTTGAGTATGCCTTTTTTGATCCGGCCGAAATCAATTTTTATGAGGCGGTACGAACCATCTGCAAGCTGGAATGCCCCCAATACGGCAACTCCTGGTCCTGTCCCCCGGCAGTCGGGACCCTGGAAGAATGTAAAGAGCGGTGCCTGGGCTATGATCAAGCCTTTATTTTCAGCACCATCTCTGAGGTCAGTGATATTCTCAATATGGATGAAATGCTGGCGACCCGTTGCGAACACATCGAAATCGTCGAGGCGATCAAGGCTGATGTTTTTGGTCAACACGAGGACAAGCTGATTCTCACGGCCGAATCCTGTGCCATCTGCGAGGAATGCGGCTACCCGGATGAGGCCTGTAAGCATCGTGATAAAATGTATCCCTGTGTCGAAAGCCATGCTATCTCGGTGACGGATATCTGTGAAAAACATCAACTGTCATTTTTAAATGGTTATAATGTTATTACCTGGTTCGGGATGATCTTTTTTAACAACCACCAGGGAGCTCATGCGGTTTAGAATTTTAAATTACCAGAAAGCGGGGATCAGATGGATTTATCATTTTTAGGGATTGCGGCCAATCCCATTACAGTTTTTACCCAGGCAGACAAGGCGGCTTATTTACGGAATCCTGAAGATATTGATGACGGGATTCGGGAACTGGTTGATGCGATTAATGCCATCCCGGTGTTCTTTTCGATGAGCGCCTGCCAGGGCTTCCTGATTGAGGAAGAGCGGGAAGACCACTGTCCGGAAACCTATGTGGACTTTTATGTGATCGACGAGCAGTACCAGCTGGCCCAGCTGCTGTTGGGTTCGCTGGCCAGTAAATTTAATGCCAGTATCGACTGTAAGGTGGTTTACGAAGCGGATTTCGAGATGACAGCAGCGGACGAAATCGTACCGAACGGCATGGTCAAGTTGCGACACAGCATCGAACTTTATGAGCTACCAGCGGATTTAATGAAAAGCACTTATCAGGAACTGGTGGACCATGTTCGCAGATTCGGAGCAGCAGTAATATGATGGATAACAAGGTCAGGGCTTTATTCGAGCCCTTTACAATCAATCAGCTGGAACTCAAAAACCGGTTGTTTATGCCGGCGATGGGCATAGTGACCGTTGACGAAAACGGGGCCTATACCGATGCGGCCAGCGCTTTTTATGTGACCCGGGCTAAGGGCGGGGTGGGTCTGATCATTACCGGCGCCAATCAGGTGACCGCGTTCGACCCTAAACAGACAGTTTGTACCGATCCCACCCCTGGGTTTAACCCCGAGGCTTATATTGCGGCCGGGCAGGAAATGACCCGGCAGATCCATGACCAGGGCGCCAAGATCTTTGTACAGCTGGCGGCCGGTTTGGCTGGAGCTGCCTGGCCGGAACAAAGTAAACGTTGCCAGATGATGACCATTGCCGAAATCCGGCAGCTGGTGGCGGCCTTTGCCGAGGCGGCCAAAATTGTCAAAGCGGCCGGTTTTGATGGCATCGAAATTGAGACGGGATCCTTGCTGGACGGTTTTACCCTGGCCCTTTATAATCAGCGTCGCGATGACTACGGCGGCGAGCTGCAAAACCGCTTTCGGATCGTGACCGAAATCATTGCCGCCATCAAGACTACCTGCGGCCGTGATTTTCCGGTGATTGTGCGGTTGGCAATAAAAAGCTATCTTAAAGCTGGGGGACAGCAAGCTCTGCCCCAGGAAGAATTTGCCGAACAGGGTCGTGATCTGGAAGAAGCCCTGGCCGCTGCGGTGATCCTGGCAGCAGCCGGCTGTGATGGCTTTGACGTGATGGCGGGCATCGATACGCCGGAGAAAGCTTCCTATTGGAAATATCCGCCGGTCTATTTTGACAAAGGGGTTTATCTGAATTTCAGTGAGGCCCTTAAAAAGGTTGTTACGGTGCCGGTCCTGGCCGCCGGAAAAATGGCGGATCCGGAGCTGGCTGCTGACGCTCTGACACAAGGCAAGCTGGATATGGCGGGACTGGGCCGGCCGTTACTGGCTGATCCCGAGCTGCCCGATAAGTTGAAAAACGGCCTGAGCGAAGATATCCGGCCCTGTCTGGGCTGTAATGACGGTTGTCTGGCCCAGTTAATTGCTGGCCAGGAGGCCTCCTGCACCGTTAATCCGGACTGTAACCGGGAACTGCGTTCCAGGATTGTAGCGGCCGAAACCCCGAAAAAAGTGGTGGTCGTCGGCGCCGGTCCGGCCGGCATGGAAGCTGCCCGGGTCAGCGCCTTACGGGGCCATCAGGTGATTCTCTTCGAAAAAAGCTATGGCCTGGGAGGTAAGCTGAAATACAGCAGCCAGCGGATCTTAAAAACTGCTGACCGCCAGTTGATCCATTGGTATGAAACCCAACTGGAAAATTTAACGGTCGAGATCCGTCTGGATGAACCGGCAACCCCGGAGAAAATAGCCGCCATCAATCCGGAGATCGTGTTTATTGCCCAGGGGTCCGAAGCTCGGACGCTTACATTCCCGGGGATGGACAGTGAAAAGGTGACCAACGCCATTGATGTACTGACCGACAAAACCTTTGTCGGACCGCGCTGTCCGGCTATTGGCGGCGGCCTGGCCGGCTGTGAGGCGGCCCTCCATCTGGCCATGCACCGCCATAAGATGATTATCGTCGACTCCGCTCCGGAGATTCTGGCCGCCGGCATTCCGATGGCTCCGACCAACCAACAGATGCTGAAGGATTTGCTGGTCTTTTATCGGAGTGAAATGATCACCAGCGCCCAACTTAAAGCAGTCACTGAAGAAGGTGCTGTGATTGAAAAAAATGGACAGGAACGGTTGCTCCCGGCTCATCATGTGATGATTGCAGTGGGCTTTGAACCGACCAACTCCTTATATGAAGAGTTAAAGAATGATTATCCCCAGGTTTATAATATTGGCGACAGTCAGGCGATCAAAAATATTCGGGCAGCCATCTGGGCGGCCAACGAAGTGGCCCGGACGATTTAGTTAATCACAATTTAACATGAAATTAACAAATTGACGGTAGCGGCATAAGTGTGTTAAAATCCAATATTAGGGACTAATCAGAACATAGGAAAACAGATAGAATAGCAGCTTTGCAGGCCATCGCTAATTGAGTCGATTGGCAGCGGCTTTGTTTTCCTCAAAATTAGTAATATTGGAGACATAAAATGATCACAACGACCTTTAAGCGCTACGAAAAAAAATATCAATTGGATGCGGTTCAATATCAGAATATCCTGCCGATTCTGCTGGCAGAAATGAAGCCGGATACCTATACCTCAAAAAATGACAGCTACATGATCTATAATATTTATTACGATACCCAGCATTATGACGTGATCAGACATTCCCTGTCCAAGCCCTATTATAAAGAAAAACTGCGGCTGCGAAGCTATACCATTCCCGAAACTCTTGAAGAAAGGGTGTTTTTGGAACTGAAGAAAAAAATCGGTGGGATTGTCAATAAACGGCGGGCCTCATTGCGATTAAATGATGCCTATAATTTTGTATCTAAACGGGAATATCCGGACGGATTGAAGCAGAGTGAAGTACAGGTTTTAAAAGAGATTGAATATTTTCTGGAAAATCGTTCGATTGAAGCCAAAGCCTATATCAGCTATCAGCGAACCGCCTATGTGGGGAAAAATGATCCCAACCTCCGGGTGACTTTTGACTGCAATATAAAAAGCCGGCAAACACAGCTGTTTTTAGAAAAGGGTGATTATGGTGATTTTGTGATTCCGCCCAATCAGTATGTTATGGAAATCAAGATTCTCGGGGCGATGCCCTTATGGCTGGCCCGGGCGCTGTCGGAACTGAAAATTTATAGTTCCAGTTTTTCAAAATATGGCAAAACCTATCAGGAATATCTAAGTCGGGCCGAGTAAGTTCAGTCGCAGCCTGCCAAAACCAATATCAAAACAGACTTATAAAGGGAGATCAGAGATGTGGGAGACACTATTTTCATCAGCAACCAGTGAAACGCTGACCTTGTCAACAACCGTCAATATTATTTTTGCTTCGTTATTGATGGGATTATTTATCAGCGTTATCTATATCAAAACCCGGGGTAAGGAAGGTTATTCTCATGGTTTTACGGTAACCCTGATTATGCTGCCAGCCATCATTGCCATTATCATTCTTCTAGTCGGCAATAATATTGCCCGGGCCTTTAGTCTGGCCGGAGCCTTCAGCCTGATCCGCTTTAGAAGCGCACCGGGGGATCCCATTGATATTTCCTACGTCTTTTTTACCCTGGCCGTCGGATTGGCCTGCGGGATGGGTTATATCGGCTATGGAATGCTGTTTGCCGTCATTCTCTGCGCCGTGATGGTTATACTCAGCGTGACGAAATATGCCAAACCGCGAGTCAATATGATGCAACTTAAAATTACCATCCCCGAAGATATCGATTTTCAGAATTGTTTTGAAGATATACTGGAGCAGTACACAGATAGTTATAAGCTGCAACGGGTCAAAACGGCTGATTTTGGGTCATTGTTTGAAATTGTCTATGCCATCCAGCCCAAAGAAGCGATGGATCAGAAAGAATTTATCGATCAGCTGCGCTGCCGCAATGGCAATTTAAACATTGTCTTAAATACCCAAATCAATAATGATATGGTTTATTTGGGTTAGGTTAAAAAACTGATAAGATCACAATAAGTTGGATGATACCATTAAGATCAATAGAATCTGCTGCGCAAGTGGCAGTTTTTTTAATATCTACCGGTAATAATAAGATGAGGAGAAAAAATTGAAAGATCGACTGCAGAATAAGGGCCTTGTTCTGGCCCTGGCAACCCTTTGCTGCCTGCTCTGGGGTAGTGCCTATCCGGCCGTAAAAATCGGCTATGTCCTTTTTGATATCGATACAACCGGTGCTCAGGTTCTGTTTGCCGGCTATCGTTTTAGCCTGGCGGGGATTATTACCTGGCTTATCACCAGCCTTTATTATCAAAAAATTGTTGTGCCGCGCGGCGATGAATGGGGCCGGATGGTCAGTCTGGGGTTGGTCCAGACCACCCTCCAATACATTTTCTTTTATATCGGGCTGGCTAATACCAGCGGGGTGAAGGCAGCCATTATCAATGCCACCTCGACCTTTTTTGCGATTCTCTTTGCTCATCTGATCCTGAAAAACGAAGAGATGACCCGGGCCAAGGTTTTTGGCTGCCTGCTGGGCATGGCCGGGGTGATCGTCATCCAGCTCAAAGGCGGAACGATCGACAGCAATTTTTCGCTGATCGGCGATGGTTTTCTTTTCCTGGTCTGTATTGCCTCAGCCCTGGGTGCCGTGATGACCCGGGTCTTTACCAAAAGAAGTGACGCGATGATCCTGACCGCCTATCAGCTGATGATCGGCGGAGTGGTGCTGATTGCGGTCGGCCTGATCATGGGTGG
>RRZT010573527.1_pt1 | contig 11118 bp, 8 predicted proteins | sample 2165551 | NCBI WGS metagenome assembly RRZT01 (sample SAMN10456910, study PRJNA506462) | wastewater metagenome | biome: wastewater; feature: sludge; material: wastewater sludge; isolation source: wastewater sludge with Escherichia coli K12::gfp cells carrying plasmid... | place: USA: Moscow, Idaho ...
CGGGCCAGCCGGGCGTACTTGAGTTCGAGATCCTTGAACCGCATGTAGGTGCTCATGGTGGTGAAGATGAACGCCACGATCAGCACGTAGCCGATCAGGTCGGCGCCGCGGTCGACCCCGAGCCAGTGCGCCACCACCGTGGTGTCGTCGGGCCGCAGGATGGCGTACACGGCCGCGACGACGAACAGCAGGTAGCCCACCTTGACCCACGCCTTGGTCTTGGCGCTGCTGCGTGAGCGCAGCAGGTAGAACAGCAGCGAGACGATGGCACCGATCAGCAGGACCTGGATCCAATTCATCGAGACAACCTTCCCCTGAGCAGTCCGTCGAACAGAATGTTGACGCCGTTGAGCAGCGGCTGACCCTTGGCCATCGAATAGTCGGTATAGAGGATCTCGACCGGCTCTTCGCCTATCCGCCAATGGTTTTCGGCGACCAGCGCGATGAACTCGCCAGCGTGACTCATCCCGTTCATGGTGAGGTTCAGTCCGTCGGCCACCCGTTTGTCGAATACCCGCAGCCCGTTGTGCGCGTCGGTGAGCCCCAGCTTCCGGCTGCTCGGGCTCAGCCAGGCCGCCGCCTTGAGCACGATGCGCTTGAGGGGCGGCACGCGAGCGGGTGAGCCGGCCCCGGACACGTGGCCGAACCGGGTGCCCACCACGATGTTCAGATCGTCGCGGCGCAGCCGGTCGATCATCGCGACGACGTCGGCGAGGCGGTGCTGCCCGTCGGCGTCGAACGTCGCGAACACCTGGGCGCCCGGTCGGGCCCGCGCGTATTCCACCCCGGTCTGGATGGCGGCACCCTGGCCCAGGTTCACCGGATGCGGTACGACGTGGGCACCGGCCCGCAATGCCGCCGTGGCCGTGCCATCCCGGCTGCCGTCGTCGACCACCACGATGTTGCCGAACTCGGTGCGCAGATCTGCCACGACGTCGCCGATGACGGTTGCCTCGTGGTAGGCGGGGACGACGATCCAGACGTCGGGGTAGTGCGCGTCAATGCCCACAGCGTACGCGGTCGGTGCTCACGGAAAGATCTGCCGGGCGAAGGTTTCGACCGAGTTGTCGTCGAAGACCAGCGCCGTGCAGAGGTACGTGTTGTGGGATTCGAGTCCGCTGCCGAACGGGACCGAGCCCGGCAGTGACACCTGCCCGTTGACGTGCCAGGCGGCCCGCACCGACGACGGCGCGCGGCCGTCGTGCCGCAGCAGTCCCTGGACGTCCTCGCTGACGACGGTCCGCATCACCGTCGGCTCACCGAACTGCGCGTCGCTGTGGACCCTGCGCTGCACATCGTCGCGCAGGTCCGCCAGACAGTGCGCCACCGCGTCGTCCTTCTCGAGTCGCCGATCGTGCAACACCGTGCGATCGAGCACCAGCCATCCGACGGCCGCGACGACGACGATTGCCGCCGCGATGACCAGTCGACGCCTCAACCGCGCGCCCTCAGCGCGGCAAGGTGGACGGCGATGCCCACCAGCGGTCCGCACACCAGCGCGACGACGGTGCGGGTCTCGAGACCCAGGGGAAGCAGGAGCAGGGCGGCCGCGGCGACGGTCGCGCACACCCAGCCCAGTGAGTACGCCCGATGCAGTGCGGCGGCCACCGTGGCCGCACCGGTGACGGTGAGCACGGCGATGACGACGGCCCCCGCCGTCAGCCACGCCAGCAGCGCGCCGGAGGCGCGGTACTGCTCGCCGAAACCGACGCGCAGCAGCCACGGACCGGTCAGGGCAGCCAGGGTGATCCCGGCGGCCCCGATGACCGCGAGCACTGCCACGGCCTGTGCCACGGCCCGCAGCCGGTGCGCGCGGGCATCGACGAAATGGGCGATCAGGTTGCCCTGCATGGCCGTCAGCGGCACCAGCAGCGGCGCCCGGGTCAGCGTCACGGCCAGGATCACGACGCCGCCCGCGGCGCCCAGGTCGCCGGAAGTCGCCTTCAGCAGGACCGGGAAACCCATCACCAGGACCGCGCTGGCGCCGGCGGCGGCCACCGCGTGCGCCGCGCCGCGCAGGAACGAGGCCGGGGTCTCCCGGGCGACCAGTCCCGCGGCCGCGCGGGTGGCCGGTGAGGCCAGCAGGAGCAGCAGCCAGGACAGCGACCCGCCGACAGTGGCCCACAGGAAGCCCTCCAGGCCCCAGCCCAGCGTCACGGTGGCCACCGCAATCACCACCCGGATGCCGGCATCGGTGACCATCAGCGCGCCGTACTGTGACCACCGATCGGCGCCGGCCAGCATGCCCAGCAGCGTGGCATGCAGGCAGAAACAGGCCAGCCCGACGGCCAGCAGGAGCACCGAGAGGCGGCGCGACTCGACGAACACGTGCGGCGCCCACAGCACGGCGGTGGTGGCGACGACGACGGCCGCGGTCACGCCGACGGCGGCGGCCAGACGGAGGGGGCGGGTGATCTCGGTGGGCGCCGGGACCGTCGGATCGTGCCGGGCGGCGAGCCGGATCTCGCGAGTGCTCTGCTGCAGCAAGCCGAACGCGGCACCGGTCACCAGACCGAAGGCACCCCAGAACACCCCGAACACCGAGAAGCCGGCCGGATCGAGATCCCGGGCCACCAGATAGAGCACGGCGTAGCCGCACAACGCGCTGACGGCCGTCGCCGCACCCACCCGGGTGACGCTGCTGCGGGTCACCGGGCCGGTCGGCGTGCCGGCGTCGGTCACAACGGCGGTACCGGGGTCGAATACAGCCACCCGTCCCAGAGCGGACGCAGCGAGGTCTCCGCGTAGTTCGCGGCCAGTCCGGTGAAGTCGTCGGTGACCACGGTGGAGTGCCGATACCGGGTGGTCCAGTCCCGCAGCAGGTCGAAGAAGTTCTCGTCGCCGAGGACTCCACGCAGCGCATGCAGGGTCAGCGCGCCGCGCTTGTACACCCGGTCGTCGAACATGTCCCGGGGGCCGGGATCGGACAGCAGCAGATCCTGCGGGGAATCGATGAGCCGGCGGTGGTACTGGCGCGCCAGTTCGTCGGTGCTCGGGCCGCCGGACTCCTGCGACCACAACCATTCGGCGTAACAGGCGAAGCCCTCGTGCAGCCAGATGTCCCGCCAGCGCCGCACGGTCACACTGTTGCCGAACCACTGATGCGCTAGTTCGTGGGCGATCAGTCGCTCCGAGCGACGAGTGCCGTCGCAGTGGTTGGCGCCGAATATCGTAATCCCTTGTGCCTCAAGGGGTATCTCCAGGTTGTCGTCGGTGACGACGACGGTGTATCCGGTGGACAGCGGGTACGGGCCGAACAGTCTGGTGAACAGTTTCATCATCAGCGGCTGGCGCCCGAAGGTCTGGTCGAAGCCGCGTCCGAGTCGCTCGGGCAGGGCGGCCTGCATCGGCGCCGGCGCCTTGGGCAGCTTGCGCATCTGGTACTCGCCGATCTGCAGCGTGATCAGATACGTCGACGTCGGCTCGGCCAGGTCGTAGGTCCAAATCGTCATACCCGCCTTGATGCGGCGAGAGATCAACTCCCCGTTGGCAATTGCCCGGTACGGCGTCTCGGTGCTGATCTGGATCCGGTAGCTGGCCTTGGAGGTGGGGTGGTCATCGCACGGGAACCACGACGAGGCGCCGTTGGGTTGGCCGGCCACCAGCACCCCGTTGGTCAGCTCCTCGAAACCGACGTCGCCCCAGATGGTGTGATTCGGTTTCGGGGAGCCCCCGTAGCGGATATGGATCTGCATCGCCGCACCCGTCGGCAGTGCCGCACCGAGGGTGATGTGCAATTTGCCGGCGCTGCTGCGGAAGGACGCCGGCCGCCGCCCGTTCACCGTCACCTTCGTCACTGACAGCGCCGGGCTGAGGTCCAGGCTGAAGGTCTTCAGCGCGGCCAGCGTGACGGCGGTGATGTCAGCCGTCCCGGTCAGTCGGTTGATGGTGACCTTGTACTCCAGCTCGAGCTCGTAGCGCGACACTCGGTAGCCGAAGTTGCCGGTGGTCGGCAGGTACGGGTCGATGACCGGCGGACCCGCGACACGCTTCTTCGGTTTGCTCACGCGGCCGCCCCGCGGCCGGCCTTCGGCCCGCGCTTCTTGCGTGTATCCGCCCACGGGGCAATGGGATTGCCCTGCCAGCGGGTGTTGGCCGGCACCTCATCGCCGCGCATCACCAGCGACGCCGGGCCGACGGTGGCCCCCGCTCCGAGCCGGGCGGCCGGCAGGGCGACGCAGTGGGTGCCCAGCGTGGCGCCGGTCTCGAGCACCACCGTGTCCATCCGCATGATCCTGTCGTGGAACAGGTGGGTCTGCACCACGCAACCACGGTTGACGGTGCTGGCCCGCTCGAGGGTCACCAGATCGGCCTCGGGCAGCCAGTACGTCTCGCACCACACGCCGCGGCCGATCTTCGCACCCAGCCCGCGCAACCACATGTTCATCACCGGGGTGCCGCTGGCGGCCCGGGCGAACCACGGTGCCGCGACCGTCTCGACGAAGGTGTCCGACACTTCGTTGCGCCAGACGAACGACGACCACAGCGGATGCTCGACGGCCCGGATACGGCCCACCACAACCCATTTCGCAACGATGGCGATGGCGCCCGCCGCTGCGCCGGCGATCAGCAGGACCACCCCGCCGAACAGGGCGGCGCCGCTCCAGCCGCATGCGCCGGCGGCGGCCTGCAGGGCGATCAGGACCCCGACGCCGATCGCGAACGTCACCATCATCGGGATCACCCGGCAGGTCTCGACGGTGCCGCGGGCCAGCTTCAGCGAGGCCGACGGGTGGAAGGTGCGCAGCACGTCGGCGGCAGTTGGCTTGCGGCGCAACCGGATCGGCGGGCTGCCCAGCCACGACGATCCGCGCTTGGCCTTGCGCGGGGTGGCCGAGAGCACCGCCACCAGGCCGTCGTCGGGCACCCGGCGGCCGGGCTGGGTGATCCCGGAGTTGCCGAGGAATGCGCGCTTGCCGATGGTCGCCGGGCCGACGTGGATCCAGCCGCCGCCCAGCTCGTAGGAACCGACCATGGTGTCGTCGGCCAGGAATGCACCGTCCTCGACGACGGTGAACCGGGGGATCAGCAGGGCGGTCGAGATCTCGGTGTCCTTGCCGATCCTGGCGCCCAGCAGCCGCAGCCACCACGGAGTCAGCAGGCTGGCGTAGATCGGGAACAGGTAGTTGCGGGCCGCGTCCATCAGCCGCTCGGTGGCCCACAGCTGCCAGCCCACCCGGCTGCGGACCGGGTGGTAGCCGCCGCGCAGCCCGAGGGACAGCAGCCGCACCCCGATGACGGTCAGCCCGGCGTAGATCCCGACGGAGACCAGGGTCGCCACCGGCACCCACAGCAGGGCCGGACCGATGGCGGCGCTCAGGGTGGGCGCGTCGCGGACGGCCCAGCCGATGACGGCCAGTCCCGCGGCCAGCGCCAGCAGCGGCAGCGCGCCCAGCAGTACCGAGGAGGTCCCGTACGCGGCCACCCACCAGGGCGCCAGCGGCGGTCGGTGGTCGGGCCACGGGTGCCGGGCCTTCCCGGATTTCACCGCCGGGGAGCCCTTCCAGTACTGACCGTTCTTCACCTTGCCGACCACGCCCGAGCCGGGGGCGATGTCGGCGTTCTTGCCCACCACCGCTCCGGGCAGCAGGGTGGTGCGCGCGCCCACGGTGGCGTCGTCGCCGATCGTCACGGTGCCGACGTGGAAGAGGTCGCCGTCGATCCAGTGCCCGGACAGGTCCACCTCCGGCTCGACCGAGCTGCGGTGGCCCAGGGTGAGCATCCCGGTCACCGGCGGCGCGGAGTGCAGGTCCACGCCCTTGCCGACGTCGTTACCCAGCGCCCTGGCGTAGTACACCAACCACGGCGCGCCGGCCAGGTTCTCGGCGCCGCTGGCATCGGCGAGGCGTTCGGTCAGCCAGACCCGCAGGTGTTCGCTGCCGCCGCGGCGGTAGGTGCCCGGCCGCAGACCCGACAGCAGCAGGCGGGCGAACAGGACGGCGATGCCCATCCGGCCCGGCGGGGTGATGAACACCAGGAAGGCCGCCAGGACCCACCACCAGTTCAGCGGGACCAGCCAGGGCACGGTGACGGTGGGCGGCGCCCAGGCCAGGACGACGTTGTTGGCGATGGCCAGCCAGGTCACCCACTGCAGCCCGGTCAGGGTGGTCAGGGGCAGCGCCAGCGCCATCTGGGCGGCCTGGGTGGTCAGCGGGGTCGGTTCCACGTGCCGGGGGGTGATCTGCGCGGGTGGGTCGAGTTCGTCCAGGAAGTCGGCCAGCGACCCGAGCCGGGGATGGTCGTAGAGCTGGGCGACGGTCAGCTGCGGATAGCGATCGCGCAGCGCGGCCACCAACTGGGCGGCCGACAGCGACCCGCCGCCCAGGGCGAAGAAGTCCGCCTCGGGGCCGTCGATCTGGGCGCCCAGGACGTCGCGCCACAGGCCGGCCAGCCAGCCCAGGGTTCCGCCGAGTTCTGCGGCATCGTCACCGTCGTCGGCGCCCGGCGGGGGCCACGGCAGGGCGTCGCGATCCACCTTGCCCGACGTCCGGGTGGGCAGTTCGTCCACCACGACCAGGCGGGGCACCAGCGCGGCGGGTAGCTGTTCGGCCAGTGCGGCCCGCGCCGCGCCGACGTCGAAGGCCGGGTCCGCGCTCGCCACATACCCCACGAGAACCGGTGTGCCACTGGATGTCCGGCGCACGGCCGCCGCACCGCCGGACACACCGGGCAGGTGTACCAGGGCCGCGTCCACCTCGCCGAGTTCGATCCGGCGGCCGCCGACCTTCACCTGGTCGTCGGCCCGGCCCTGGAAGTACAGGCCGTCGGCCTCCAGCCGCACCAGGTCGCCGGAGCGGTAGGCCCGCTGCCAGCCGATCGACTCCAGCGGGGCGTACTTCTCGGCGTCCTTGTCCGGGTCGAGGTACCGCGCCAGCCCGACGCCACCGATCACCAGTTCGCCGATCTCGCCGTAGCCCACGGGCCGGCCGGCGGCGTCCACGACGGCCAGGTCCCAGCCCGGCAGCGGCAGGCCGATGCTGATCGGGCCCGCCCCGGTGAGCGGCGCGGCGCAGGCCACCACCGTCGCCTCGGTGGGGCCGTAGGTATTCCAGACCTCGCGGCCCTCGACCGCCAGTCGCTCGGCCAGTTCCGGTGGACATGCCTCGCCGCCGAAGATCAGCAGCCTGACCTGTTCGAGCGCCTCGGCCGGCCACAGCGCCGCCAGAGTGGGCACGGTGGAGACGACGGTGATGTCCCGGGACACCAGCCACGGCCCCAGGTCCATGCCGCTGCGCACCAGTGAGCGCGGCGCCGGCACCAGGCACGCGCCGTGCCGCCAGGCCAGCCACATCTCCTCGCACGACGCGTCGAAGGCTACCGAGAGTCCGGCCAGTACCCGATCGCCCGGTCCGATCGGGTTGTCCTGCAGGAAGATTCGCGCTTCGGCGTCGACGAAGGCCGCGGCGTTGCGATGGGTGACGGCGACGCCCTTGGGTGTGCCGGTGGAGCCGGAGGTGAAGATGATCCAGGCGTCGTCGCGGGCCAGCGGGGCGCCCGCGCGCCAACCCCGGGACGAACCGGTGGCCCGGCTCAGGCCGGCCTCGGTGATGATGCCGACCACACCGGCCTCACCGAACACCAGGTCGGCACGCTCCGGCGGATCGTCGGCGTCCACCGGGACATAGGCGGCCCCGGCGGCCAGGATCGACAGGATCGCAACGTAGAGCGCGTAGCCGCCGGACGGCATCCGCACACCGATTCGGTCACCCCGGCCGATCCCGCGGGCGCCCAGCCAGGCCACGCTGGCCTCGATGTCCTCGACCAGTTCGCTGTAGGTCAACTGGACGTCGCCGTCGTCGATCGCGGGCGCGTCGGGGTGGCGCCCGGCGGTGTCGTGCAGGATGTCGATCAGGGTGCGGGGTTCGGGCGCTCGGGCTGACAGTAGGTACTGGGCGGGGATCTGCGGTGCCGGGGCGCCTGTCACAGTCGGAAATACTAGGGATCACCGCCACGCCCCGCACTGGCGGTAGCACGTAACTTCGCAAATTCCCGGCGGACCTGAAAGACTGTGCGCAGAGGGGAGTACTCCTTACGTCGCGGAGTCGTCATCACGTCGACCGTCATCGGTCGACCGGCGCCGCGGGTCGGTGCACATTGCGTGCCGGCGGAAGAGACCTCTGGCGATTTTCATCGGCCGGAGGACTCTGCGTTGAACGTTTCCCAGCTCGAATGGATCATCACCCTGTCGGTGACGGTGGCGGTGCTGCTGTTCGACGTCGTGGTGATCGCCCGCAACCCGCACGAACCGACCACCAAGGAGTGTGCGGTCGCGCTGTCGGTCTATGTCGGCCTGGCCGTCGCGTTCGGCATCTGGTTGTGGAACTTCCACAGCCGGCAGTTCGCGCTGGAGTTCTATGCGGGCTGGCTCACCGAATACAGCCTGTCCGTCGACAACCTGTTCATCTTCATCATCATCATGGCCAGCTTCAAGGTGCCCAGGAAGTACCAGCAGCAGGCCCTGATGGTCGGCATCATCCTGGCGCTGATCTTCCGCGGCATCTTCATCGCGATCGGCGCCGTCGCGATCGAGCGGTTCTCCTGGATTTTCTACCTGTTCGGTGCGTTCCTGGTGTACACCGCGATCAAGCTGGCGCGCGACACCGAACACGACGACGACGCCGACAACCGGGTGGTCCGGTTCGCCCAGCGGCACCTGAGTTTCACCGACAACTGGGACGGCCTGAGGCTGTGGGTACATCACAACGGCAAGCGCCTGATGACGCCCATGTTCCTGGTGATCGTGGCGCTGGGCACCACCGACCTGATGTTCGCCCTGGACTCCATCCCGGCGATCTACGGCCTGACCCGCGAGCCCTACATCGTGTTCACCGCCAACGTGTTCGCCCTGATGGGCCTGCGCCAGCTGTACTTCCTGCTCGGCGACCTGCTCAACCGGCTGGTCTACCTGTCCCAGGGGCTGGCGTTCATCCTGTTCTTCATCGGCGGGAAGCTGGTCCTGCACGCCCTGCACGAGAACGAGCTGCCGTTCATCAACGGCGGCCAGGGTGTGCCCGTGCCGGAGATTCCCACGCTGTGGAGCCTCGGCGTCATCATCCTGACCTTGTTCGTCACGATGATCGCCAGCCTGATCAAGACCCGGGTCTCGTCGAAATCCGGGTGAGCGCAACCGGGGACCGGGCCCTCACCAGTTCTGGTAGCCGCCTTCCGGGCCGAGCATCCGCTCCAGGCGGGTCCGGTTGACCTTCGCCAGTTCGTTGCGGACGACCTTGCGTTCGGTTTCCTCGTCGTGGTGGCTGCGGTCGTCGATCGCGGTCAGCACCTCGGCCGCGGTGCAGCCGCCGACATACATCACGAACCCGAAGCCGAACTGGTCGGCGTAGCGGTTGGCCGCCTCGGCCAGCCGGGTCATGACCGCGGGGTCGTCGTCCCAGAGCGCGCACTGCTCGGCCTGCGATCTGGCGCTGCGCGGCCGTCGTCCGACGTGCGGGTAGGCGTCCAGGATCCGGTCGATCGCGGTCTCGGGCAGGCTGAACAGCAGTGCGTCGGCGCGCCGGAACAGCGCGTCGTGGTCGGTGTACGGCCGGGCATCGGCCAGGTCACCGGCCAGGGCGACGCTGTAGCAACACTCGTACAGAGCGTGGACGGCCTTGTGCCGGGGCAGCTCGTTGAAGGCGTCCAGACCCATTCCCTGATGCATCAGCACATCCCAATAGTGGGCAACTCAGGGCACGTCCGCGTTACGCCGTGTTACGCCCGTGCAAATTCCCGGCCGGGCCCGTTCAGTGCCCGGTGGTCTTGAACCGCTCCAGCGAGCGCTGCACCTCGGCCTCGGCGTCGGCCCGGTCCACCCAGTCGGCGGTCTTGACGAACTTGCCGGGCTCGAGATCCTTGTAGTGCACGAAGAAGTGCTTGATGGCGTCGAGCTCGAACTGCGGGACGTCGCTGATGTCCTGGATGTGGTCCCAGCGCGGGTCACCGGCCGGCACGCACAGCACCTTGGCGTCGCCGCCGGCCTCGTCGGTCATGTTGAACATGCCGACCGGCCGCGCCTCGACCAGCACGCCGGGGAACACCGACTGCGGCAGCAGCACCATCGCGTCCAGCGGGTCGCCGTCCTCGCCCAGGGTGTCCTCGATGAACCCGTAGTCGGCCGGGTAGCCCATGGGCGTGTAGAGGTAGCGGTCCAGCTTCACCCGGCCGGTTTCGTGATCCACCTCGTACTTGTTGCGGTGTCCCTTGGGGATCTCGATGGTGACGTCAAACTCCACTGCATGGCTCCTTGGGTGTGCTGCCGGTGACTGTCCAGGGTCGGGGCCACCCTAATGGAGCGATACCCTGCAGTACATGCATCCCACCCGTTGGCGCCGGTCCACGCACCTTGTGGTCGGGCTCGGAGTGGTCGCGCTGACGGCCGTGCTGGTGGTGGCGGCGGTGTTCCTGACCGGCGCGCACAGCGGGGATCGCAACCGGATCCCCGATCCGCAGCCGGCGGTGGCTGCCCCCGGGGTCACCCCGGTCGACGACTCCGCGGCGGTGCCGACCGGTGCCGGTCTGGCCACCGCGCTGGGCCCGCCGCTGGCGAATCCGGACCTGGGTGTCGTCACCGGCCGGGTGGCCGACGCCCGGACCGGAAAGATGTTGTGGCAGCAGGGTTCCGACGTGCCGATGCAGCCCGCGTCCACCAACAAGGTGCTGACCGTCGCAGCGGCGCTGTTGACCCTGGACCGCGACGAGCGGGTCACCACCAAGGTGGTCAGCGCCGACCCGGCCCGGCCCGGCACCGTGGTCCTGGTCGGCGGGGGCGATCCGACCCTGTCGGCGGCGCCCGTGGATCAGGACACCTGGTACCCGGGCGCGGCGCGCATCGCCGACCTGGCCGCGCAGATCCGCAATAAAGGGGTGAAACCGACCGCGGTGCTGGTGGACACCTCACTGTTCAGCGGTCCGGAGATGGCGCCCGGGTGGGATCCCGCCGACATCGCCGGCGGCGACTTCGCCCCCATCGAGCCGGTGATGCTCGACGGGGGCCGCACCCAGCCGGTCAGCGTCGAATCGCAACGGTCCCTGACGCCGGCGCTGGACGCCGGCCGCGCCCTGGCCGTCGCCCTGGGCGTGAACCCCGCAACCGTCACCACCGCGCCCGGCCCCGCCGCCGGC
>RRZT011716137.1_pt1 | contig 11118 bp, 9 predicted proteins | sample 2165551 | NCBI WGS metagenome assembly RRZT01 (sample SAMN10456910, study PRJNA506462) | wastewater metagenome | biome: wastewater; feature: sludge; material: wastewater sludge; isolation source: wastewater sludge with Escherichia coli K12::gfp cells carrying plasmid... | place: USA: Moscow, Idaho ...
ATGTTTTTTTACCAGCGGTTTCCCAGGCAAACATTTCTATCCATAAGATATACAGGTGTTCTATTGCCACTAAGGCGGTTAGGATTAGTGCGATTGTTGCTATCATAAATTTTAATAGTTGTATGTTGTTCGTTTTTTTAGGATAAACAAAACTACTTATTTTTTTTGGATATTTCATTGTGTGTTATGGTAATTGGGTTGGTAAATGCGTACGGATGCTGCCAGTTGGCTCTGTGCGCGAGGGATTGCAGGGGATGCCGTAGCGCGAAGCGATGCGGCAGGAACGGAAAGCCCGACCCGACGATAGGAGGGGCGCGCCCAAAAGAAGTTTGCAGTTGATATTGAAAAGTAAGGAGTTTTGAGTTAAGCGATATGAACGTCGGGTGCGTTTATTGTTTGTGTGTCAAGTTGGTGGTTTCATGGAATTTGTGATGGGGGATTGTTGTTTTATTCCGAAAAATTTGTATCTTTGCAGTCCGTTTTTTCGGAGAATTAAAATTATGTCTAACCCGCTGATTTTTATCAGCATTAATTAAAAAAATTCCAAACATGGAAGAAAACAAAAATCTACAAGAGGAAGTAGTTCCGACAGTAGAAGAAACTCAGGCAGCTGAAGTGGTTGCTGTAGAAGAAACTGTAGTTGAAGAAGTAGTGGCTGAGGCTGCTCCTGTGGTTGAAGTAATTGAAGAGGCGCCTGCTAAAGTGGTGGCTGCACCTGCATCAATAGCTCCTGAAGCTGATTTTGACTGGGATGCTTACGAAAAAGGTGATATCCTTACCGCTCAGGAAAAGGAAAATCTTAAAAATGTGTACGACAACACGTTGAACGCTATTAAAGACAAAGAAGTTGTAGAAGGTACTGTTATCTCTATCAACAAACGTGAGGTAGTTGTAAACGTGGGATATAAATCGGACGGTATTGTGGCTATGAGCGAATTCCGTTACAATCCGGATTTAGCTATTGGCGACAAAGTAGAAGTTTACATTGAAAGCCAGGAAGATAAAAAAGGTCAGTTAATTCTGTCGCACAAACAGGCTCGCGCTACCCGCTCATGGGATCGTGTAAATGCTGCTCTGGAGTCGCAGGAAATTGTAAAAGGTTTTGTAAAATGCCGCACAAAGGGTGGTATGATTGTGGACGTATTTGGTATCGAAGCTTTCTTACCTGGTTCACAAATCGATGTGAAACCTATCCGCGATTACGATGTGTTTGTTAACAAAACAATGGAATTCAAAGTTATCAAAATCAACCACGAATTCAAAAACGTTGTTGTTTCGCACAAAGCACTTATCGAAGCTGAACTTGAAAACCAGAAAAAAGATATCATCAGCAAATTGCAAAAAGGTCAGGTATTGGAAGGTACTGTTAAAAACATCACTTCATACGGTGTGTTTATCGACCTTGGCGGCGTAGATGGTCTTATCCATATTACTGACCTTTCATGGGGTCGCGTGTCGCATCCTGAAGAGATTGTGACATTGGATCAGAAACTGAACGTGGTTATTCTTGACTTCGATGATGAGAAAAAACGTATTGCTCTTGGCTTGAAACAATTGAACGCTCACCCATGGGATGCATTGAGTGCTGAACTGAAAGTTGGCGATAAAGTGAAAGGTAAAGTAGTGGTTATGGCCGACTATGGTGCATTTGTTGAAATTGCTCCGGGTGTTGAAGGTTTGATTCACGTATCAGAAATGAGCTGGTCACAACACTTACGTTCGGCTCAGGACTTCCTGAAAGTGGGCGACGAAGTAGAAACTGTTATCCTTACACTGGACCGCGAAGAGCGTAAAATGTCGTTAGGTGTAAAACAATTGAAAGCTGATCCATGGGAAGCTATTGAAGAGCGTTATGCTGTAGGTAGCAAACATGTAGCAAAAGTTCGTAATTTCACTAACTTTGGTGTATTTGTTGAAATCGAAGAAGGTGTTGATGGTTTGATTCACATTTCTGATCTATCGTGGACTAAAAAAGTAAAACACCCATCAGAATTTACTCAGATTGGTGCCGAAATTGATGTTCAGGTATTGGAAATTGACAAAGCTAACCGTCGTTTGAGCTTAGGTCACAAACAGTTGGAAGAAAACCCATGGGATGTTTTGGAAACAATGTTTACTGTGGATAGCATTCACGATGGTATCATCGTAGAAATGATGGATAAAGGTGCTGTAATTTCATTGCCATACGGCGTTGAAGGTTTTGCAACTCCAAAACACCTTGTGAAAGAAGATGGTGCACAAGCTCAGGTTGATGAAAAATTAGCGTTCAAAGTAATTGAATTCAACAAAGATGCAAAACGTATCATTGTATCGCACAGCCGTGTTCACGAAGATGTAAAACGTGCAGCGAAAGCTGAAGCTGCCGGCGAAGCTCCTGAAACAGCTGCTGCTCCTAAAAAAGCGGCTAAAAAAGCTCCTAAGAAAGAGGACGCTCCTGCTGCTTCAAGTGCATCAGAAAAAACTACTTTGGGCGACATCCAATCATTGGCCGACCTTAAAGATCAGTTGACTGAAGCTGCTAAAGGCAAAAACTAATTTGGCTTTTGAACTCTGCAGCCTGTAAGGGTTGTGAAGTATAAAAATAGAAAGTTGCAGATACTGTCTGCAACTTTTTTTTATTAAGAAATGTTTGTATTTTTGTGAAGACATTTTTTGAATTGTTTAATTATTTGGTTTTCAATGTCTGCAGGTATTTATGGAATTATTTATTTTGACTTTGCTTTTTTTGTTGAACGGTTTTTTTGCTTTATCGGAAATTGCTGTTGTGTCGTCGAAACCGGCGCGGCTCGAAAATCTGAAAATCAAAGGAAGCAAAGGTGCAAAAATAGCTTTACAACTTCAGGCTGATTCGGATAATTTTTTATCGGCTATTCAGGTAGGTATTACGCTTATAGGTATTGTAACCGGGGTGTACGGAGGTGTAAATATAGCCGAAAATATTGTGCCGCTACTGGCCGGAATTGAATTTATTGCTCCTTATGCACGTGAACTGGCAATGACGCTGGCTGTAGTTCTGATAACTTACTTGTCGATAGTTATTGGTGAATTAGTACCTAAAACTCTCGCGCTTAGTAAGCCAGAAGCAATAGCGGTTGCAGTGGCTCCTGTAATTAAAACCTTTAGTCGTGTTTTGTTTCCTTTTGTGTGGTTGTTGTCGGTATCAACCAATATTCTGATAAAAATGATGGGTGTGAAAAAGCAAACCGAACAAATGACTGAGGCCGAATTACGACAAATGATTAAAACGGCTACCAGTGAAGGTGTTATTGAAGAAGACCAAAATGATATTCACGAAAAACTTTTTTATTTTTCTGATAAGCGGGCACATCACATTATGACCCACCGAACGGATGTGGAATGGATTGACCTGACAGAGCCAATGACTACAATTAAAAAGAAAATTGCAGCTGCAAAGCACAGTAAAATTATTTGTAGCGAGGGCACTATTGATGAATTTAAAGGTGTTCTGAATATTCAGGACTATTACAAGGCTATAGCTACCCGTAAGTCGGCTGATATTTTGGATCTGATGCAGGAGCCATTTATTGTACCCGAAAAAATTGATGCACAACAGGTGCTGAACGAAATGCGAAAGCGGGAAAACCGTATGTGTTTCGTAGTGAATGAATATGGTGGGTTTGAAGGAATAATTACGATGCTCGATATCCTCGAAAACTTAATTGGCGAAATTAAAGAAGAGGGTGAGCCGGAGGAGCCCGATTACTTTGTGCGTGAAGACGGTTCGATATTGATGAACGGAGATGCGGCAGTAGAAGTCCTGGCCGATATAATTGAAGGCTTTGAACTCGATTTTTCAGAAACCGAATATAATACAGTGGCCGGTTTTGCACTGAGTATACTGAATCATATACCTCATACAGGCGAAAAATTCACAGCGCATGGACATTCGTTTGAAATTATTGATATGGATGGAACGCGTATTGATAAGTTGCTTATATCGGTACTGTAGAGTTTTATATATTAACCTTTTTTTGTTTTGAAAAATCATTATGCTGGTAAAAACCTTTGGTGCTGCTGTGCAGGGAATAAGCGCCACTATTGTTACAATTGAAGTAAATGTAAGCAAAGGAATTAAGTATTTTCTTGTAGGCTTGCCTGATAATGCCGTAAAAGAGAGTCATGAGCGTATTGCTTCGGCTCTGCAATATGCCGGACATCAGATTCCACGTAAGCAGATTGTAATAAACATGGCGCCTGCCGATATCCGTAAAGAAGGTTCGGCCTACGATGCAGCACTGGCTATTGGAATGCTTGCGGGTGACGAAAAAGTAAAATCCGACAAGCTGGAGCAGTTTGTGTTGATGGGAGAGTTGTCGCTGGATGGTAGTTTGCAGCCAATTAAGGGTGTGTTGCCTATCGCTATAAAGGCACGAGAGGAGGGTTTCAAAGGGTTTATCTTGCCAAAACAAAATGCACGCGAGGCAGCTGTAGTAAATAATCTTGAAGTTTATGGGGTTGAAAATATCTCTGAAATTATAGGGTTCTTTAACGATGAAATTGTTCTGGAACCTACAGTGGTTAATACCCGCGAAGAGTTTTTTAGTCAGGTTGATTTATCGGAAATTGATTTTTCGGATGTGAAAGGGCAGGAAAGTGTAAAGCGTGCCATGGAGGTGGCTGCTGCCGGAGGTCACAATTTAATTATGGTAGGCCCGCCGGGTGCAGGAAAATCGATGCTTGCAAAGCGAATTTCGACTATTTTACCACCTCTGACGCTTCATGAAGCATTGGAAACGACCAAAATACATTCTGTGGCGGGAAACATTGATAGCAATACTTCGCTCATTTCGCACCGGCCATTTCGCAGTCCGCATCATACTATTTCGGATGTAGCGTTAGTAGGTGGAGGTGCCTTTCCGCAGCCGGGCGAAATTTCGCTGGCGCATAACGGAGTGTTGTTCCTGGATGAATTGCCTGAATTTAAGCGTACCGTTTTAGAGGTGATGCGACAGCCTTTGGAAGACCGGAAAATTTGTATTTCTAGGGCTAAGTTCAGCATCGAATATCCGGCAAGTTTTATGCTTGTGGCTTCTATGAATCCTTGTCCCTGTGGTTATTACAATCATCCTGAAAGAGAATGTGTCTGTGGTTCAGGAGTAGTTCAAAAATATTTAAGCCGGATATCGGGTCCGCTTTTAGATCGAATTGATATCCACATTGAAATAGTGCCCGTTCCGTTCGAAAAACTGGCTGAAATGAAAGATGCTGAGCCTAGTTCGGCAGTACGCGAACGCGTTATGAAGGCCCGAAAAGTTCAGGAAGTCCGTTTTGCCGATGAAAAAGGGGTGTATTGTAATGCACAGATGTCGTCGAAACAAATGAAGATTTATGCTCAGATAGATAAACCCGGGTCGGAATTGCTGAAAAATGCCATGCAACGATTGAACCTGTCGGCGCGTGCTTATGACCGAATTATAAAGGTATCGCGTACTATTGCCGATTTGGAAGAATCAGAACATATACAATCGCATCATATTGCTGAGGCGATTAATTATCGAAACCTCGATAGAGAGGGTTGGGCGGGATAGTTGGAGTTGATTTTTAAACAGAATTACAGAAAAGAGAGTGAATGAATAATTGATTGTTGAATGAAGAAAGTATTAATTATCACCTATTATTGGCCGCCATCAGGAGGTGCGGGAGTGCAACGCTGGTTAAAGTTTGCCAAATACTTACCTCAGTATGGCTGGGAGCCTATTATATACACACCTGAAAATCCTGATTTTGCCATTGAGGATGCCAGTTTGATGAAGGACGTAGCCCCCGGCCTCCAGGTGCTGAAAAGCACCATTTGGGAGCCGTACGAGTTGTATAAAATGCTTATTGGTAAAAAGGGACAGAAAGTAAATGTGTCGTTCGCCGAAGGCTCAAAGAAGCAGGGACGTATACATAAATTTGCTTTGGCTTTGCGCGGAAATCTTTTGATTCCTGATCCGCGCTGTTTCTGGATTAAGCCTTCGGTAAAACTACTACGAAAATACCTGCGAGAACATCCGGTTGACGCGATTATAAGCACAGGTCCGCCACACTCAATGCATATAATTGGCCGGGAGCTTCATCGGCATACAGGTATTCCCTGGTTAGCCGACTTCAGGGATCCCTGGACTAATATCGATTTTTATAAAGAGTTGAATTTAACCCGGATAGCCGATAAGTTGCACCGCCGTGCCGAGAAAAGTGTGTTGCAGCAGGCGAATATAGTGGTAAGCGTAACACCTACCTGGTGTGATGATTTAGCTAAAATTGCTGATAGAACAGTGGATTTGGTTCACAACGGATACGATGAAGATGATGTGGTTAGAACTGATAAGGCGATACAGGACGGATTTTCAATTGTACATATTGGCAGCATTAATGCTGCTCGTAATCCGAAGGTACTTTGGAAAGCATTATCAGAATTGGTAATTGATAAACCCGAATTGGCAAAAGAGATGAAAATCAGATTTGTGGGAAATGTTGAACCGGTAGTACTTACTACAATCGATGAGATGAAACTTGGTGCATATGTCGAAAAAGTGGGCTATTTACCTCATGCCGATGCTATCGCCTTTCAGCAAACATCTCCGGTACTATTATTGCTTATAAATAATACGCCTAATGCAAATGGGATATTAACCGGTAAGTTTTACGAATACATGGCCTCGGAGCGTCCAATACTCGTTATAGGGCCTAAAAACAGTGATGTGGAAAACCTGGTGAATGAGACACAATGCGGAGTATTGGTTGATTTTGATGATGTGGAAGGAATGAAACAGGCTGTTTTAGATTTGTTTGAAATATATAAAAAGGGAGAACTAAAGCCAAAATCGACCAATTATCAGCAATATTCACGAAAAGCACAATGCGGGATATTAGCCGAATTGTTAAACAAAATGAAAGTCTGAAACGAAAGTGTAAACAGGATTTTCAATATTATTAAAATGAAAAATCCTGTTTGCAATTAATCTCTGATTTTAAAGTTTTACCCCGTAAGCTAAATCACCTGCATCGCCCAAACCGGGAATGATATAGGAATGGTCGTTGAGTTCAGGGTCGATTGCTGCGCACCACAATGTAATACCCATACCGGCAAATGTTTTTTTGATGTATTTTACGGCCTGCTTACTGGCAATAACCGTTGCAATGTGTACGTTTGCAGGTGTCCCTTTTGTTAGCAGCGCTCCGTATGCCAATTCCATCGAGCCTCCTGTTGCCAGCATTGGGTCGGTAATAATCAGCGTTTTGCCATTCAGGTCGGGCGAAGCAATGTATTCAATGTGAATATCAAATTTCAGTGCATCTTTGTATTTCCGGTAGGCCGATACAAATGCATTTTCAGCGTGGTCAAAATAGCTCAGAAAGCCCTGATGAAATGGTAAACCTGCACGGAGGATGGTAGAAATAACTATTTTTTCGTTGATAACGTTTGTGGGCGCAATGCCAAGAGGTGTTTTTACATCTTCGTTTTCGTAATGTAGTTTCTTGCTTATTTCATAAGCCATTATCTCGCCTATTCGCTCAATGTTTCTACGAAAACGCATGGAGTCATGCTGAATATCGACCGAACGAATTTCTTTTAAATAATGATTTAATACGGAATTGTTATCCGATAAGTTGATAATTTGCATATGGAATGGATTGAATTTGTTATACTTATATTAATTGATTCCGGATTGTGATTTTTGCTGAATAATTTTTTATTTTGAGTAATACAAGGCTATTTGTTCTAATTCAGTTAACTTTAAATTCCACATGAAATTTAAAAACTGTTGATAATCCTTCGGATGATTTTTGGGGTCAACCTTATCAAGATATCTGTTTAAAGTATACTCTTTACGGGCTTTATGAATTTTAGTAAAGTATTTTCCCAGCCACTTTTTATAATAAGCCATCTCGCTTTCTGTGTTTGATTCAGGTTCGTTTAACTGAACAAGGCATACAAATACACCAAAACCATAATCTTCGCTGATATCCATGCTCTGAAATACTTCGTAAAAGGCTGTATTTCTACATCTCTTATAAGCTTTGTCGGCAATAATTGTATCTGTTTTTGCAGTATTTTTTAATTCCGGATAGATACGTTTCAAATTATTGAGTCGTTCTTCTGTTTCGGGGTGACTTTTAATGGAATCTTCGTTAAATTTCTCTTTGAATTTTGAATAATCGTATCCCGAAAAATCCTCCATTTTGAGCCATTCCTCTTTGAAAGGCTGACCGGGTAAATTAAATACCTTTTTGTAAATAGAAATATCCAGATTGTCTGTTTTAATACTGTCGTATTCCATCATCAGTTTGAATGAACTCAGATACTGGCCTGGTTTATAACCTGCATTTTTATAAAGGAGATAGCCCAGAGAATCTGCCTCAAACTCGTGTTGACGGTTGATTTTACCTCTGCTGTATAACAAAGATTTTATCTGTTCAATTGCCTTTGTACCTCTCCCATATCGACTTTTTTTTATGTTGTCGACCGATGTTTTCGCAATGTTTTTATCTGTTTTGCAGGCATTTTTAAGCGAAGTTATTTGGTGCTTTAAATAGTTATGAGCTTGTTCATGGGCGATCAGGGCAGCAAATTCATCGCGGTTATTCAAAAAGTAGAAGGAGCCAATATTAATTACAAATGTATTGTAAACTGTGCTCATGGCATTTAAAGTAATATCTCGCGATACAAAATACATACACTCTTTTTGCAAACCAGGATTTGCATTGGTCAACTTCACATGAGTGTCGTTAATAATTGAGTCAAATCCTTTATAGAATATATAATCTCCTTTTAATATATCGTCGTTGAAATCTTTATTTATTTCATTGTAAATGGGCTTTACGTAACCCAATTCACCCGAATTATAGATAGAGCTTAATTCTTTATTGTAAGCTTTGTTCCTTTTTTTTAAACTCTTAGCAATGTCTTCGCGTTGAGTGAGGTTTGCCGTGTCAAGAGCTGTTATGTCCTGAGAAAAGCTATTATTAGTAATTATAATCAGAAAGAGAAATATTGAAAAAAAGTATTGTTTTATCATATCGAAATCGTCAGGTTTTATTTATTTCTGAATCTTTGTACCCGCATCGGTATGTATAAAATCAGCTCTGGTTATAACTACTTGTTTCACTCCTGCATTTATTGCTTCAAAGGCATTCTCCAGTTTCGGTATCATACCGCCCGAAATAATTCCTTCATTTACATATTTCTCAAACAGTTGCGGTGTAATTACATCAATTACGCTATCGTCGTCGGTTTCACTTAGCAAAACACCTTTTTTCTCAAAACAATACATCAGAGTCACCTCAAAGTGTGTAGCCAGCGCTTTGGCTGCTTCTCCAGCTATTGTATCGGCATTAGTATTGAGCATGTTGCCTTTTGCATCGTGAGTAAGTGGTGCAAGCACGGGTACAACGCCACGGGCAATCAGGTCGGCAAGAATATCAGCATTTACTTCTTTTACATCGCCTACAAAACCATAATCCACCTCTTTTACAGGGCGTTTATCCGAACGCATATAATTCAGGTCTGCTCCGGTTAGCCCAAGAGCGTTTACACCCATGGCTTGTAATCCGGCTACAATTTGTTTGTTTACCAAACCACCATATACCATTGTAACAACTTTCAGAGTTTCCTCATCGGTTACACGTCGGCCATTTACCATTTGGCTTTCGATGCCTAGTTTAGCGGCAATAGCCGTCGCTGAGCGTCCACCACCGTGTACCAAAACTTTATTTCCTTCTATTTTTGAAAAATCGGCCAGCAATTGCTGAAGAGTTGCGGGTTCTTCCACAATTTTTCCGCCTACTTTTACGAGTGTCAGTTTTTCCATTTAATCAGAACTTTATCAGTGCATGTATGTCTTTAGCGCCATTCAGTTTTGGGCGGCCGTTAAGGAATTCAAGTTCAATTAAAAAACTTACATACACAGCACTGTGTGCAAATTCAGTCAGTAATTTTAACGCTGCCCCGGCACTTCCTCCTGTAGCTAATAAATCATCGTGTAGTAAAACCACATCATTCTCATCAATCGCATCCCTGTGTATTTCAAGTGAATCCGAACCGTACTCCAAATCGTAATTTACTTTGAAAGTTTCGGACGGTAACTTTCCCGGTTTACGTAATAATACAAAGCCGGCTCCTAACTTATATGCCAGAATACTGCCTAATACAAAACCGCGGCTTTCAACTCCAACTACCTTGGTTATTCCTTTATCTTTATAGTATTCATAAAGTTCATCGGCAATGAAGTGCAGTACTTCGGCATCTTTTAATGCTGTAGTAATATCTTTGAAAAGGATACCTGGTTTTGGAAAATCAGGTACATTCCGTATGGATGCAATAACTTGTTCTATATTCATTTTTAAATATTTTCTAATAATCTTTTAATAACTACCTGGGCTGAAATTTCGCGGTTCGCTGCTTCCGGAATTACGATGGAACGTGGCCCTTCAATTACTTCGTCGGTCACAATCATATTGCGGCGTACCGGTAAGCAGTGCATGAAGCGTGCATCGTTTGTGACTGCCATTTGACGTGCACTTACTGTCCACGACATATCTTTACTTAGTATTTTTCCGTAATTAGGGTCCTGATATGCAGCCCAGTTTTTGGCATAAACAAAGTCGGCTCCTTCAAATGCTTTCATTTGGTCGTATTCAACATGTGCTCCGCGTACAAATTGTGGTGCAAGTTCGTAACCTTCGGGATGTGTAATCACAAAATCCACGTCGGCCTCGTTCATGAAATCGGCAAAGGAGTTTGGTACAGCCTGAGGCAATGCACGAGGGTGCGGAGCCCATGTAAGCACCACTTTAGGCCGTGGTTTATCTTTAAACTCTTCAATCGTAATCAAATCGGCAAATGCCTGTAAAGGATGCGATGTGGCTCCTTCCATGCTGAATACCGGCTTGCCGGAATACTGAATGAACTGATTGATAATGGTTTCCTGATAGTCAAATTCTTTGCTTTCGAATTGAGCAAAAGCGCGCACGCCAATAACATCGCAATAACTGGCCATAACGGGAATTGCTTCCAGAATGTGTTCCGGTTTGTCACCATCCATTATTACGCCTCGTTCTGTTTCGAGTTTCCATGCACCTGCATTTACATCCAGTACCATGGTGTTCATTCCC
>RRZT012031444.1_pt1 | contig 11118 bp, 11 predicted proteins | sample 2165551 | NCBI WGS metagenome assembly RRZT01 (sample SAMN10456910, study PRJNA506462) | wastewater metagenome | biome: wastewater; feature: sludge; material: wastewater sludge; isolation source: wastewater sludge with Escherichia coli K12::gfp cells carrying plasmid... | place: USA: Moscow, Idaho...
AGAGGAGGTTGCTGCTAGCCATAGTGAAACTGGTAGTTATACTGGATATTATTGGGCTAAAGAGCTGTAAGATGGCTACAAGAATAGAGTTTGGAAAGATATCAGAAGAGAAGAAGAATGCAGTTTTCTTAGCTATTTACACTAAAGAGGTAGCCCCTTGGAAATACTTTATGGATGAGATGAAACATACTATTTGTCCAGCTGTGATTATGATTGATAGATGGGATGGACGAATGGGATTTCCTGGTGGAACACTAGAACCAAATGAACCACTTCTTGATGCACTTGTAAGAGAGATAAAAGAGGAGGTAGGGATAAGGGTAAAACCTGATAAAGTGGAGGAAGTTGTTTCATTTGATAATGAAAAGATTATAACCCATTTGTATGCACTTGAAGTCCATGAAGTGGAATTTTTACATATTTATTACCATATACTCAATAATTTTGCAAGGTCAATTTTAAAACATGCTTATGAAGAGGATGATGAATCTCATTTTATGTCGGAAATTACAGGGATTAAGATAGTTCCAATAGTAAAACATCAAAATAAAGGGATAAATAAATTTTTAGAAAATAGTTTTGCAGGGAGCTCTAAAGAAGATTTGCTTGTATTTTTAGAAGAAATTTTGAAAATTGATTTGAAAACTATTCTAAATTAGATTTTTCTGTATAGATTTTATTTTCAAATCCAAATGTTTTTGCTAGCAACATAAAAGTGAGCTCTCTTTTATCTTTAGTTACATCGTATGGGATTGTTTCATCATACAATTTTGATTTTAGATATCCCAAAAATCCTGGTTTTTTAAATCCTGCTGTTCTTCCCGATAAAAGATAAGTGGTGATAGCAGACTTAAAAGTACAATCTGTATCGACTGCAATATGGTATTTATAAAGTCTTGAATATGATCTTATTTGGGAATATTTTGTACTTAAATCGGTTAATATGAGATTTTCTAAATGGATTGGGAAAATATGTCTAACATATGTGGTGTCGAGACCTTCACTTATATTAGCACTTATAAAAATATCTATTTTGGCATCAATGATTTCATTATCAATAAAGTGTAAACACTCCATAGTGTAACTGAGCTCTTCAAAATTTTGTAGATTTAAAATAGCTATATTCAAGGTTTTTCTCCATTGAGATAAAGTTCTAATTCAAAATCTATAGGTTTTTCAAGTCTTTGTAAACCTCTTTGTATAATGTAATGTTCTTTATCAGATAGAATAGAAAAAGTTTTTCCACTTAGTTCATATTGGTATGGATATCGTAAATATTCGCTATTAAGGATGTTGTTTAGACTATGGATATAACTAAGCCATTGGATAGTTTTAATATCTGGTAGTAAATTTTTATATATTTTTATATCACTCTCTTTTGGAAGTTCTTTTGTTGAATATTTGATGATTGTCGAGATTAAAATTCTCTCTTCATGTGTAAATCCATAGTTAAGTCCATTGAGTATGAAGTTAGCACTATGCTCTTTATTTTTATAATAATTAAGACTGATACCAATCTGTTGTAATTTTGCAGATATCACAAGGTATGATTTGTATTTTGAATCTAGTTTATGTATAGGTGCTAAAATATCAAAAATTTTACTTATATTATTTCCTAAATAAGCAGTTTGTTTAACATCATCAACAAATCTATCCAATAAACTTCGTACACTTACTTGAAAATTTGCTGGAAACTTATGGTTTGATGTTCGTAAAATATCACTTAAATAGACACCTTCCCTAACACCAACACCAGAAGTTACAACTACTTTTGTATTTAAAAATTCTAGAATAGTTTTAAATATAAAAGTACCAGTTTTAATCGTATCATATCTATCATTTCTAACACCAAGTGCTGAGAGTTTACTATCTGATTTTGCATTTAATATATTTTCAAATAGTGTTAAAGCAATTTCTGTTTTATAAGAAAATCCATGCAGCGCATCAAAAGGATGTTTTGAATTGATAATAATAGCACGACTTAGTGCTCGAGCAGTTCCACCTAGTCCTACAATTTTGCCAATCTCTTTGTATTCTTGAGGTAGTTGTGTGAGTTGATTAATAATATATTCTTTTGCTCCATCAAAGTCATTTTTATCAAAAAATAACTCTTTTAATCGTACAGTTCCTATATTTAAAGATATTGTTTTCACAATATTTTTTTTCACTACTAGTGCAAATTCTGTACTTCCTCCACCAATATCAACTGTTGTAAAGTTAGTATCTTTAAGAAGATTACTTGCTCCAACTGCACCATAATAAGCTTCTTTCTCACCATCAATTACTTTTATATCAATTCCAAGTTCATTTTTTACTTTTGATAAAAATATATTTTTATTTGGAGCATCTCTTAGAGCTGAAGTAGCAACACAGAGTATTTTCCTTGATTTGAGATTTTTGGCAATATTAAGAAAAGATTCCATTGCATGGAATGCTCTCATCATTGGAATCTCTTGAAGATAACCATTATTTTGGTAAGAGTTTTCAGATATTTTTACTTTGGATTTTGTTTCGTTGATAAGGTGAAATGCGAAACGACTTGTTTTTTTGAAAACCACCATTCGCATTGAATTTGAACCAATGTCAATGATGGTCGTTATTTTTGCCATCTATTAATAATCTTCCTCTTGAAGTTGTTGAAATTTAAATTTAAGTTCTTGTATTGTTTCTTGATTGTCAGGGTCTACAACGATACAGTCAACTGGACAAACTTCAACACAAGCAGGTTCTTCATAGTGCCCAACACACTCAGTACATCTATCACTATCTATAAGATAAATAGGATCTCCCTCTTCAATAGCATCGTTTGGACACTCTTCTCTACAAGCATCACAAGCTATACATTCATCAGTTATCATCAACGACATAATTATTTCCTATGTTAAAATTAAAGTGTGGAGTTATAACCTAATAACCTTTAATAATTTCTTTAATATTTTCAAAAATTGTAATATTTTTTGATACTAATAAAAAATCTTCATTTTGAAAAATATGTAAATCTTTGCAAATAAATAATCCTGCATCTATATCAAAAATTCTCATTTTTCCAGCAAGAAGAAAAAATAAAAAATTATTTGTATTTGCTAATGAAAGAGCAGTTGCACCAGGACTTCTAAATTTAAGATTTAAAGTATGAAGTTTATTTACGATATCAGGTCGAGTATAGGCTCTTTCAAATATTCCAAAGTTACTTTGCAAAAAATGATTTGTTATACAATTAGTCTCAATTGGCGTTCGGTAGATATATTTATCATCAATGAGATTATAAACTATACCTACTATTGGTATGTTCTTAATTCTTAGAGAAACTGAAGTTCCATAATATGGTAAATCTGATAAAAAATTGTCACTTCCATCTAGTGGATCAATAATAATAAGGGCATCTTCCAATAAAGGTGTTTTTGACTTTATGATGCCATGTTCTTCACTAAAAATATCGCAAAATGAACCTAAATATGAAACAAAAATATTTTCCGCAATTGTATCAATTTGCTTTGTTTTATCCCCACCAGCTCCAATATAATTTGTATCTTCGTAATCTTTTTGTGACAAATCTTTTTGAATGTATTGCTTTATTTTTTGATTTGCTTGAAGTGTCTTTTCTATAAATAATTGATATAACTTTTCCATATCTTATTTTATCAAAAGTAAAGTACTAATGTAATAAAATCAAACTCTTTAAAATAAAAGGATTTGTATGGCTTTTAATAATGAACTGGTAATACTTCAACAATATAAGAATTTAATTGATGACAATATAATTGTATCAAAATCCGATACCAAAGGAAATATTACATTTGTAAATGATAAATTTTGTGAAATTTCTGGTTATGAAAGAGAAGAATTACTTGGTAGACCCCATTCAATCGTTCGACATGAAGATATGGAATCATCTGTATTTCAAGGGATGTGGAATACTATTAAAAATCAGAAAAAAACTTGGGTAGGACAAGTAAAAAATAAAAGAAAAGATGGTCGGGCATATTATGTTGATGCGATTATTAGTCCTATTTTAAATCAAGATGGTGAAATTATAGAGTATATTGCATTGAGATACGATGTAAGCGAAATGATAAATGCAAAGAGACTTTTATCAGATGAGCTAAAAAAAATCCAAAATCCTCTTCTTGTAATGTTGCAAATTGAAGGATATGAAACATTGGAAAATTTTTATGGTAAAGAGATTACAACTATCATAGAAAATAAATTTGCAATGCATTTGTTAGATTATTGTCCTGTGGGATGTGTCTTTCCGAAAGTATATCAACTTGAAAATGGTATTTTTGCAATGGTTAAAGATTTGGAGGATAGTGTAGTTCTTAGTGAAGTTGTTGTGATGCAACTAAAAAAATTCCAGCAAAACATTAAAGATGGAGTTTTGAAGTTTGGAACTTATGAATATGATTTAAATGTTATTTTAAGTTATGGAAATCGTAAAGAATATATTTACGAAGATGTATTAATAGGTTTAAAGAAAGCTGTCCAACTCAAAAAAGAATTTATGTATGCTGATAGTTTTACACTTCAAGAGAAAGAGAAAGCAAAACAAAATCTTCATACTATTAACACAATAAAAAAAGCAATTAATAGTGGTAATATTAAATCATATTTTCAGCCTATCATCAATGCAAAAAGTGGAAAAATTGAAAAATACGAATCACTTGTTAGATTACAAAAAGAGGATGGAGGGATTCTTTCTCCATTCTTTTTCCTTGAAACAGCAAAGAATGGAAAATATTATCATCAAATAACAGAAGCTATAGTTGAGAATTCATTACAAATGTTAAGAACAACAGATAAAGAGATATCTATAAACTTATCAACATTAGATATTGAAGATGTTGATTTGAGAAATAAAATTATTACATTAATTACGATGAATTCGGATATTGCGTCAAGACTTGTACTAGAGTTATTGGAAGATGAAGAAGTGAATGATTTTAGCGTTGTTATAGATTTTATCTCTTTAGTTAAGATTTTTGGAGTTAAAATCGCAATTGATGATTTTGGAGCAGGGCATTCAAATTTCGAAAGACTACTCAGTTTTCAACCTGATATTTTGAAACTTGATGGAAGTCTTATTAAAAATATTCATCAAAATAAATATAGTAGAGATATTGTAGAAACAATTAAAACATTTGCGGACAAACAAAAGATTAAAACGGTAGCTGAATTTGTATCGTCAAAAGAAGTCTATGATGTAGTTCTTGCAATTGGTATAGATTACCTTCAAGGGTATTATTTGGGAGAACCAAATGAAAATTTAGCTTTGGAAGCATTGAATATTTAATTTGTTGACATAATAAAAATAAAAAAGGCTGGTAAATGTACCAGCCTTTTTTTATTGTAATAAATAGAGAAAAACCCTCTACTTATTTTTTGCTTCATCTGAATACTTATATCCTAATTCATAAGCTTTTAGATTCACTGGATGTACTTTCGCTGGAACTTTATCAAGCATAACTTCTTTTAAAAGCTCTTTATCAATAGCATTCATAAAGTTATTTGCTATAGCAAGTGCTACAACTGATTGTGTAATAACATTTCCTACTTCTTCTTTTGCTATTGTAATGATAGGAATTTCAAGAATATTCCATTTCTTTCTATCTTCATCACGAGGATGAACTAGATTTGGCTCAATTACTATTGTTCCTCCAGGAGTTACCCCATTTTTAAATAGGTTATAACTTACCTGTGCCACAGAAAGCATAAAATCAATCTCTCCATCATTTGCATAAGGATAAAAAATTTCATCATCATCTAAAGTGATATCAACAACAGTAGGACCACCTCTTACTTGAGAAGTATATGTCGCAGTTTTTAATCCATATCCACCAGTTTTAATTTTAGCTTCAGCGAAAATTTCACCTGCAAGAAGCACACCTTGTCCACCAACACCTGTAAATCTCATTAATGTTCTAGCCATAGGTTTCTCCTTATATTTTTTTCTCAAAATCGTTTTGAGTAATAACTTTTCGTTTACCTTGATGTACCGCTTTTATCTCTTCATACATCTCACAATATTCTTTCACATTTTCATCATGTTTTAAAATTCCTGTAGGAAAAACATTTAATTGTTCTTCTGGAGAGAGTTTTTCCCATTTAGATAGTGGAGTTGTAATGCTATCAATCCAATTAAGATTTTCCATAGCACTTGCCATTTTATTTTTTCTACCAAGATTGATATGGCAGTTTGACATAACATCAAAAAATGAAAATCCTTTATGTTGGAAACCTTTTACAAGAGTTTTCTCAAGTTTTTTAGGATCAAGCATTGTTTCTCTTGCAACAAACGAAGCACCAGCTGCAATTGCCAAATTACAAGCATCAAATGTAGGGTCAATATTTCCAGCTTTTTGAGATACTGTCCACATTCCTTGAGGAGTTGTAGGCGATGTTTGAGAATTTGTAAGACCATAGATAAAGTTATTAATCATAATAAAATTAATATCTATATTTCTTCTACAAGCATGAATTGTATGATTTCCTCCGATTGCAAGTGCATCACCGTCTCCAGCAACACAAATAACATGTTTAGATGGATTTGCAAGTTTTACACCTGTTGCCCAAGCAACGGTTCTTCCATGTGTTGTGTGGATAGTATTAAAATCAACATATGAAGAGAATCTTCCAGAACATCCAATACCAGAGATTACACAAACATCATCTTGTTTCCAACCACAAGTATCAATCGCTCTTATAACTGCTTTCAAAATAACACCATCACCACATCCCCAACACCATAGTGTTGGCATTTTTTCAAGTCTTAAATATTTATCGTAATTGAATGCCATGTTATATCATCTCCTTCACTTTATTAACTATTTCATAAGGTGAAATAGCTCTACCATTTACTTTGTAAAGACCTTCAATATCAAGTCTTCCAGAAACTCTTTCAACCTCTTCAGTATATTGTCTAATATTTAATTCTACACACAATACATTTTTAACTTTATCTGTAAAATGTTTTATTCTTGCCGCAGGACTTGGCCATAAAGTAATTGGTCTAAATAAACCAGCTTTAATCCCTTCTGCTCTTAGATGTCTAATAGCTTCCTTAGCTGCAAGTGATACTGAACCATAAGCGATAACAAGAACATCATTTTCTTCTAAATCATCAACCATAAACTCTTCATTTAATTCCAATTCATCTGTATGCATCATAACCTTATCTTCAAGTCGCTGAATTAGTTTTCGACAAGTTTCAATCTCTTCAGTTGGGAACCCTTTTGCATCATGGTGAAGACCTGTGAAATGGTATCTGTATCCTGTAAACATTGGGTTCAAAACTGCTGGCTCATCACCTGCTACACCATAAGGTCTATAATCTTCAGGAGAGCCGTTAAATGTTTTTCTAGGAACTATTCCCGCTTTTACTTCTTCAACTGTTGGAATGATTGCTTTTCCATGCATATGTCCTATTGTTTCATCTGTAAGAACAATAACAGGTTGCATAAATCTATCAGCTAAGTTGAATGCTCTTACAACTTCTGTATAACATTCTGCTAAATTACCAGCACAAAGTGTGATAGATCTGTAGTCTCCATGAGATGGGTTTCTAGCTTGTCTAACATCTCCTTGAGATACCCTAGTTGGAAGACCAGTTGATGGACCACCTCTCATAACATTTACAAGAACCATAGGAACTTCAGCCATTTGAGCAAGACCTAAGTTTTCAGCTTTTAAAGATACACCAGGTCCAGAAGTTGCTGTCATAGCTCGTACACCACTCATCGCTGCACCTACAGTTGCAGCAATTCCAGCAATTTCATCTTCCATTTGAATTGCGGCTCCACCAACTTCAGGAAGTAAATCTGAAATTGTATGCATGACTTCACTTGATGGTGTAATCGGGTATCCACCAAAAAACATACATCCTGCATCAACTGCAGCAATTGCAGCTAGGTCATTTCCAGTAGAAATTATTTCTCTATTTGCCATTCGTTTTCTCCTTATTTTCCATAATTTACAGGTAATCTGTAATTATTATTTTTTATAGCTTCAGCTCTTGCTTTTGAAGCATCGCTTAACTTAGCAAATTTGACATTATCAGTTTTTTTATCTGCAACATAAATTGCAAAATCTGGACAATTTAATTCACAATCATTACAACCGATACAATCTTCCAATGCAACGATTTCTATCATCGCTCCAAGTGTAGAACTTGGTTCCGCTTTCATAGAAAGTACACCTGCAGGACATACACTTACACATATATCACAGGCTTTACATCTAGCTGTATCAACCCATACTGGAGTATTTTCTGGTGCTACCATTAATGACATTTTATCCCCTTCATTATTCAATAGATTTAAATAGAATATATGTTTTCCATACATTACTAAGTGTATATTATCTAATATAGTGTAATAATATTTTTATACAAATAGATATTTGATTGGTATTGTATAGAATGTTACATTTTGAAGCAGTTACTTCAACAATATATTAATGTTTTTTCAAATTTGTAACTTTATTGCCTTAGAGATAAGGTTTATAATGCAATAGGAAAATCAATGTAATTAAAAGTTTCATTCAGAGTGTGTAAAATTATTTCCAAAAGTAAAAGTAGAATATTTTAAGTAAAGTAGTGGTTGTTTTTAAATAAGAATTTTTCAATTAACACAAGCGATGTGTAGAAACACTAACAGATTTAATTTTTTATAGATTTTAATTTATTTGATTTTATATTTTTGGTAGGGTAAAAAAAGCGAAACCCAAAATTGGGTTTCTACTAAAATTAGTTTGTAGCGTTAGCTTCAGTAGCGTTAGCTTCAGTAGCGTTAGCTTCCATTGGAGCTTCAGCAGCAGGTGCAACAGTTTCAACTGGAGCAGCAGCAGGTGCTTCTTCTTTTTTTGAACATCCACTAAAAGATGCAACTAAACCTAATGTTACAAGAGCTGTAAACAGTACTTTTTTCATATGTAATTCCTAATGTTGATTTTAGACTTTTAGGTTTGATATTTCTCTCCAAAAAAGTTTCGCGAATTATAATGGTTATACCTTAAAGTAAATTGAAATTTAGAAAGATTTCTGTAAAAAATTTATCTTTTTAAAATAAAATGTAAAATATCTATTTTATATTGCAAATTTGAAAGAAATTTTTGACATATTTGCAAAAATGAAAAGGTTAGTAATACAGTTTAAAAGACTACATAGTAGGGCTTTATTACATTTTCATGAAGATTTAAAAGTGATGTAATCTTAAATAAAAATTGATGCTCAAAATGTGATTAAAATTTATTTATTGAATGTATATCTTAATAATTGTAATAATTTTGATTTATTTTAATTCTTTTGAAAATATGGAATAAAAAAAGGGACTTGAAAATCAAGTCCCTTAAGTAAACGATATAAGTCCAAAAATTATTTTGAAAGGACTTCTTTTACAGCTTTTCCAATATCAGCTGGACTTACAACAACTTTAACTCCAGCAGCTTCTAAAGCAGCCATTTTCTCAGCTGCTGTTCCAGCACCACCTGAAACGATTGCTCCAGCATGACCCATTCTTTTACCTTTTGGTGCAGTTTGACCAGCAATAAATGCAACAACGGGTTTTGTAATGTTTTCTTTAATATAAGCAGCCGCTTGTATTTCAAGATCACCACCGATTTCTCCTATCATAACAATTGCATGTGTTTCTGGATCTGCTTCAAACATAGGTAATAATTGTTTATAAGAAAGACCGATAATTGGGTCTCCACCAATTCCAACTGCTGTTGTGATACCAAAACCTTCTCTACAAACTTGGTTTGCACCTTCATAAGTTAAAGTTCCTGATTTTGAAATAAGCCCAACATTTCCTTTTTTGAAAATATTTCCTGGCATAATTCCAATTTTGCACTCTTCAGCAGTAATAATTCCTGGACAGTTTGGTCCAATTGTCATCATTCCATGTTTAACAGCAAATGCTTTTGCTGCTTGCATATCTCTTACAGGTGCACCTTCTGTGATGATTACTGCTAGTTTAATTCCAGCAGCTGCAGCTTCCATAACAGCATCTGCAACAAATACAGGAGGAACAAATATCATTGAAACTGTTGCTCCAGTAGTATTTACCGCATCTTTTACAGTATTAAATACAGGTTTTCCTAAATGCTCACTTCCACCTTTATTTGGAGTAACTCCACCAACAATATTTGTGCCATATGCAAGACATTGTTCAGCATGGAAAGTTCCCTCTTTACCTGTAAAACCTTGAACGATAACTTTTGTATCTTTATTTACTAAAATTGACATTATTTTTCTCCTTTAGCTGCTTTTACTGCTTTAGCTGCACCATCAGCTAAGTCAGTTGCTGCTATTACGTTTGCTATATTTGCATTTTTTAAAATCTCTGCTGCTTCTGGTGCATTTGTACCATCAAGTCTTACTATTACAGGGACTCTTACATCTACCATTTTTGTAGCTTCTAAAATACCATTGGCTATTCTATCACATCTTACAATCCCACCAAAAATATTTACGAAAATTGCTTTTACTTTTGGATTTTTAAGAATAATCTCAAATCCTTTTGCAACAGTTTCAGCATTTGCTTTTCCTCCAACATCAAGGAAGTTTGCAGGTGTTCCACCCATATAGTTGATTGTGTCCATTGTTCCCATTGCTAGTCCAGCTCCATTTACCATACAACCAATCTCACCATCAAGAGAGATATATGAAAGTCCATATTGGCTTGCTTCTCTTTCATCTGGATCTTCTTCAGAGATATCTCTCATATCTTCGATATCTTGATGACGTCCAAGTGCAGAATCATCAAAGCCCATTTTCCCATCTAGTGCTAAAAATTCACCTTTACCAGTTTTAATAAGAGGATTTATTTCTATCATCTCTGCATCATTTTCCATATAGAGTTTATAAAGTTTAGAAGCAAATGAGATAAGATTTTTTTGTTCAGTTGGATCAGTGATACCTAAACCAAATACAAGTTCTCTTCCATGAAAGCCTTGAAAACCAATAGCAGGGTCAACTGCAACTTTGATAATTTTTTCAGGATTGTTATGTGCTACTGTTTCAATCTCCATACCACCTTCAGTTGAAGCCATAATAACAGGCATCTCTTTAGCACGATCTAGCACAACACCAAGATACAATTCATCTTGAATATCAGCACCTTC
>RRZT012914363.1_pt1 | contig 11118 bp, 11 predicted proteins | sample 2165551 | NCBI WGS metagenome assembly RRZT01 (sample SAMN10456910, study PRJNA506462) | wastewater metagenome | biome: wastewater; feature: sludge; material: wastewater sludge; isolation source: wastewater sludge with Escherichia coli K12::gfp cells carrying plasmid... | place: USA: Moscow, Idaho...
AAAGGGAAAGGGGGAGAGGATGAGTTTCAACCCACGTCCGTCATTGCTGACGGACGAAGCCACGAAGAGACCGGCGCTTTCGGAAGGCGTGACAAGTTTCAACCCACGTCCGTCATTGCTGACGGACGAAGCGCTTCATCTGCAAATGGCTGATCCGCTGTCCAAAATGATCCGCGTTGCGCGAACCTGCAGACGAAGCTTGACAGCGGATGGGGTGGGTCATTTCCTTAGAGGGAGTTCTCAAATGAATCAACGATTTGCGTGGTGCGCGAAATGGCCGGGGGTAAGCCGGTCACTTGGGGTTCGCGCTTTTGCTTTGTGAGCAACGCGGCTCACAATACCAGCGGGCCGTTGAAATCGGTAGAGCGGAATTTGCCGTATTCCCTTACTTCGGAGCCTCGGCTCTCCGGAAGCCGATAGAGGCGGAGGTTATCTTCGGCTTCATTGATTTCTGCCAGCAGCTCGCGCTCCAGAGTTTCAAGCTGCATCAGGTTGACCTGGCATTCGAACACGGACTTCTGGACGCGCTGGCCGGTGCTTTCGCACACCTTGGCGACTCGGCGCAAGCGGCGGCGGCCAGCGCTGGTTTCGGTATTTACGTCGTAGCAGACAATCACAAGCATGATCGATGGCGGTCAGCGGATGAGGAAGGGCAGGTATTCGGGCGTTTCTCCGCGCAGGCTGCGCGCCATCAGGCGCGCTTGTACGAGGGGGATCACGCCCAGGGGTACAGGCTGTTCGAGCAGAGGATGCGTAAGCTCCTCCTGCTTGCGTTCTTGCCACGCGACGACGACCGCTTTGCGGGCATCACCTTCAAGCAGTACGGCGCCTCCTTCCCGTTCGATGAAATCATTGGCGCCGAGCTGACCGCGGTTGATCAGCGTCAGGGCAAGTCGATCGGCGACAGCACGAAACTCTTCCATCAGATCCAGGGCGAGAGCGGCGCGGCCCGGGCGTAGTGCGTGCAGAAACCCGACCTGAGGATCGAGACCCGCAGCTTCGATTGCCGATCGGCAGTCATTCATCAGCATCGAGTACAGGAAGGACAGCAGGGCGTTGAGCCGGTCGCGGGGTGGTCGGCGGCTGCGCCCGTCCATCTGGAAGGCGGCGCGTGCCTCGGGCCGGACGATGAGATTGAGCCCACCGAAGTACTGTCGGGCGGCTTCGCCTTCAAGGCCGCGCAAGGTGTCCATGTCCATTGCGGATGGAAGCGCCCTGAGCGTTGCGGCGAGATCGTCCGCGGCCCGTCCGAGCCGAGTTGCCTCGTCCGTGTCTTTCGCTTCGCGGGCGCCGCGGAGCAATACCTGGCGGGTGTTCCGTACCTTTCCAGCGATGCAGTTGCGGGCGATGCCCACGGCGAAGCCGGCATCGCGGCTGCGTTCATGCTGGGCCTGGCGGAGCAACACGTTGCCCGAGACGGGGCCTTCGAGCCGCGCCTTGAAGCGCCCGTTGCCGTCGAGCAGCACAAGCCCGATTCCGCTGTCGGCAAGGCGGTGCATGAGCGGCGTGGACAGCATCACATTGCCGAAACACACCACGCTGCCCACGTGGTGCAGGGGCACGCGCAAGCGGGTTTCGTGATTGACCTCGACCCGCAGGGTGTCGTTGTCGAGGTGCAGGTAGCTGTCGGCCGTTGTGACGTAAAGCGTATTGAGCAGTTGCATGGGTCAGGCGTCCGGGTCGAACAACTGGGCGTGGAGGTTGGCCGTGCTGCGTTCGTCTGTAAGTGCCTCCGGCTGGCAGAGATCGCGGAGCGAGCAGGCGTGGCAGCGTTCGTCGTTGACAGGCGCCGGGCTTCGGCCGGCAGCCAGCATGGTGCGGATCTCGCCAATCGTGGATTCGACGGCAGCGCGCAGGGCTGGGGTGATGGGCACGATGCGGCGGCGCTTGGAGCTTGCATAGAAGAGCGCGCCTTCGGGCACGGGATGGCCGCTCATCTCTTCAAGGCACAGGGCCTGGCCGGCGAGTTGCAGGTCGTCGCAAGCTGCGATGGCCGCTTTCTTGTTGCGGGAGCCGTGTTTGTATTCGACGGGATAGGGCGTGCCATCGGGCAAGAACTCCACCACATCGGCCTTGCCGATCAGGCCCAGGCGATCGCTGAACACCGGGAGCGCCCGCTCAACCCTCAGACCGGCCCGCAGTTCCATGCCGGGTTGGTCGGCGCGGGCATGAACGGCCTGCCCGCGCAGGGTGAAGATGTTGTCCTCGAAGGCTTGTTCCAGATGAATCAGGGCGCACTGGCGCGGGCAGTAGGCCCAGTGCTGGAGGGCTGAAAGGGGAATGGGGTCGAGCGCTTCCGGCATGGTGGCTCCATGAGTCAACACGGGCTTGCGCACCCCTGCGCTGGGAATCTGGCGGGGGTGCGCTCCGTCGTTCAGCCGACGCGGCGAATCAGCGTGACGCCGGCGGGCATCTCGGCTTCGTCGATGGTCACGGCGTAGTCGTTGAAGCTGCGCGGAATCTCCACCTTCGGGGCCGCCTGGATGCGCTCGAACAGCTGGTGGGCCCGGGCGTTGCCAAGCTCCGAGTCGTGCTTGAACACATACAGCCCACGGGTCGCCATCTCGCCGCGGGCGGCGGAGCGGTCGTGCTCGAACATCTGCTCAAGTGCCTGCCAGAGCAGTTCGAGGTCTTCTTCGCCAAAGCCGGTCTGCTTGGCGAGAAAGGACGAGACGAAGCCGTGGGCCATGTAGAGGCCGTAAGGCACCGTGTGCTTGCGGCCCATGGTGCGGTTGTCGCCTTGCTGTTTTTCGGCTTCGGCCTCGGTGGCCACGGCCATGCGCGTAATGGAATGCTCCAGCGCGACGACCGGGGCGATGGAGCGGGCGAAAGTCAGCTGGACCGGGCCGCGCACCTGGCCGCAGTTGACCCCGAGCGACATCACGGCGCCAAAGGTGCGCACGTCGAAGAAGTTCTGGCACATCCATTTGCGGGCAAGGTCGACCGTCTCGCCACTGCCTTTGCGTTTCTTGTCCTCGCCCTTGAGTGCGTCTTCCGCGCCAATGGCGATATAGGCTTTCTCGTGGGCCTGGACGAGCACGGCCTTCTCTTTGACGTAGATGTCGTAGGGCGGGGTCTCGCCCTTCACCAGCCCCACAAAGTTGCGCACCTTGCGCTTGAGCGATACGTCGGTGACCAGCCCGTGGCCGGATTCGGCGTCGAGGCGGGGCAGGTTGCCGGCGTCCGGGTCGCCGTTGGGGTTGCCGTCCTTCACGTCGAACAGCAGCACGAAGTCGTAACGGTTGTTGAGCGTCATCAGTTTTTCTCCTCGGTGGATTCGGTCTTGTCGGATTTGGTGAAAAAGGCCTGACGCTGGTGGTAATAGCCAAGGGCAAAGCGGCCCTGGTCGGCCAGCGCGAGATGGGCAGGAAAGTCGGTGACGGCGGAGAGCACTTCGCCGAGCAGCTTCTCGAAGCCGATGACGCGACCGGCCGGCAGCTTCTTGAGGTGGGCGTTCTTCAGGCGAAGCAGCGTGGTGAATACGGCCACGGGCGTGGACGACGCGGCGCCGTAGTAGCGATCGCGGATGGTGGCGTTGAGGCCGGGCGATGCTTCTTCCTGAATCTTTTCGAGCACGGCGAACAGCCGGCCGAGCCGGTAGGCCGCGTTGGTGTTGTCGAGGTCGAGCATGGGTTGGAACTCCTTTTCCTGCTTGAAACGGCGGATGGAACGGTTGAGGCAGGCCTTGATGGCGGCGGCGCGGTAGTAGCTGACTTCCCGTTCGGCGCGGCAGCGATTGACCGCAGCGTTGAGCCACAGGCTGGGGTAGGGGGCATCGGGGCCGGCCAGGATGGCGTCGACGATTCCGCCGCCGAGGTTGGGCGGAATGTTGTCGGCCTTGCTTTGCACCGCGCAGGCGGTGAGCAGGCGGAACAGCGGTGGGTAGTCCGGCTCGTGGGGGGCGTGCCGGAGCGTGAGATCGGTGAAGTGCTGGATGATGCGGGGCGCCAGTTCGGCCAGGGTCAGGGTGTGAAAGAAACGCACGCTGATCCGCGCCGCGTTGGGGGCGAGACCCAGCACGTAATAGCGGGTCTGGCCTTCGGTGCCGTCGAAGCGGCCGCTGTGGATGGCGTCGAACAGCGTGGTGACGGCCCGAACGCCGGTGTCCGGGTTGTCATGGGTGCCAAAGAGATCGGCCAGCAGGGTGTCGAACTCGGAATCCGAGCCTTCCACCGGCGCAGCCCAGCACACCGCCGAGGCGTCGCCCACCTGAAAGCGGTTGGGTGAGCCCTTGGCCAGCAGGTGGTTGAGGGCGGTGGTGTAGGCGAAAGCCGCGGGCTTGCCGACAGGGGCGTTGGCACCTTGAGCCTTGCCGTAGGAGTTGAAGGCATCAAGGTTGAACGACACGATGTTGGCGCCGGAAGTCTGGGCACCCCAGACGCCCTTGATTGCCGTGTGCAGGCGTTCTGGCTCGGTGACCTCGCCGGTGATCAGGCAGCGAGTGGAAGATGGTTCGCCGGTGCCCGGTTCCTGCTGCCCAGCAGCTGCGATGACGGATGGGCGCTGGCAGACAAGCTCGATATCGCCCTGGAGCTGAAACGTGATCAGCGCGTTGCTTTCCTGGATTTCCGCAAAGGCCGGCTCCTGCGCCAGGCGGGACGGATCAATACGGTCGAGGAATGTCTGAACCGCGCGGATGCCGACGTCGGCCTGGGCCGACTCGGGAAGCGCCGCGATTCGGGCGCGAAAAGCCGCGTGCTGGTCGACCACCCGGTCGGGTTTGCCGCGGGTGTCGATGCCTGTCGCGTACTCCAGGTTGTCCCAGAGCAGGTTGGCCGCAATGCCGCTCGCTCGTTTTACGCCCTGGGGAACGAGGTAGCGCCTGCCAACCTTCTTCTTGCCCTCAAGGCTCCGTGTGTCGCGCAGGTTCACCAACTCGCCCTCGGTCGTGATCTCGAGGACAAACGGAATCTCCTTCTCCTCCAGCCCGTAGGCGGGAAGACGATCGGCCGGATTGGGGGCAGCACATTTGCGCTGGTAGTAGTCGTACAGGGCCTGCAGGATCATGACCGTGCCCCCTCGCTGGAGAAGGGCGGGACGTCCATCACGCCGTTGGTCATGTGGGCCCGGAAGAAGCGGGGTTGCGGGTCGGCCGGGTTGGCGAAATCCAGGTCATGGAGCATCCAGCCCAGGTCGCGGCTCTCGGCCAGCGAGGTGGACTCACTGGCGGGGTCGGTGACGAGGCGGAAGTCGGCGGCAAATTCCCGGCAGCCCAGGTAGGGTTGATTGACGCACTGCCCCCTGGCGGCTCGTCGGGCGAACATCTCGGTGTATTTGACGAGCGGGTCGCGGGCCTTGGGGCTGAGGGCAAGCTCGGCGTGCAGGCGGTAGGCCACGTCGCGCAGGAAAAGGCCGGCGCGCTGCTGGCGTTCGTCCTCGATGAACAACGCGAGCTTGCCGCTGCCGGCGTTCATGGCCTGCTGCACGTTGCGGGTGGAGACGACGGCGCCCACCTCGTTACGCCGCAGGTTGATCCAGCGGACAGGCTTGAGCACCTCGATCCGCGTGACCGTCCAGCGGATCTCGGGCTTCCACAAGATGGCCTCGAACACCGAGCGCGCGGCAGAGGGCGTGATGACGTCGTACGAGACCCGCTCGACCTTCATCTCCGGTCGGGTGAAGCAGGCGAAGGGGCCGCTGACTTCCAGACAGAATGTGTTCATCGTTGGCTCGCTTGGACTCCAGTTGATTGGGTTGTCGGGGCCGGACTCAGCACACGAGTCCGCTGGCGGGTAGAGGTTGATCGTCGATGCGCAGGCCCAGCTGTGCGTCGTAGAGCACGTCGCTGGCTTGCACATAAAGACCGGGCACTGCCGGAACGAGCGCGAGGTCGCCCTGGGCGAGCAGGCGCTCGGCGTCTTTCTGGCGCAGGCTGACGGTGTAGCGTTGAAGTGCGCGCAGCAGCCAGCGTTCGGGGCCGTCCTTGGCGAGCTTGCCGAGGAGCATGTCCACCGTGGTGTCCTGCCCATCTGCGCCGCGGTAATGGACGACAACCGGGCTCTGGTCGTCGTTGATGAGGCGGAACGCGTCGGCTGCGCTGCGGAAGGCGACGGCAAGCGGATCGTCGCGGCTGGGCTCGGGTTTCAACAGGTCGCCGATGCGGCTGCGGTCGAGATCGGTGCTGGCGTAGTACTGGCGGAAATAGGGCTCGAACAGCACGCGGTCGAGCGGATCGCCGGTGTGGTTGTGGAGCACGCTGCGGCAGGCGTCGGCGGCCTTGCGCAGGCTGCCGGCCGGAATGGCGTCGGGTGGCACGAAGACGACGACCTTTCCAGGGTGCGGCAACTGCCCCTCCCGGTTGCAGCGTCCGGCAGCCTGGGCGATGGCGTCGAGCCCGGCGAGGGCGCGATAGACCACCGGAAAGTCCAGATCGACCCCGGCTTCGACAAGCTGCGTGCTGACTACCCGCATGGGGGCGTTGCTTCGGCCTGTTTTGCGGGCAGCCAACTGGTGCTTGATGCCGTCGATGACGTCCTTGCGATGGGCGCCACACATCAGCGCCGAGAGATGCAGGGTGCCGGTGGGCATGCGGCGGAACAGCTCGCGGGCGCTCTTGCGCGTGTTGACGATGGCAAGCGCGCAATCATGGGACGCCAGTTCGTCGGCGAGCTGAGGCCATTCGGTGGGCGTGGTGAAGTCGGCGGGTAGTTGAACGTCTACCCGCTTGAGCGCGGCGTAGAGGGCGTCCGGGGCGTCCATCAGCTCGGTGGCGTCATCGAGCCCGCGCAGGTTCATCGCGGGGTCGAAGTAGCGCGTGGTGGAGAGCGCCGGCTGGGTGGCCGTGCAAAGTACGACGGTGACGCCGTAGTGCTGGACGAGCAGGCGCAGCACATCGAGGATCGGCTGGAGGAATTCGGCCGGCAGTTGCTGGGCTTCGTCCAGGATCAGCACGCTGTGGGTGAGGTTGTGTAGCTTGCGGCAGCGGGAGGTGCGGGCTGCAAACAGGGATTCAAAGAGCTGGACGTTGGTGGTGACGACGAGCGGGGCGTCCCAGTTCTCGCAGGCGAGGCGAGAGGCGCTGGTTTCGGCGGCGGGATCGCTTTCGGCCTGGCTGTGGTGCTCGACGACGCATTCGCGGCCAATCGAGGCGAACACATTGCGGAAGACGTCGGCGGTCTGCTCGATGATGCTGGTGTAGGGGATGGCGTAGACGACGCGACGCTTGCCGTGGGCCTGAGCGTGATCGAGGGCAAAGCCGAGGCTGGCAAGGGTTTTGCCGCCGCCGGTGGGGACGGTGAGGGTGAACAGACCCGGTGGCAATCCGGCCTTGCTGCGGCATTGGCCCAGGATATCCGCCCGAATGCGACGCACTGGAGTGTCTGCCGCAAAGCAGGCCATGTGGGCGTTGTAGGCGTCGCGCATCTCGGATAGCTGCGGAAATTCACCGCGCGCCCCGGCCTTGTCGCTGCGCATGAAGGCTTCGGTATCGAGGAAATCCGCATCGACCAGGGCGGAGAACAGCATCCGCACCCATAGTGCGAAAGCCCCGGGGGTGGCGATTCCGCCAGGGACGGCGGTTTGCAGTGCGAGATCGGGTGTTGCGTGGGAGAGGATGGCTTGGGGCGCGGCCGTGCGCGCCTCGTCGTACTCGCGGCGCGCCTTTGGGTCGATCAGCCGGCTCTTGAGCCCGCCATGCCAGTCGGCCAGCCCCGCGTGGTGGCCGGCGATGAGGTAGGCCAGCACGGTGGCGGCCAGTTGTCCCCGTGGGCCGTGCCGTGCTTTGAGCGTTTCGAGGGCGTGCAGTGCGCCGGCTGCGGAATGGGTCTTTTCGGGGCCTGCGACCCGCCCCTCGATGTGAGCATCGGCGCAGCTGCGGATATGGCGCTGGAAGCCTTCCCGGTACTTGCCCAGGTCATGCCACAGGCCGGCAACGGATGCCCAGTCGGCGCTGCCGAAGGGGGCCGCATTGCGTGCAGCGAGCGCGGCCACGCAGCGCAGGTGCTCGCCCAGTTCGTGCTGGCGGGGGTTGCCGTCGGTGCGCTCTGCGGTGTGAGCCAGGAAGATGTCGGAGGGGAAACTCATCGCGAAAGCCTCGTGAAGTCCGTGCTGCAGATTTTCCGTACCCCCATGCTCATAACGTGATCATCCGGCATTCAATGCGGCAGCTTCTTTGTGGGCCTGGCTGACCGCGTTGCGTAGATCGGGGGGGTCGAGGACTTCCACATGGGCACCATGACGAAGGATGTCCATCAGCAGTTCGGGCTCCTGGCTGTAGGGCACGCGCAGTTCGAAGCTGCCGTCGTCAAGGTGCCGGCCTTGCTGGTCGGGGTGCCATTTTTCATGGGCTACCCACCGGCTCCGTTCGGCGGAGAAGCGCAGCCGCGCCCAGCGCACCTCGGCGCCGGCAAAGATGCCGTAGCCGCTGCCCAGGACGTGATCCAGGGTGGCGTCGTCGATGTCGCGGGTGGGGGTGTCGAGAATCTCGGTGCGGTGGATCGCGTCCACGGCAAAACTGCGCAGTTCGTTGCGCAGATGGCACCAGGCGTCGAGGTACCAGTTGTCCCGATAGTGGATCAGGCGCTGGGGCGATACCTCCCGGCGTACGGTCTCGTTCTTGCCGCGGGCGTGGTACTCGATGAGAAGCCGGCGACGGCGCAGCGTGGCGGAGCCGACGGCCTGAAAGTGGTCGAGCTGGAAGCTGCGGGCGCCAACGGTCTGGATGCGGATGCGGCGGGCTACTTCGATGGCCGAATCGTCGGCGGTTCCGAGTGCCCGTCCTAGCCGCTTGAGCAGTGGTTCGATGTGCGGGCCAAGCAGGCCACTGCTGTCCAGATTGACGAGCAGGTGCTGCATGGTGAGCAGGGCATGGATTTCTTCGGCGCTGAACCACAGGCCGGGTAGTTCGAACTGGCGGCCGAGTTCGTGATTGTCGGATTCCAGCCGATAGCCGTCCTGGTCCCGATCGAACACCCAAGGTACGCCATAGGTGTCGCGTAGATCGCGCAGGTAGCGGGTGAGAGTGGGGCGCGAGACCTCCAGCTCGTTCAACAGGTCGAGCGTGGAAATTGCACGACGGTGGCTGAGAAGGCGGAGGAGTTTCTGGTGTTGGTGGTTCGGAATCACGCGAGGAGCCTTGGTGGCATCGAGGGCGCTGACGATGGTGGCGCCGGGGTTATTGATTGCCCGTTTGTCATGCTTCTTGGGTGGTGGCCTCCCTCTCTCGCCGCTGTCGTGTTGCTACCGCACTCCCAGCTTGCTGCCCTTGCCGAGGGATATCCTCTGCACGCCCGCCAATCTGGCCTATCCGGCGTCGGGCGTGGGGTGTTGATTCGTCCTTCGTGCCATCAAGGCTCTTTCTTCTGCATCCCCTTGCTGGCGTGGATTTCCTTGTGGCCCAGGCCACCGTAGAGCCCCTTGTAGCCGTGATCCTGGAAGATTGCGTAGTCGAGCGGCGTTTCGACGCCCGCGCTCTTGGCCGCAGCCGCGAGATGCTTGTTGTGGGTGGCAAGCTCGTTGCGGATGGCCAGGCGCTTCTCGTCCTCGCTCAACTGAGCAAACTTGGCGTCGTCGGCCAGTTCTTGCCGGCGGGTCTGCATCGCAAAGTAGGTCTGACCATTGGCGATGACCGGCTTGCTCGGGTCGCCGTTCTGGACGATCAGGTAGCAGGCGTAGCGCGAGAGCCGTACATCGGGCAGCTCGCGCCGGGCCCCCGAGCCGATCTCGACCATTTCGAGGATGTCCTCGAAATGGTCTTCCACCGGGTGACCGCTGTTGCGACAGGCCTCGCGGGCGCGCTCCACTACGGGCAGAAAGTGGCGGTACTCCGAGTAGTCCTGCACCTTGCCCAGCGGGCGGGCCAGCCAGAACTCGTTGCCTTCGTCGTCAACGTGGCGGATGCCTTCAAAGGTGGCGTGGTGCTGATGGGCAACCGACTTGTCAGGCATCTACCGTCTCCTCAAACTCAAAAAACTGCGCCCGCAGGCGTGGTGGCAGGAGCTGCGGTTTCGCGCAGGCATGGCCGCATTCGCAGACGATTGTTTGATCAGCGCGAGGCTGAACAGCCGTTCGAATCTTAGTCCTCCCTCCTTTTCTTGCCCATATGCCATAAGTCATAGAGTCATCCCGTTCTCCGAACTTGACCCACAACAGGGCGCCCCACACCCCCCGCCGCTATAGTCATCGCCGCATCCCCGCCCTGCGGTAGCATCACCCGCACAGCCGGGCGTGGGCTCGGGGATTCGAGGAGAGATCAGATGGCAGTTCTGGCAGGCAGGCGGGCGTTGGTCACGGGTTCCACTTCGGGGATTGGACTTGCGGTGGCGCGGGCGCTGGCCCAGGCGGGGGCGCGGGTGATGCTCAACGGCTCGCGGGTGGCGGCGGATGCGGAGTCGGTCCGCGCTGCGCTTGCCGCCGAGACGGGCGTGGAGATCGGCTATACGCCGGCCAATCTGGCCGACCCGGCTTCGGCGCGGGGGCTGGTGGAGGCGACCATCGCGGCCTTCGGCGGGGTGGACATCCTCATCAACAACGCGGGCATCCAGCATGTGGCGGCGGTGGATGCGTTTCCCGACGACACCTGGGATCAGCTGCTGGCGATCAACCTGTCGTCGGTGTTTCACACCACCAAGGCGGCGCTGCCGGGGATGAAGGCGCAGGGCTGGGGGCGGATCGTCAATATCGCGTCGGCCCACGGGCTGGTGGCTTCGCCGTTCAAGGCGCCCTACACGGCCAGCAAGCATGCGGTGGTGGGTTTCAGCAAGGCGGTGGCGCTGGAGGTGGCGGAGCAGGGCATCACCTGCAACGCGCTGTGCCCGGGTTATGTGCGCACGCCGCTGGTCGAGAAGCAGGTGGTGGATCAGGCCAAGGTGCACAACCTGCCGGAGGAGCGGGTGATCCGCGAGGTGATCCTCGCCGCCCAGCCCACCAGGCAGTTTGTCGAGGCCGAGGAAGTGGCGGCGTATGCGGTGTTCCTGTGCTCGGATGCGGCCAAGTCGGTCACCGGGTCGGCGCCGCTGATCGATGGCGGGTGGACGGCGCGCTAGGTGGTTGTGTAGGTCGGTTGTAGGTCGGACTTCAGTCCGACACCCCTCCACCCACCGCAGGCCGGATTGCCGCTCATTGTTGCCCCGTGCTCCCGTGTGGGGAATGTCGGACTGAAGTCCGACCTACAGGGATGTC
>RRZT010175680.1_pt1 | contig 11114 bp, 8 predicted proteins | sample 2165551 | NCBI WGS metagenome assembly RRZT01 (sample SAMN10456910, study PRJNA506462) | wastewater metagenome | biome: wastewater; feature: sludge; material: wastewater sludge; isolation source: wastewater sludge with Escherichia coli K12::gfp cells carrying plasmid... | place: USA: Moscow, Idaho ...
ATGGAATTTGGAAACGTTCAACGCGGAATTCTTGGAGTTGAAGGCGGCGAACTAAACGGAACTGCCTCAAAAGAATTAGGGATTTCACAAACACAAGGATTTTACATTAATAAAGTAACAAAAAATTCAGGTGCGGAGAAATCAGGTCTTCTTAAAGGTGATATTATTATCAAATTAGACGAGCAAAATGTCGCCACTTTTGCTGATCTTTCTGGATATATCAATACAAAAAGACCCAACGACAAAGTTCAAGTGACTTACATTCGAGACGGAAAAACGAGAGTTGTTCCTGTAATTCTAAGCAAAAATGAATTTTTTCGTACGGAGTTCAAAGGCATCGAATTAGAAAATATTGAGGCTTCGGACAAGAAGAAATTCAAAATTGATTATGGAGTACGAATTAAATCTATAAACAGCCAAAACTTGAAGCAATACGAAAGCGAGTTAATAGGAAATATTATCTTGAGTATTGACAATGCAAAAGCAACTGATGTGGAAACCGTATCTAAACTTTTAAGTAAAAAAGAAGGGAATCAAACGGCACGTATCGAAATGATAAATAAAAACGGAGAGATAATCCGAGTGATTCTCTAGGTTTTTCTAATTTTAAAAAACCAAAGCCATCTTGAAAAAATCAAGGTGGCTTTTTTATTTTGTAAATAAATCGTAAAATAGTTTACGAAATCGATTGAAATGGGTACTTTTGCCCCAAATTTATAAAAAACACAACAACTTATTTTCATTAAATTTTCAACATGGACACCACAACTTTATACGAAAAAGAAGTCTCTTTTCAAGCTGACAGACGACGTGCGGGAGTAAAACTGATTAAAATCATTAGTGATTTATGGTACGACAAATCCATTGAAATGGTTTTATTTCGCAATCAATTAATTGACCGAAATGTCAGTGATATTATCAATCTTCACGGATACGCCGCCGAATTTGTAGGGAAACCCATTTCTATCTTCGATTCTGTTAAAATTGCAAAAGCTATTTTAGAATTGGATCTTCCACCTGCAAAATTAGACATTGGAAAACTTGCGTATGAATTTGCTTTGGAAGAAGATAAATATCCTGATGCTAAGTATTTTGTTATTGATAAATTAAAAAACGCCAAAAACTCAGAAGAAATTCGTCCAAAAGATGTTGTTTTATATGGTTTTGGTCGAATTGGTCGATTGCTTGCCAGAGAATTGATGTCAAAAACAGGAAAAGGAAGTCAATTGCGATTGCGCGCTATTGTAACACGTGATAAAAATGATGCTACAACACTCGAAAAAAGAGCTTCGTTATTAAGATATGATTCTATCCATGGTGATTTTGAAGGATCCGTAGTAGCTGACCCTACAAACAATGCTTTAATCATCAACGGAACCACCGTTCATGTCATAACTGCAAATTCGCCAGAAGAAATTGATTATACTCATTTTGGAATTGACAATGCTTTAGTTATTGATAATACTGGCGCTTTCACCACACACGAAGCATTAAGCCGACATTTAGTTTCAAAAGGTACTGACAAAGTATTGCTCACCGCTCCCGGAAAAGGAGTTCCTAATATTGTTCATGGGGTAAACCAGAACGAATACAATCCGGATGAAATCAATATTTTTTCCGCAGCATCCTGTACGACTAATGCAATTACGCCAATTCTAAAAGCTGTTGAAGATACATTAGGAGTGGTCAAAGGACATTTAGAAACCATTCACGCCTATACAAACGACCAGAATCTTGTGGATAATATGCACAAAAAATACCGTCGTGGAAGAGCGGCGGCTTTAAACATGGTGATTACCGAAACTGGTGCTGGAAGTGCCGTTGCAAAAGCCTTACCGTCATTAGAGGGAAAACTAACCTCAAATGCAATTCGGGTTCCAGTTCCAAATGGTTCATTAGTAGTTTTGAATCTGGAAGTTTCAAAGACAACTTCGGTTCAGGAAATCAATGCCATAATGAAAAAATATGCTTTAGAAGGTGAATTGGTAGAGCAAATCAAATATTCTATGAATAACGAGTTGGTTTCATCTGATATCATTGGTACATCGCAACCTGCCATTTATGACAGTAACGCCACAATCGTTTCAAAAGACGGAAAAAATATCGTGTTATACATTTGGTATGACAATGAATACGGATACAGTCATCAAGTGATCCGATTAGCAAAATACATTGCCAAAGTAAGACGTTTTACGTATTACTAGCCTTTAGATTACAGGTTGTGAATTGCAGTTGTGATTTTTTTAGTTTTAGTTTTAGTTTTTAGTTTAAATTTAGAATAGCAGCAACCCAACCTGAATTCAATAGAAAATCCGTCTCGTTTTCATAACGTGGCGGATTTTTTTATTTACGTTTTTTTGAAGTTGTTGGAATGAATTGGAACGCGGATGACGCAAATTTTTACGGATCGTTTTTATAAGTTGTTGCGCCGGATGCTCGGAACTTCAGAAAACGGGAAATAAAACTCAAGCTGAAGAGAATTGGAACGATATCAAACAAAAACCTCACTCAAAATTCTTGCGTGAGGTTTTTTCAACAAAACAAATCAACTTAAAAACTAACTATTAACTGGTTTCCAAAGTCCGTAACCTCCATTAAGATTCACGGAATCAATGTCATTATTTCTTAAAATACGTTGTGCCAAGTAGCCTCTTAAACCAATTTGGCAATAAATCACATACTTTTTATTTTTATCAAAGAAATCAAGATTTTCTCTCAAAGTATCTACATCCATGTGTATTGCATTGGGGATCGCTCCGTTTTCGAACTCCGTTTTGGTTCTAACATCAATAAGAATCCCGTTTTCGGCTGCTAGATATTCGTCTAATTCATCGTAATTAACTAATCGTACATCATCATTCAGCATATTTTCGGCAACATATCCCAAAATATTTACAGGATCTTTAGCAGCATTATATGGCGGAGCATAGGCTACTTCTATTTCTTGTAAATCATAAATAGTCAAGTTTCCTTTTATGGCTGTTGCAATAACATCAATGCGCTTGTCAACTCCCTCCTGACCTAAAGCCTGAGCGCCATAAATAGTTCCGTCTTCGCCAAAATTCATTTTCAAGACTATGTTAGTGGCTCCGGGGTAATAACTGGCGTGATTGGCTCTGGTAACTGTTACAGTGCGGTATGGGATATTGTAGCGTTTCAATAATTTTTCATTAAGTCCGGTTGTAGCCACAGTCAAATCGAAAAATTTTAATATCGAAGTTCCTAAAGTTCCTTTGTAGGCTGTTTTATTTCCTCGCGTGATTGTATCAGCAACAAGGCGTCCTTGTCTATTGGCTGGCCACGCAAGCGGAATCAATACTTTTGCCTGATTGATATAATGGGCCACTTCTATAGCATCGCCAACGGCATAAATAGCGGCATCAGATGTTTGCATGAATTCGTTTACCGCAATTCCACCTGTAACGCCTAGTTCAAGTCCTGCAGCTTTTGCTAAAGCATTTTCAGGTTTTACACCAATGGCAAAAATGACAGCATCGGCTAGCATGGTTTGTCCGTTATTCAGTTTTAATTCTATTTTATCTTCTTTTTCTTCAAAAGCCTCAACTCCTGTATTTACGTGAATCTTTAAGTTTTTGGCAGCGGCATGATGTTGCACCATTTTTGCAAATTCAAAGTCCACAGGAGCCATAACTTGATTCCCTAATTCGATCACACTAACATTTAGGCCTATATCGACTAAGTTTTCTGCCACTTCAAGACCTATGAATCCACCGCCAACAACTGCAATATTTTTCAATTTTTTAGTTTTGACAATGATGCGATCCATGTCGGCAACATTTCTAAGTGTCATTATTTTATCCAAATTAATCCCAGGTATATTGGGTCTAAAAGGCTCTGCTCCTGGAGATAAAAGTAATTTATCATACGATTCCGTATAAATTTCCTTTGTTATTAAATTGCGGATTTCTACCGTTTTTTGGTCTTTATTTATTTTTAAAACCTCATTAAAAATACGAACATCAAGGTTGTATCTTGTTTTCAAAGAAGTGGGCGTTTGTAATAATAATTTATCTCGATCAGCAATAACGCCACCTATGTGATACGGTAGGCCGCAATTTGCAAAACTAATATGTTCTCCTTTTTCAAAAATTATAACTTCATTTTCCTCGCTTAGCCTCCTCAATCGTGTGGCGGCAGTAGCTCCTCCGGCAACTCCACCTATTATAAGTATTTTCATTTGTTGGTAGTAATTTTTATTTGGCACAAAAATCTAAAAAACAATTCGATTGTTTGGTAACAAATGTTACAAAAAGGAATTTATTATTTAAAAAATCAGATTATCCGTTATTTATAGGTTTTCAAGCCTCCGCTTTGCTCGAGTACTGCTGTGTACAGGCAAGGTTTATTTGCATTAAAATGTAAAAATAAAACACCATGGACTGAAAGTCCATAGTTTTGGTTTAGCAGACTGAAAGTACGCACGGTTATAATAATAAAAATCAACCGCAGATCCACAGATTTATTATAACCTCAAAAACAAATCTGCGAATCTGCAATAAATTTTTTGAGAACCTGAAAGGGAAATGTACTAAAGTGCATAGTTTTAAACTATTTCTGTGGCCAATAAATTTTCATACTGAACTATGGTTCATTACATTTGCAGTCATTTTTAGAATTCCGCAATATATGTCTCCAAGAATAAAAATGTTTCGCAAAGTTTCAAGTCCTCCTGTAATCAAAGGATTTAAACCCTATGGTTTAGAAGCAGGGAAACAAAATTCCGGATTTGTCAACTTATTATATGAGGAATATGAAGCCATACGATTGAGTGACTATGACCATCTTAATCACCAGAAAGCCTCAGTTATGATGGGAGTTTCCAGACCTACATTTACTCGGATTTACGCCTCGGCACTTCATAAAACGGCAAAAGCATTTGTAGAAGGCAAACAAATTATTATTGAGGGTGGAAAAGTGTATTTTGACACCGATTGGCACCACTGCGAAAAATGTACCTGCTTTTTTAATAACCCTGAGAAAGAAAAACCTATAGAAAATTGTCCGCTATGCAATAGTCAACTTATAGACAAGTTTGATTATAAAAACGCCTTTGAAGCAGTTACAAATACACCATGAAAAACAACTAATACTTTTAAATTATATATTTGAACCAAAAAAACGAATAAATAAACCCAAATTATAGCAAGCCGTACCTAATATAAAAAACATGAAAGTCGTCATAACCGCAACAGGAAACACTTTAGAATCAACACTTGACACCTGCTTTGGTCGTTGTGCTTACTTTTTTATTTATGACATCGAAAATAAAATCATGGAATTTATTCCTAACACAAATGTAGCTTTAGACGAAGGCGCTGGTACTGCATCAGTTCAATTTGTAGCGTCTAGAAATGTAAAAAAAATAATTTCGGGCGAGTTTGGACTCAAAATTAAACCCATACTCGATTCCTTGAAAATTCAAATGATAGTTCTAAAAAATCCAGAGAAAAAAATTAAAGAAATAATTGAAATGTTGCACCGATAAAGATAAAACGAGTCCAAAAATTGATAGCTAATTTTCCTAAGAAACATAAAAAAAGTAAACATCTACAAATACAACAGTATATAAAGTAGGTAAGAAACAGACCCATTTAGATCATTTTTTAAACTTTTAATAAAAATACCCATGACAGATAATATATTAATTGAAGACCAATATAAAAGAAGCAGTTTATTTGAAAAAGAAAATGTAAACTATTTAGTACGAGTGTTAAAACGATTTAATACTGTTCCCAAGATGAACAACATCAACATTATAACATCCAGTAGTCATCCAAATGTTTTTAAAATTTTCCCCAATAAATCCATTGTTATTGGTACTTCTTTTTTAGAAAAACCAGTTTTAGCTTTACTCTATTTAAGATATGGAATCGAATGGCAACTTTGGTATAAAGCTTTAGGAAAAAACACGTCAGAAATTCTTTTGTGCGATATCGCGGCGCTAAAAGCCACAAAAATATTTTATGAACTATTGCCACAAGAGGATAAAGAAAAATTAAAAATACAAGATCACTTTTTGATCGATTTGATAAAAAACGAGCAAAATTTAGACATGACCTCTTTATTAAAACATGAAGAATTAGAGTCGACACACGGCATTAGCAATTCAAATCATATCTTTAAAGAATCTTGGGAACCAATTCTAGAAAATCTTGCAAAACCAACCGAATATTTATTAATGTCAGGAGGAGATTTTAGATTGAATATTGATGAAATCGAATTGTTGAACAAATACGGTTGTAGACCATTTCCTAGACCTGACGCCTATACTTTTGCCTCATCAACAGCCACAAGTATCTCTAACTTTGCTTTTGATAAAACGGACAAACTTAGAAGTATATTAATTCGAAATAGTTTGAAAAACGGGTACAAAAAAACCATCATTGAACTTTCTGAATTACTAAAAAACAACCTCAAAAAAATATTTGAAATAGACGATCAGTGCGAAATCGTTTTTTCGCCATCAGGAACTGACTCGGCACTTCAAATCGCGGCCATAACTCAAATCATTACTGATAAAGAAATTACGCATGTACTAGTTGCTTCAGACGAAACAGGTAGCGGTGTACCCGCAGCATTAAAAGGCTGCCATTTCGAAGACAATACAGCTTTAAATTATCCAGTGACAAAAGGAGAACGAATTGAAGGATTTAGAGACATCGATTTGATCAAAATTCCGTTAAGAGATGAAAACGGCGAATTAAAATCGACCTCACAATTAGACACCGAAGTTTTAAATGCCATTACAAAAACCAATGAATTAGGAAGACATGTCGTATTACATGTCATGGACCAATCTAAATTAGGCTATCAATCACCTAGTGAAAAATTAATACAAAGTCTGGAACAACTTGACACCCTTTCTATGCAAATCATTGTAGATGCATCGCAACTCAGGTTAGACCCAAAAGACATACAAAATTATTTAAACAAAGGCTGTATCGTAACCATAACCGGAAGCAAATACTTTACAGGACCTCCTTACTCAGGAGCCTTGATCGTGCCTAAAAACGTAAGTCAAACAATACAAGACGTAACAATTAAAATACCAAAAGGCTTGACTAATTATTACAATCGTACGGATTGGCCAATAGCTTGGCACTGTTCCTCTGACCTATCAGAAGGATTCAATTATGGTTCAAATATGCGCTGGAATGCGGCCATTGTCGAAATGGATCGCTATTACAAAACCCCCGTTTTATATCGAAATATGGGTATCGAAATGTTTTGTAATTTTATTGAGGATTCCATCAAAGAAGCCACTTTTTTACAACCTATTTATGGCGATGAAACAAAAACAAAATCCTTTGACAGTACCGAATTTGGAATTAGAAACATTCGTACCATTTTCCCTTTCTTTATCCTTAAAAACGGTGAAGCATTGTCAGACACACAGGTCAAAAAACTCTACACCCTATTAAACTCTGATTTATCCACTAATTTCGAAGGTTCCCCACTAGAAATCATCAGACTGGCAGCCCAAAAATGCCATATAGGCCAAGCAGTCAGTGTAAAATATGGCACTGATTTCCAGAGCGCTGTATTACGACTTAGTTTGGGAGCAAGAGTCCTATCAGAAAGTTGGGTCAATAGAGACATAAGCCTCTTTTTTAGAAACATCGAGTCACAAATGAACCAAATTACTGTCATTATCAAAAAAATAGAATTGATCCTCAACACACCTGAATTATTAGATTAAATCCAGAAACACTACAATACGACGGGAATACCTACTAATCAAATTATGTTTAGGAGCTATTCCCGTCATTCGTTGCAACCCATTTGGTTTCAAACCCTTTTTCTAGGCGCTGGCAGGAGCTTCCTTGGGTCGCTCTGCCACCACCAGAAAAAAGTGGTTTTCAACCGGCATGCGTTTTTACTACTACCGGGGCTAGAACAACTTTGCTTTCAAAACAAGTTGTACTACAATTTATTTATTTATCAGGTCCACAATTACCTTTTATCTTATTGAGCCAGTCTAAACTTCAATACTATTCTCGACTGAGGTCAAACTGACAAATCAACAATTTTATACTAACAAAAAGTAAACTTTTGTAAATGTACCAGAATCATCATCAGATCGTTTTCGAACTTTTATAAACAAATTAATCGGAAACAGTTTATAAGAAAATAACCTATCTTTATTCTTTTAAATACCTAAAAATGAATTGGTCAGTAAAAACTATCAACCACAAAGGGGAAAAACGAATTGCAGTGTATTTTGAAAAAAATGCAGCATTAATCGCTCGCATAAAAAAGCTAGAAGGATCTCGCTGGAGCCAATCACTAAAGGCATGGCATCTTCCTGACACAGCGGAAAACAGAGAACGATTCCAGATAGCGCCTCACTCCCACTCGTTGCCTTCGGCTGAAGGAATTGTTCAAATGGAGAAATTCAAACAATTTTTGCGCTCTAAACGCTATAGCGAAAGCACTATCACTAACTATAGTGAAGCCTTGAAATCCTTTTTGGTATTTTTTCGCGAAAAACCTATTGCCGAAATTACCAATGAAGATGTAATCATCTACAACAACAACTATATTTTACAAAATAAGCTGTCGGCTTCGTATCAAAATCAGATTGTTAATGCCATTAAATTATTCTTTAAAACCATTCGAGAGACTAAAATTGAAATTGATAAAATTCACAGACCAAAACGATCCAAATTATTGCCCAATGTATTGAGTAAAGAAGAAATAAAATTAATCTTGAATGCTCATAGCAACATCAAACATAAAACCATGTTATCCTTAATTTATAGCTGCGGTTTACGCCGAAGTGAACTTTTAAATTTAAAGCCTGCAGATATAGATTCCCATAGAGGTATTGTAATCATTCGTCAAAGCAAAGGTAAAAAAGACCGAATTGCTCCTTTATCTCCAAAAATATTAGAAATGCTCCGAGAATATTATTTAGGATATAAACCAAAAATGTGGCTATTTGAGGGCCAAAACGAGAACACAAAATACGATGAACGCAGTTTATCTAATGTACTAAAACAAGCATTAACAAAATCAAGAATAAGTAAACCCGTAAGTTTACATTGGCTACGACATAGTTATGCCACACATCTACTTGAAAGCGGTACTGATTTGCGCTACATACAAGAATTATTAGGACATAGCAGCAGTAAAACTACTGAAATTTATACTCATGTAAGTACGAAAAGTATTCAGCAAATTAAAAGTCCTTTTGATGATTTGTAATATTTATTTTATACATTAGCCAAATAAATACCAGTGCCTTTTATGGCATAAAGCCAACCCTTTTTGGGTAGATTGGAGCCATTTTATGGCTGGTATAAACGAGTTGTCGGCAAGATTATCGCAGAACGTAGAAAAAATGAAGAATGACAGAATCAATATTTACGAAAATATATTCATACAGAGAACGTGAAAATAAAAATTGTAAGGAAAATTTCTTTACAGAAATTTTCGCACATTGTTTATCTGTTGATGAAAATTTAGCAGATAATTTTTTAAAAATACTAAATATTGAAACTTCAGGAGAAATCGAAATCAAAACACAAACAATTTACGAATTAGGAAGACCTGATATAGAAATAAATATTCCATCAAAAGATATTTGTATTTTAATCGAATGTAAAATTGAGCATTTTGAACGATTAAACCAACTCGAAGATTATTCAAAAATATTAGAAATAAAAAAAGCCAAAAACAAACATCTTGTTTATCTAACAAAATATTATGATTTTCGAGAAAGTCAAACTAAAAAAGTTAATCTTCATTTAATAAAATGGTTTGACATATATCAAATAATCAACAAAGATAATGATAGCTTGTCAATAGAATTTAAAAATCTAATAAAAGACGAAAATATGTCAGAAACAAAAAATTTCAATTATGCTGATTTAACAGCAATTAAAAACATCAGTGGTACTTTACGAAAAATGGACGAAGTATTAGACGGACTTAAAACATATTACGAAGAAAAAATTGGAATACTTTCAAAAGATTCTGCACGAAGTACAAGATTAACAGAAGAAAGATATTGCAATTGGCAAGTTTTTCAAATTTCAGGAGAATATAGGTTTGATTTGGAATTTGGATTTAATTGGTGGTTTGATGAAATATACTTAAGCACAAGGGTTTGCATACATACTGCTGAAAAATATAAAAACACAGCCAAATACAACAATTTATTTAAACGTTCATTAAAAGAATGGAACGTTGAAGAAATTAAGAATTTCATTATTTATGAAAACAGTTTACCAATCGCACAATTTATTATTGACGAAGAAGAACAAATTCCAGCAATGGTAGAATTTCTAAAAAAGAATGTGAACAAACTTTTAACAATAGAAAAAAATGAACCTAACATATTTAATCAATAAAAATTAAGATAATGAAAAAGTTATTTTTATCAATCGTATTTGTGTTTTTTTGTAGTGCATCAATTTTAGCTCAAGAAAAATATTATGGACAAATTAAAACACAGACTAAAACAAAAGGCAAAACTTCAACAAGTGTTTCAAAGGTTTCACTAATTATCGATGAAGAATACAAAAGTGTAAGTTTAAATACAGACGAACCTTTAAGGTATTCTATTGTAGAGCAAACAATAGATGAAAAAACAAGTGTAACAACATATAAAGTTACATTAAAAAATGGAGACGGAACAATTGAAGGAATAATTACTGCAAACAGTGAAAAAGCAACTTTTGAAAATTTGAAAACAAAAAAGGTAATTGTATTTGATAGTCGTTATCCACCAAGTATTAAAATATAAAAACGGCTAGAAAAAATCCAGCCGACAACAGCGGTTTCAAGAAATGGCGAGGCACGGGATTTATTTGAAATGGAAAAGGTTTTAATTTAAAGTTTTTTCTATATTTGTAAAGGCTTGGTCTTGGTTCATCGCCACTTCATGAAGCCGCAAAACGTTAGTGGCAATTTTCGCAGACACCCTAAAAAAGTCAAACTAACGATAATTGAACATAAAACGGACTAGCCGAACACCGTATTAAGAAGTAGGCAAAACAAAAATTTATTCAAAAATGTACGGAAAGATTTTAGCAACAGCAATGGTTTCATTAACCCTATTTTCTTGTAACCAAGGAGCAAAGACGGAA
>RRZT011411570.1_pt1 | contig 11112 bp, 8 predicted proteins | sample 2165551 | NCBI WGS metagenome assembly RRZT01 (sample SAMN10456910, study PRJNA506462) | wastewater metagenome | biome: wastewater; feature: sludge; material: wastewater sludge; isolation source: wastewater sludge with Escherichia coli K12::gfp cells carrying plasmid... | place: USA: Moscow, Idaho ...
GCGCGGAGGGTTTCCATCTTGATGCCGGCATCCTTCATGACCTGATGCAGCGGGCGGTAACGCGTCGCACCGCTCAGGAAAGCCTGCTGGTCACGCTCACCGAGGATCATGAGATGCGGCAGCGTGCCCTCGTTCCAGGGGCGATCCTGGATGACGATCTTCGGCCCGGTGGTCTTGGCGTTGAAGCGGTCCACCAGCTTCTGCAGTTGCTCGCCCTTGTCGGCCCCAAGCGAGTGAACCAACTCGATCTCGGCGGAAGCGCCCGCCGCCGGCGATGCGACGTCATGCGCTGCAACCGGCTTGGTTGCGGGCTTCTGGGTGGCGGCGAAGGCGGGGCTTACGCAAAGGCTGGTCAGGAGGAGACCCAGGGCGCTACGGCTGAAATTCTTCATCTAAGGCTTTCAATTTGAAACAGTGGCAAGGCAATTTTTAATTATAAAGCCGACACAGGTCAGCGGGCGTTACACACGTAACCGGAAGTTCAAGTCCGATCGACGGGCGCCGTAGACCTTGCAAGCCCATTAACACCACCGAATCATGACCCGAACCAACCCCCGCTTGCTGCTGAGCCTGATTCTGAGCGGCATGTTGCTTGGCGGATGCGAACGACTCGGCATCCCGGACTTCACCAAGTCGTCGGCCAACGCAGAAGCCGACGGTAAGGCCATCGGAAGCGGCTGTCGCCATGCCGGCAGGGCCATCGAGGATTGCTACAACCTCAACCCGAGCGCCCAGCGGGCTGCAGTTTTCGCCGGCTGGAGGGAGATGAACGACTACATGGCCGAGAAAAACATTGCCGAAGTCGAGCCCAAAGTCCCGCCACCAGCACCGCTCGTCGAAGAAAAGCCCGCACCGAAGCTCAAGCGCAGTGCCGACAAGAAAGACAAGGAGCCCGTTGCCGAGGACTCCGACAAGGCTGAGCAGCCAGACGACAACGCCACCACGGCCGACGCACCCACCTCCCGCAGGCGGCGACACAGCGCAGAGTAGGCGCAGCGCTCCGACACCAACCCCTGCTGCGGAGCGAGGCCCTTTCTGCGACGGCACGCTGGAGCGAAGACTCGCTGGGCGAGAACGGCGTTGGTGGACGCCTCGATGGACGTTCTTTTACCCGACCAGGGCTTCAACTGCCGGGAACATGGCGACAGATCCCCTGACGAGCAGCTTGCCTGGCCCCAGACGCCCGCTAGCAGCCTGCCGCCGGCACGGCCGCCTCGACGCCCTCCCACCATGCCATGAACTCGGCAACCGGCATCGGTGGGGCGTACAGGTAGCCCTGCGCAAGATCACACCCCATCTGGCTGAGCGCAGCCTCGGCATCTTCGTTCTCGACCCCCTCGGCAACGACTTCGAGATCGAAGGTGTGGGCAATCCGAACCATCAGCTCGACGATTGCCCTGTCACTCTCGGAGGCGGAGATGCGATCGACGAAGGATTTGTCGATCTTGAGTTCGTCGAGAGGCAGGCGCCGGAGGTAGTCCATCGACGAATACCCCGTCCCGAAGTCGTCCAGCGCCAGCCGCCCGCCCTCCTGGCGCACGAGCTGCAAGGTTTTGGCCGACGCGGCCTCACCCGACACGAAGCCGCTTTCGGTGATCTCGAAACACAGCCTGGAAGGTGAAATCCGCCATGTATCGCAGGTCTGCCGGATGAAAAGCGGCAGCTCCGGGTCGTTGAGGTCATCGGCAACCACATTCACCGAGACCCGCAGGTTGCACCCGCCTGCCGTCAAGGTGGCGAGGATCTGGGCCGCCTGCTGAACCACCCAGCGGGACAGCAAGGGCGTCAGGCCGATCCGCTCGACCACCCGCAGGATCTCGGGCGGCGGGACGTGACGGCCGTCGGAGCGTCGCCAGCGCAGCAGCGCCTCGGCCCCCACCACCCGACGGGACGGGAGGGCAACCTGGGGCTGGAGGTAGAGCTGAAACTGCTGGGACTCGAGCGCCCGGGCGACCTCGGTCTCGAACATCGCGTCGCCTTCGGCTTTGACGACGATCTCGCCGCCATAAATATCGAAGGGACGCCCCCCCGCCTTGGCGACCACCAGCGCGGAGCGGGCGGCCTGCTCGAGGGCGAGCGGACCGCCCGCCTGCTCCGGCGCAGTGGCGCCCCCGGCACAGAAACGCGCGCGCAGTGCCGGAAAACTGTTGGAGCGCAAGGCCTCACAGGCATCCACCAGCTTGTGGCCCGCGAGGGAGACCTGCGCCGCGTGACGCAGGTCCGGAAGCAGCGCAGCCCATTCGTCGTCGCCCAGGAAGCAGAGGATGTCCTTCGGCCTCAGCACCCCGCGCATCACCTCAGACAAGGCGAGACGCAGGTGATCGCGCTCATCGAGGGCCAGCACGTCGACGGAGCGCCCCCACTCCACATTGAGGACGACCAGGCCGAGCTGCCGGCCAGCCCCCTGCGAGGCCAGCCTCTCGGCCAGCAAGGTCAGGAAGCGTCGTCGATTGGGGAGGCCGAGCACCGGGTCGCCGTCTTCGGCAGCGAGGCGGAGGTTTTGCTCGTGCTCGATGGAGCTTGCCGCCAGCAGCCCGCCCAGACACCAGCCCACACGCACCAGGGCCCGTTCGATATCGAGTTCGAGACGATGGACCATCGCCCGCTCGCCAAAGAGGCGCTCGTGGCACAGGCCGATCAGCGTTTCGACCGCGATGAACGGGAACTCGGTCACAGCACCGGCCAGATAGCACTCGGACCATCGCGCCTGCAGCGCCACCGGCCATCCGGGCAGGAAATCCCAGCGGGCAACGCACGCGAGCTCCCTGCAGAACGCCCGCAGGGCCAGGCTCACCGATGCAGATGGGCCACTTTCCTCGTCCAGATTCAGGCGCTCGAGCAAGTCGTTCGCCAGTTCCTCGGCCGACACGATGCGCCCGAACGCCCGCACTGCCGCCTGTTCCGCCTGCCCGATGCCGTAGCGGCGCAGCAGGCCGACCAATGCCTCTCCATCGAGAACCTGCCCGCAGTAACGACCGAAGCAAGTGTCGAGGCGTGTCATGTGAGATAGAACTCCGAAGCGTCTACACCGTAGGCCCCCGGAGGAAGCGCCCGCACGATGGCGTAAGGCTGCCCCGTGGCGGTCGGCTGCTCGTAAAGGAGGTCAAGCGTATGCGGATACGAGTTGGGCTTCTTGTCCGGCCCGAGGAGAATCATGACCCGCGGCTTGAGCCGGCGGATGCGGTTCTGCGCGACCACCACGGCCACCTCGCCCGAGTTGAGTTCGACCAGCGAACCCACAGGGTAAAGGCCGATGCACTGGACGAACTGATCGACAGTGCTCTCCGAGAACCCGACACCCCGCTGCGCCCGCACCGCATCGAGCGCGACCTGGGCGCTGGCCGCCTCACCATATGGACGCTCGCGGGTCATCGCACAATAGGTGTCGCACAATCCGGAGATCTCGGCCATCAGGCCCACCTGATCCCCCTTCAACCCGCGGGGATACCCGCTTCCGTCGCAACGCTCGTGGTGCTTCGTCACGATCTCCAGTATCGACAGGGAAACACCCGGTGACTTCGACAGGATCTGCAGGGAAAAATCGACGTGAGAGCGAAAGATCTCATGCTCGCGGGGCGACAGGGCCCCGCACTTTTGCAGCAGCACCGGAGGAAGCTTGAGCTTGCCGACATCCTGCAGCATGCCCGCCATCCCGAGATGGCCGATCGACTCGTCGCCAAGCCCCAGGTAGCGCCCGAAGATCATCACATGCGCAGAGACGTCCAGGGAATGGTCGTAGCTGTACTGGTCCGTCTGCTTGAGCCGGGCAAGCCACAGCAGGGCATCCGGATTGCGGGCGACGCTCAGGACCATCTCGGAAACCACGCCACGCAGACGCTCGAGATCCGGATTGAGGCTGCGCTGCACGTCGAGCGCGATCTGGGCCAGCAAGCCGTGGGCACGATTGACCAGCGGCAGAGCGGTGACGATCTCTTCTTCGAGCGCCACCGTCGGCTCGAGATAGGTGAATCCAGCTGCCGTGCCGGCGCCCCCCGTGCGCTCAGTCCGCGCCCTGACATTCGCACCACGGAGCTGGCTCTCCTCGCTCGTGATCAGCGGACGGGCCGGAACCCGTGCAGCGTAGCCCGCGGCCTCCGCCTCACCGACACCCGCGAGCCCCTTCTGTCTGGCGGCGTCCGGGTACACATGCAGCCAGGGCGCCATCTCCTGCGAGCCCAGGGCGGCCTCCCCGAGCGCGTCCTCGCCTTTTCCTGCTGAACGCAGCGAGCGCAGCAGACGAAAAAAATCAAGAGGACGGCGGCGTGCGCCCGCCGGCACCTGAAACGATCCCAGCGTCGCCGTGCGCTCGATCCGTGAGGCGGGCTTCGACTCGTCCGCAGCACGCCACGCATCTCCGACGGAGCGGGAGCGGTCGACATGAACAAAGCGGCACAGCCCGCGCAATTGCGCGAGAGTCGCGTCGTCCTCGATCACGAAGCCCTGCATCAGAAAAGGCGACTCCAGCCACGGACGATCGAGCTCGGCAACGAACATACCGATACGCAGATCCGCAGCCGCGACAATTTCCCTCAACTCACCCTCCCTGAACGGCCCTAAGCCAGTGTCTTCTGCCAACAGCATTCAGATTACGGCGCAGGATTCGTGAACTGAAGATGAATGTCATCAATTTCTTCAAGAATATGTTGATCGAGAACCCTCGCGCAGGCCGCCAGATTCTCCTGTAGCTGGCCCAGCGACGTGGCCCCCACGATGACGCTGCCGACAAACTCCCTGGAGGCGACAAAGGCTTGCGCCAGCTCTGCAGGCGTCATCCCGTGGCGCCGGGCGAGGGCCACGTAGGCCTCGACTGCCGGGCGCACGGTGCGCCTGGCGTAGCGGGCACCGAAGCCCGGAAACAGCGTCAAGCGCGCGCCCGCCGGCGGGTCTGCGAGGTACTTTCCGGTCAGGTGGCCAAAACCCAGGACCGAGTATGGCAGCAGGCTTATCCGCTCCCGGAAGCAAACCTCGGCGAGCGTCTGCTCGAAGACCCTATTGAGCAGGCTGTAGGCGTTCTGCACCGACACGACACGAGGCAAGCCCAACTCGTCTGCTGCCCGGACAAACTGCATGACGCCCCAAGGATGCTCGTTGGACAGGCCTACATGGCGGATCTTTCCCTCCGCGACGAGCTCTGCCAGGGCTTCCAGCTGTTCGGGGATGGGGGTCGCCGGCCGCTCCGCGGAAGGGTCGAAACGCCATTGGCCGAACATCGGCTGGTTACGGGCAGGCCAGTGGATCTGGTAGAGATCGATGTACTCCGTGCCCAACCGGCGCAGGCTGCCCTCCACCGCGGCCCGGATATTGTCGCGATCGAGGGCCAGCGGCCCGCCGCGGATCCACGGAAGCTGGCGCCCAAGGCCAGTGATCTTGGTGGCAACCACGAGTTTCTCCCGCGGCCGGCCCTTGAGCCACGAGCCGACGATACTCTCTGTTGCGCCCTGGGTTTCAGCCCGCGTTGGAACCGGGTACATCTCCGCCATATCAATGAAATTGATGCCTCGCTCAAACGCAAAATCCAACTGGGCGTGGCCATCGGCCTCCGAGTTCTGCTGCCCAAAAGTCATCGTCCCAAGGCAAACGGACGACACCTGCAGATCACTGGCACCAAGGTTGCGGTATTCCATCAAGCGCTCCAGAAGCAAAATCAAAGGCACCGAAGCTGCACGGCAACGGGCCGCTCACTCAGCTTCGGTTATCATTCCCGACCGGCCAGGGGAGCAAAAACGCCCCCGATGCCTGAACGATCTTACACGCCCCATGCAATCCATCCCCATCGCACCTCGAGCCCACGACGCCCTCGGCCTGCTCGTGCAATGCCGCCCCGGCTTCGAAGCCGACGCAGGCCAAGAGCTCCGGGCCTGCGCAGCACGCCTCGCCTTCAGACTGCAGGCCCAGGCCCAGAGCGGCTTTGTATTTCTGGCGCTGGAGACCCCCCAAGCACATGACGACTTGCGACGACGCGTGGACACCTCGCGCCTGGTGTTCGCGCGGCAGAGCTTTCAAGTTCTGGCCGTCATCGACGACCTCCCTGACCGGGATCGCCTGACGCCGCTCGTCGAGCGCATCGAGGCCTTCAACGAGCGATTTTCGGCGATCCTCCTGGAAACTCCGGACACCAACGCGGGCAAGGAGCAATCCGGCTTCCTGCGCCGTTTCGGCCCCTTGCTCGAGGAGGCGCTCGTGAAGTCAGGCAAGCTTCGCGTCGACTCACCGCACCTTCCAAGGCTGCACGCCTTCTTCGTCGGCAACCGGCAGGTCTGGCTCGGACTGAGCCTGGCCAGTGAAGGTTCCGCCTGGCCAATGGGCATTCCCCGCCTGCGAATGCCCAAAGAGGCGCCCAGCCGATCCACCCTGAAGCTCGCCGAGGCCATCCTCACTCTCCTCTCGGCGGATGAGCAAAAATCGTCCCTGCGCCCCGGCCTCACGGCGGTCGATCTGGGCGCGGCGCCCGGCGGCTGGAGCTGGCAGCTGGTCAGCCGCGGCCTGCGCGTCACCGCCATCGACAACGGCCCCATTGCACCGTCCGTTCTCGCCACCGGGCTCATCGAGCACATGCGCACCGACGGTCTGACCTGGCGCCCCAAGAAGCCCGTCGAGTGGATGGTCTGCGACATGGTCGAACAGCCATCGAAGATCGCGCCCATCATGGCCGACTGGCTCGCCACCGGACGCTGCCGACGCAGCATCTTCAATCTCAAGCTTCCGATGAAGAAACGCCACGAGGAGATCGAACGATGCCGCGGCCTGATCGACCAACGCATGCGCGCCGCCGGCCTCAAATACATATTGAGAATCAAACACCTCTATCACGATCGAGAAGAGGTCACCTGCTATCTGACGCGGCGCTGAAGAGCGGTCGATGTATAATGGCAACCTATCCAAATGGTGCAGTGCACTAAACCGCAGTCACCGATAACCTGAACGTACCCATGTCGTTTTCCGAACTCGGACTCATCCCTGAAATCCTGCAGGCTGTCACGGACGCCGGCTACACCGAACCCACGCCCATCCAGCGCCAGGCCATCCCGGTCGTGCTGGCCGGCCAGGACATCATGGGCGGCGCACAAACCGGCACGGGCAAGACCGCTGGCTTCACGCTGCCGCTGCTCAATCGCCTTGCCCGCCACGCAAGCACGTCGGCGAGCCCGGCACGCCATCCGGTCCGCGCACTGATCCTCGCGCCTACCCGCGAGCTCGCGATGCAGGTCTTCGAGTCGGTAAAGATGTACTCCAAACATCTCCCGCTGCGCAGCGTCTGCATCTATGGCGGCGTCGACATGAACCCGCAGATCCAGGAACTCCGCCGCGGCGTCGAAATCGTCGTCGCCACGCCGGGTCGACTGCTCGACCACGTGCAGCAAAAGACGATCGCCCTGGGCCAGGTGGAAATGCTTGTTCTCGATGAAGCGGATCGCATGCTCGACATGGGCTTCATCCCCGACATCCGGCGTATTCTCGCCCTGCTGCCGGCCAACCGACAAAGCCTGCTGTTCTCGGCAACCTTCTCCGACGAGATCAAGAAACTCGCGGATCAGATGCTCAAGAACCCGCAGCTGGTCGAAGTCGCCCGGCGCAACATGGTCAGCGAGACGATCACCCACATCGTCCATCCGGTTTCCAGCGGCCTCAAACGCAACCTGCTTGCCCACATCGTCCGTCACGAAGATGAAACCAATCAGGTGCTGGTTTTCGTGGACACGAAGTTCGCATGCAGCCGCCTGGCCCACTTCCTCGAACGGCATGGCATTTCCGCCGACTCGATTCACGGGGATAAAAGCCAGCAGGCGCGTACCGAGACCCTCGAAAACTTCAAGAGTGGGAAGGTCCGCGTTCTCGTGGCCACTGACGTCGCGGCACGCGGTCTCGACATCGAAGATCTGCCCTCGGTGATCAACTTCGAACTGCCACACACCGCCGAAGACTATGTTCATCGTATCGGCCGAACCGGCCGTGCGGGCAAGAAAGGCAAGGCCGTATCCCTGGTCAGCTCCGAAGAACGTCATCGCCTGGCAGACATCCAGAAACTGATCAAGCTCGAGATTCGGCAGGAGATCGTTGCCGGCTACGATCCCGAGCCCGACTTCTTCGACGGCGACGCGGGCAAACGCAGGCGCTCACCGGCCCCCGCAAGCGCCGGCCGAAGTGACGAACGCCCCGCACCAGACCGGAAGAAGCGGAGCGAACGAGAATCATCGCGCGACACCCGCGAACGCCCCGCACCGCGTAGCCGACAACCGTCCCACATAGCCTCCGACGGCTTCGACTTCAACAAGCCCTACGAACAACGTGCACCGGATGCTCCTGTTGTGGATGGAACACGCAAGGTTGACGAAATCCCCGGGCAGAAAGTACAGCGCCCCATCGCGTTTTTGCTCGGCGGCCTCGGCCGCAAGAAATAAGTCCATATCAATCCCAAGAAGGAGTGGCGGCGGCTCCGGTTGTAGAACACGGCGATGTACTGGAACAGGTCGCTCGCCGCCTCGTCGCGCGTCGCGTAACGCACGCCATGCACTCGCTCGTTCTTGAGTCTGTTGAAGAAGCTCTCGGTCGGGGCGTTGTCCCAGCAGTTGCCCTTGCGCGACATCGATCCGCGCATGCCGTAGGTGGCCAGGCTGTCCGTACCGGTTTAAAACTGACCAGGTGTACCGGTTGAATTTTGACCAGGGATGATAGCTACCGGCATTCAGGCAGCTGTGGATAAGTCTATCGATTTTTCCCTTCCTGGGAACCTCCTTCCGCACCGATGGCGAGGTGCGTGTTGTCGATGCGCCCTCCGCGCAGGGCGGAGCCCGGAGCGGAGGGCGCATCGGGACGCCGTCAGAAGGGCTCTGCCTCCTCGACCGCGCCCGGTGCCCGGCGTGCCTTCTCCCGGGTCTTGATCTTTGATCTCGCCACCGCGCTGCTGTGCTGGAAGCGCCAGGAGTCGTTGCCGGTCTCGATGATGTGGCAGTGGTGCGTAAGCCGGTCCGGCAGCGCCGTGGTCATCTTCGCGTCCCCAAACACGCTGGCCCATTCCCCGAAGGTCAGGTTGGTGGTGATCAGCACACTGGTTTGCTCATAAAGTTTCGAGAGCAGGTGGAACAGCAGGGCCCCGCCGGCCTGACTGAAGGGGAGGTAGCCGAGCTCGTCGAGGATCACCAGATCCACATTCCGCAGCGACTGGGCGATCCGCCCGGACTTGCCGGCGGCCTTCTCCTGCTCCAGCGCATTGACCAGATCCACCGTCGAGAAGAAGCGCACCCGCCGTTCGTGCCGGGTGATGCCGGAGACCCCCAGGGCCGTGGCCAGATGCGTCTTGCCGGTGCCCGGCCCACCAATGAGCACCACGTTATGGGCCTTCTCGGTAAAGCTCAGGGTGGCCAACTCGTTGATCAGGCGCCGATCCACGCAGGATTGGTCGAAGTCGAAACCGGCCAGGTCCCGGTGGGTGGGGAAGCGCGCTGCCGTCATCTGGTAGCGGATCGAGCGCATGACCCGGTCTGTGCCTTCGGCATCGAGCAGATGCTCGATCAGCCACAGCGCACCCTCCACCCTGGCCTGTCCGCCCGCCTCCGTCAGCTCGCTCCAGGCCCCCGCCATGCCGTACAGACGCAGTGCTTTGAGTTCCGCGGCGATCTCACGCATGGTCAATCTCCGCGCTGCGCAAGCGGTCGTAGCGGCCCGTGTCGGCGATCGGCGCCGCCTTCACCGCCAGGTGCGTCTGCACCGCCTCCGGCGGCGCTTCCTGCTTGAGCCGGCCGATCACGTTGAGGACATGTTCGACGCTCACCACCCCGGACTCGAGCACCAGTTCGACCGCCACGAGAACGGCCTCCAGCCCCGCTGTGGGCACCACCGCAAGCATCTGGCTCATCGCCCGGTCGCCCCCGTCGCGCTTGAGGAGCAGGCGTTGCAGGCGGATCAGGGGCTCGGGCATCCCGGCAAAGGGTGCGCCGTTCCTCAGCGCCCCGGGTTTGCGCTCCACCACGGAGAGGTAGTGGCGCCAGTCATAGCAGGTCTGGCCGCGCTCGAAGCGGCGCGGATGGCTCGCCACCACCGCGTCGTCAAAGACGATCTCGATCCGCTCGGGGTACAGCCGTTTGCTGATCAGCCTGCCGGCCAGCTCGCAGGGCACCGAGTAGTGGTTGCGGGCCACGCTCACCAGGCAGGTGCTGGAGACGCGCCCCGGCTCTTCCACGTAGCCGTCGAACGCCGTCACCATCGGCATCAGCTGCGCCTGTTCGTGCTCGAGCATCTCGGCGACCGAGAGCGCGTACTCGGGATGACGGATTTCCTGCCATAGGGCCTGGCAGCGGGCCAGCAGCCAGGAGTTCAGTTCGACGAAGCTGCCAAAGCGCAAGCGGCCCGCTTCTTGCCAGATGCGCCGCCGGCTGTCCTGCACGTTCTTCTCGACGACGCCCTTTTCCCAACCCGACGCGACATTGCAGAAATCGGCGTCGAACAGGTAGTGCGAGCACATCGCCGCAAAGCGGGCATTGACCACCCGGCCCTTGCCCTTCCTGACCTTGTCGACGGCGGTCTTCATGTTGTCGTAGATCCCGCGCCGCGGAATGCCGCCCAGTGCCGCAAAGCTCCGCGTGTGGGCGTCGAACAACATCTCGTGGCCCTGGCTGGGGTAGGCGACCAGCACAAAGGCCCGGCTTGCGCAGAGCTTCAGGTGGGCAACCAGCAGCTTTCGCCAGACGCCCCCGATCACCAGGCCTTCCTCGCTCCAGTCGAACTGGAAGGCTTCGCCCAACGCGAACTTGAGCGGCACGAAGGCGCGGCTCGGGGCATTCGCCCCCGCCCCGAGACGCCAGTCCCGGATGAAGTCGGTGAGTACGGTATAGCCACCCGTGTAGCCCAGGCCCTTGAGCTCAGCCAGCAGCGCCTTGGCGCTACGACGGTCCCGCCTGGGTCGCCGGGTGTCCGCTTCAAGGGCTTGGATCAATGCGGCCCGGTACGGCCCCAGCTTGCCCGGCGTGGATTCCCGCCGGTAGGCCGGCGAGGCCCCCTCCGGGGCCTGCAACCACTTCTTGACCGTGTTGCGCGACAAGCCCGTGCGCCGCGAAATCTCCGAATGGGACAGTCCGTCCCGGTAGTGCATCCGTCTGACCTTGCCCAGCATTTCCA
>RRZT011554856.1_pt1 | contig 11110 bp, 10 predicted proteins | sample 2165551 | NCBI WGS metagenome assembly RRZT01 (sample SAMN10456910, study PRJNA506462) | wastewater metagenome | biome: wastewater; feature: sludge; material: wastewater sludge; isolation source: wastewater sludge with Escherichia coli K12::gfp cells carrying plasmid... | place: USA: Moscow, Idaho...
GATCACCGCTACATCAGACTCTGCCCAGTGCTGCACGACGACCTCCGGTCAGCGGCGCCAGCCTAGCCGCAGCCCCGTGGGCTAGGCAGACGATCGCAAGAGCTCGAGACGCCGCGCTTCGATCGTGTCGATGGACACCGCCTGGCGGGTCCGCAACAGCAGCCGCTGCCCCTTGACTGCGCGTAACCACGGCGACAGTTGGGCGGCCCAACCGCCGGGTTCACCTGTGAGCCGGAGCAGCATCGGATCTTCGCAACCTGCCAGGTTGGTGTCGGTGTACGGCAGGGCGGTCGGGATCCCCGCGTCGACGTAGTCGCGCACCTTGAGAGGCGCCGCTTCGTGCATCCTCTTGCGCTCCAAGGCCAAGGATCCGATCGCCGCATCCAGAGCAGATATCTCCGCCTGGAACTGGGAGTGCGATGTGACCCGAACGACGCCTACGCGACTCGCCGCGACATCGGGCACCGCCAATCCTGACGGCACAATCAGCCGGAACGAGAATTCAGGCAAGAGGAGTGAAAGCTGGGCAAACCGATCGAACCCCTGCCAGGCATTGAACGATCCTGCGACGAAACCGAACACTGTGAGTGCATTTGCAGGGGCAGGCGCTGGGTCAGTTAGCTCGATTCCGTTTCCGACCACGCATCTCGCCGACACCTGGCGATACTCGGGCTGATCGGCGAGCTCACCGGTGATGAAGGCACCCGCGACACTGTGGGCAGTCAACTGTTGGGATCTACGCCAACCGCCGACCACCCGAAAAACGTCCCGGCTCGACTCTGGTCGGCGCAGGCGAGCATGGACCTCGACACTCATGGGACCGGGCACACGCAACCACTCCGCGGTCGGCAGGAACAGGCGATGGTGGACGTGCGTCACCTCGCCCTCCTCGACCAAGGCGCGCATCTTCACAGCTGCCGCCCGGTCCGCCGCCAGATGGGCCAGGCCCACCTCGGCACGGCGCGAGTCCGGGTCGGCGGCTGGTCCGGTGACGAGGGTTGACGGGACCCCTAGTCGTTCCCAGGCACGCATGGTCATAGCCACTCTGGCTCTGATGCCCGCATGGCGGTGGAGCGTCGCCGGAACGTAGTACCCGATTCTCATCGGGCGCTCGCACCGAGTGCATCTTCGTAGGCGGACGCAATCTGGCTCCAGTCATATCTGGTCAGCCCCGGTGCCTCCCGCCAACTCACGGACAGGCAGCGGCCCACCGCACTGGCCAGCGAATCAACGTCCCCGGGACGGACGAGTTCGCCCACTGCCCCGGATTCCAGCACCTCCCGGGCTCCCCCGACGTCATAGGTCGCCACCGTAGCGCCGGCAAGTGCTGCCTCGAGCAGGGTCGTTTGGAATCCCTCGGCGGCCGATGAGGGATTCACGTACACAGACCCGCGATAAACGTCCCGGAGCCTCACCTGATCAACCTGCCCGATCATCGATACGCGACCAGTCAGCCCCCTACGATCGATCGCGGCCCGCGCGGCCGCTCTGTCGGGACCGTCTCCGGCGATGACAGCGGTGACATGCGCCGGTAGGCGACCGACGATGTCCAGGAAGGAGTGCCATCCCTTCTCGGGCACCAGTCGCCCGGCGTAGGTGATTACCGGTCGAGTTTCCGGAGCACCCACCGGTGACCAGAAGTCGACGTCGGCGCCGTTCCCGCACACGATTGGATCCCGGTCAGCGAGCTGGCTGACCAGTGCCGCAGCTGCATATGAGACGGCAAGGACCCGATCGGCTCGACGGATCGTCCGGCGACCCCATGTGGCATCGATGGCCCGCGCGAGGGTGTCGGTCACCCGGGACCCCGTTCGCACCGGTCCGCCGCCGTGTTCGGTGAGGATCGAGACCAAGCCCAGGTCATTGGCCACAGACACTCCGAGCCATGTGGCGGGGAAGAACCGGGTGTGGGTGCTGACGTGCGTGACGCCCTGCTCCAGGAACACCGCACTCAGGACCCTCGCAGCGCCGCGGCCAGGAACGCTCCAGACGTCCTTCCGCTCGAATCGACGCCCGATTCCCACGACTGGAATCCCATCCACATGGCGGACTCCCCTGGATTCACAGTTGAAGACCGTGATGCGATGCCCTCGCCTTCGCAGTTGCCAGGCGACGGCCCGAACGTGCGACTCTACCCCCCCGGCATGGGGCGGATAGTTGGAGACCACGAAAGCAACGTGCGTCACGGGGGACTCTCCGCTGAGACCGCCTCGAGGATTTCTCTGAGCACCGGATTGTCGTCCGCCAGCCCGAATGCCCCTACGCCGTAGCGACGCTTGAACTCCCGCCAAGCCGCCACCGCAGTCTGGCGGTCCATGCCGTATCCCCAGCAGTAGCGGAGGCCAGTCGGCTCAACCCACCAATCCGCCGGGATCTCGTCGCGCAGAATCATCGCCATCTTCTGGGCAACTCCGCGTGGACTCCATCGTTCATTGACAAACGTATGAGTCGCCAAGGCAACCTCGCGGACCCACTCAGGGTCCGCGATGATCCGATTCACTGTTGCGACAAGGTCCTCCGGCGTTGCGAACTGCTCGTGGGGGATACCGAAAGCCCGGAAGTAGTGATCGAGATCGGTTCCTGCGTACCCGAAGGTGAAGGCTGGTATGCCCTTCGCCGCAGCCTCGGCCCCAAGGCCGGCGATCGGCGTGTCAGAGAAGCACTCGTCGAGGACCACGTCGCAGCCCGCGAGCGACTCCTGAACCTTGCTGTTGGATACCCCCGTCAGAACCTCAAGTGTCATCCCTCCTTCCGTCTGCGCGACGGCCTCCAGGATCTTGGCCGTTCCCTTTGCCGACGGTCGGCTGGGGGCGTGTACGGCCCTAACGGGGCCGGAGCTACTGCTCCGATGAGTTTGCGCCGGGTTTGTAGTCGTTGGCATCCCGACCGCGAACCAGTTGACGAATGGCAACGCCAGAAACTGGGCTGATGCCGGATTGCAAACCACTACGTCGGCCCGGCGTTCCATCGCTCGTACTCGGCGACGCATCTGCCACGTTCGGAACCGTACGAGCCACCACCGCACTGCTTTGCCGGTGTTCATGTAGTTACCACTCATGTACGGCGGCCGGCTGTCGCTGCCCAAGTAGACAGCGACACAACGCCGTCCGTGCCGTCGCGCCACTCGGATGTCCACTCCCCAGGCCAATGAGCCTCCGAAGACAGACACCACGGCGTCGTAATCGTGCACGATCTTGGCCGCGGCCCAGAGCCGAAGCGGTGCACTTATGACCCCGGCAAAGAGCAATCCGAGAGAACCACCCAACCGACCACCCGAATGGATCCTGTTTATCGTTCGCAGCACCCATCGGTCAGGAGCCTCGACCGGGTAGTCAAAGGGATTCCCTGAAAGGTCAACGACGTCAACGGACCAGCCTTCCTCGCGCAGCCCCTCAGCCAGTCTCGATGCGTACCCTGCGATCTCCGACGGCAGGATGACGACGCGAGGATGGCGATCAGCAGCAGAACTTGACATAGAAGCTCTTCGGTACGCGTCCCGCCTTGTACAACGCCCAGAAGAACGGGCGAAGCCTCTCGAACCGTGACTTGTAGGTGTCGAACTCCTCATGGGTGTGGAAGGGCTGCGTCATGACAAATTCGAACTCCTCATCGGTGAAGCGTAGGCGCTTCTTCACCAAGGCCAGAAGCTCCGGGTCTGGAACGCGTTCCTGTGACAGTCCCTGGAGTCCTTCATCCCGATCAAGCTGCCCGGAGCGAATCAGTGCGGAGTATTCGACCTGACGGAAGTCGATGCCGAACCGTTGAGGCAGCAGGTAGGTGTGATAAAAGGCGGTGAAACGATTCTCCAAGTGATGGCCGCCGTACCACTGCCACCCATAAGTGTCTGTGAGGAATCGCTTGGCGTCCTCCTTTGTGTAGTCGACGTAGTAGAGCGGCCGGTGACGTTCAATTCGACTGAGAGCCGCCCAACGAACAAACTGCCCGAACTCCAGGTTGGGAAACGTCCGCATAGGCACGCTGCCGAAGGCCTCGTGCACGCTGCGGATGTAGCCACCGTCCATGTACAGCCAGCCCAGCGGCGACACCCCCTCAGTCCTGAACGAGTGCCCTTCGACAATGTGTCGGATCCCGTGCTTCTCAGCTGAGCGGTACAACACGCCCATGAACCCGATGTCAGTGGGCGCTTCAACATCACGAACTCCGGCCAGCATAAAAGAGCGGTAGATATCGTCGTACTCCTCATTGTCGACAACATAGGTTTCGAGATCGATATCGAGCGCGCCGAGAACGGCATGGATGTTCGCCGTCGCCGTTGGCGAGTTCCACGTGTTGTCGAAATGAACTGCCAGGGGACGAAGTCCCAGTCCGATGAGAAGGTGGGCCAAATACGATGAATCACAGCCCCCGGAGACCCCGAGAATACAGTCGTACTTCGACGTCGGCCTCCGCTGGTCCTTCAGTCGCTGAGCGAATCGCTGGAGGTGGATCCTGCCCACCACCCCGGTGGGGTACTGATCCTGCATGCCGTCATGCAAGTGGCAGTAGTGGCACACCGGATCGCGGGCCAAATCAGCACCGGGGACGTCAGAGGTCATGAGGCAACGGGTGCACATGACCTTTCCTGTGACCGAGAATCCACTCCCGACGCCCAAATACTTTGGGCCGGCATCGCCTCTCAGCGAGGTGGCATCGCCGGCTTGAGCCCGCCCGAAGAGACCGGCGGCCTCCGCGCGTGTCGGATAGTTGATCAGAACGCTTTCGCGTCCCTTCATAAATACGAACTGGCTGGCTGCCGCAACAGCGGACGCCCCACCCACCTCAACTGCACGCACAAGGTCCTGCCGGGTTCCCGCTCCGCCATGAGCGATGACTGGGACGTCCACCAGCGACGCGACCTCTTGGATCAACTCCAGGTCGTATCCAGATCGGGTTCCCTCGCGGTCGATTGATGTCACGAGGATTTCCCCAACGCCGGCCTCAGTTGCGCGCGAGCACCACTCAGAAAGCGTCCATTGGGTGGGGCGGGTCGCGCCGCGGCCAGAGATGAGGATCCCATTCCCTTGACGCGCGATGTCGACGGCGCCGATGACTGCCTGCGACCCCAGCGACTCCACCATTTTGTGGATCTCTGCCGGCGTCTCCAGCAATGAACTGTTGACGATCACCTTCTCAACACCCACTGAGATGATCGCGCGCGCATCGCCGACAGTCTCGACCCCCCCTCCGTATGACATGGGGATGAAGCACTCCGCACCGATGCGCTCGATTAACTCCAGGTCGGGACGAGTACGGCGCCGGGCTGCTTCGATGTCGATGATGGCGATTTCGTCCACCTCGAAATTGTTGAAGATGCTCACGACGTTCGCCGGATCCCCCACATACACGGGATCTCTGAAACGGCGGGTCTTGACCAAACGTCCCCCCTGCAGGAGCAGCAGGGGAATCACCCGAGGAAACGCCTCGTTCACTGTGACATCACCCCCGCCTGCGTGCAGAAGTCCCCCAACAATCGCATCCCGTGGCGGTGACTCTTCTCAGGATGGAACTGGAGTCCCACGACGTGGTCGCACGCGATGGCCGCGGCGAAAGTAGATCCATAGATCGAGACCCCCAGGACGTGAGCCGGGTCGACCGGCTCAGCAACATATGAGTGAACGAAGTAGTAGCGGGAGTCATCACCCAGACGCGGCAGTTGGGGACCATCACCCACCCTCTCCACCGTGTTCCAGCCCATGTGGGGCACTCGGAGCATCTGTGAGCCGATGCGACCGGGCAGCCGACGACACGATCCCGGGATGAGACCGAGACCGGCCTCTCGACCCTCCTCGCTCTCGGAAAGCAACAGTTGCATCCCGAGGCAGATTCCAAGAAGCGGTCCACCATCTCTTCGGTGTCTTTCCACGATGGCGGCGTCCGCTCCGCGCGTTCTCATCTGAGCCATGGCGACGTCGAAGGATCCCACCCCGGGGATCATCAGCACGTCCGCCGCCGCAATCTCATCTGGCCCGGATTCCACGGACGTCGCGACGCCAAGTTTGGCAAGCATGTTCCGCAGGGACCCGACATTCCCCGAGCCCAAGTCGGCGATGATAACGGTTCGACTCATTGTGCCCCCCAGTATTCCGTCCAAGTACCCGTGGGGGTGGAACCTTCAGAGCATCGCCCTCGGGCTTCAACGAGAGCGGATCGGCCGAGCGGGAACGCCAACGGCCACAACTCCCCCGGGGAGGTCGTCAGTGACGACCGCCCCTGCACCCACGATCGTGCTCTCACCGATCGTCACACCTGGCAGGATGATGGCGCCGGCACCGATGTCGCATCCGTCTTGCACTTCTACCCTGCTCAGCCTCAGATCCTCTGCCAGGACAGGTCGTTCGGGACGCGCATCCGCATGCTCTGAAGTGATTATGCGCACCCCCGGGCCTATCCCGACGGCGCGTCCGATGCGCAGGCCGCCGGCCGAGTGGAGAAAGGCGTCTTGGCCGATCCATGAGTCATCCCCGACGTGGAGGCGATTGAGGAAGTACCCCTTGAGAATCGCTCTGTGGCCGACGTAAACGTTCTCGCCCAATCGGACATGCTCGGGATGGAAGACCAGAACGCCATCCTCGATTATCGTCCCCTGCCCGCAATACTCGAGATCATCGATTTCGAATGTCCCAGGTCCATGGCTCCTCTTGGGCCTCATCGGCTCGTACTCCATCAGGGCGATCCCTCCCCCCACCGAAGCGCTGTCACCAGAGCAGACACGACCTGGTCCTGCTCGAGCTGGGTCATGTGCGTCCCTACCGGCAGGGCCAGCCCCTGAGCGGATGCACGCCGAGCCACCGGAAAGTCTCTCTCCTGCCAGCCGTAATTGTCACGGTAGAAGGACAAACCGGCCAGCGACTGAGCTCCGGCCCCCGATTCGACTCCGTCCCGAGCCAACCGTCCAATCACAGCGGCACGGTCAAGACGGCTATCCAGCAACACGTGATACGTCTGAAAGCTGTGGGGGCGCCCAGGTAGATCCCCCGGCAGCGAGAGCGGTAGCCCCGCGAGGGCTTCCCGATAGCGCTCGGCTTGTTCGCGCCGTGTGGCGATCTCCTCGTCCAGCGAGGGTATTTGAGCCAAACCGAGTGTGGCCTGGAACTCGGTCATCCGAGAGTTGAGCCCAGCAACAACAACGTCACGGCGTCCTCCATTGAATGTCATGCCATGGCTACGAAGCAGGCGCAACTCACTCGCCAAAGCCTCCTGGCTGCAACAGACGGCGCCACCTTCCCCGGTGGTGATGGTCTTTCGCGGGTGGAAGCTGAAGCAGCCGAGGTGACCCAGAGCCCCGCAGGCGCGCCCTTCCCATGTAGCTCCCAGGGCGCATGCCGCATCCTCAAGCAGGGGGATGCCAGCTGCCTCCGCCAGGGGACGCAACTGTCCCCAGTCCGCAGACTGTCCGAACTCGTGAACGGGCATGATGGCTCGGGTCCGTGGGCTCAGAGCGGCGCTCACGCCGGCGGGGTCGATACCGTAGTCGTGCAAACCGATGTCAACGGGTACAGGGCGGGCGCCGCACCGCACCACCGCGTTGGCCGTCGCGGCAAATGTGAAGGCAGGCACTATGACTTCGTCCCCGGGGCCGATGCCTGCGGCCAAAAGGGCCAAGTGGAGGGCAGCCGTGCCTGATGACACCACCACCACTGGGAGGTTCCCAAGCCGTTCGCTGAGCGCATCTTCGAACCGCGCCACAGTCGGACCCTGGACGAGCCTGCCCTCGCGCAGAATCTGTGACACGTCCTCGAGGGTGGACTCGGAGAATCTGGGGCCGGCCAGACGAATCATCCGTCCAACTCCGAGATCGGAGCCTCGTTCTCTGTGATCCAGACCGCCGTTCGCCGGATACCCTCGTCCAGATCCACCTGCGACTCGAAGTCGAGAACTCGACGCGCCTTATTCACAGAAGGGATCCTCAGTTCGATCTCGGCCGATAGAGGCGGTCGAAAGACTATTTTGGAGTCGGAGTCGAGCACGCGGCACACGGTTTGGGCCAGCCCGTAGGTCGTCATGACCGCCCGCGCGTTCCCGATGTTGAAGGACTGGCCGACAGCAGCCGGGGACTCAAGGCAAGCCATGAGGCAATCGGCGAAGTCGTCGATGTAGCACCACGCGCGAATCTGGCTTCCATCCCCGTAGATCTCGAGATCCGCGCCGACAAGTGCGCGCCTGATGAACGCGTGGATCGCCCCTTCGCCTGTCTGACCGGGTCCATATACATTGAAGGGTCTCACCGAGACGGTCGGTAGTCCGAACTCGGAATGGTAGGCCGCGGCTAGGTGCTCCCCGGCAAGTTTGCTGACGGCATAGGTCCACCGCGCCTCTCCGGCGCTTCCCGCCACTGTGTCGGAATCCTCGGTGGACTTGAACGCCATGGAACCGAGCACTTCGGAAGTGGAGAACGTGAGGACGCGGTGGGAAACGCGGTTGATGAGCGCGGCCTCGAGAACGTTCGCAGTACCCACCATGTTGACCGTCATCGTCCGCGTAGGCTTGAGCACGACCGTGTCGATGCCGACGACCGCTGCGGCGTGAATCACTACGTCAGCGCCGGCCATGCTGCGACGTACCTTGTCGACATCCAGCACGTCACCAGTGATGACCGTGAGGTTCTGGTGCCCGGCGATCGGGCTGCCCGTGAGCGTGTCCCGGTGGAAGTTGTCGTAGACAGTTATCTCGTTGTGATTGATCAATTCCCGGATCAGTCGGTTTGCGATGAATCCGGCGCCACCAGTGACAAAGATGGACATACCGGTCAGCATCGCTTCTCCAGCCAAGGTTCGGATGCCGACGACAGCGGGCTCGCTCATCAAACATCCGGGTCGGCCCTACTATAGGCCTGCCAGAAAAGGGTCGCCCCCGAGTCAAGGAGATAAGTGTCCCTGGGCCGCCAAGTGACTCGAGAGGCGGTGATCTACGCCGCCGGAACGGTCGCGTCAGCCGGGCTCCAGTTCCTGGCCATTCCGGTCTACACACGCGTCTTCGGGCCTCAGGAATACAGCCAATGGGCGCTCACAATAGCCACCACTTCTGCCCTGTCGGGACTAATGGTGGTGGGGGGCGACGTAGCGCTCTCGCGATTCTGGTTCGGCGCGAAGGACGTGGAAGAGCGCCGCGACCTCACGGTCTCGTGGATTGTCGCCCTGACACTGTGGTCCTCCATCGTCGCCGTCGTTGCCTGCCTCTTCGCGGAACCTTTGACCATTTGGCTCGGCGGCGAGGCAGGCTTCAGTCGCCTTTTCATCGTCGGCACAATCACGCTGGTACCGGCGCAACTGTCCCGCATGCTCGCCCAGGTGCTTCGCAATGGCTTCCGACCCGTCGCATTCGCGACGACCTCAGTGGTAGTGGGAGCGGGCGCCCTGACCCTCGGGCTCACCTTTGGCGTCATCCTCGGGTTCGGAGTGGTTGGTGTCCTCCTTGGGGCCTTGATTGCAGAGGTAGTCGGCTGCCTCGTAAGGTTCCCGCTGGTCTGGTCGGAACTGCGTGGCAGACTCCGCTGGTCAGCTATCGCTCCCATGTTGCACTTCGGAATTCCCTTCATCCCGGCCAGCGTGTCCTATTGGGTCTTCACGGGCGCAGATCGAATCATCGTGAGTCGCGACCTCGGCCCGACTGCTTTAGGGCAGTACTCCGCTGCGGCAATGCTGGTGATGCCCTTCACCTTGTTGAGCATCGCTATAGGCCAGGCTTGGCTGCCGCGGATCACGCAACAATATGAGGAGTCGCGGCCCGACGCGGCCCGCTCCGTTTCAAGGGCACTACTGCTGTCGGTCGCGGGCTGGGGGATCTTGGCCGTGGTGGTGGCCGCCCTGTCGCCATGGGTCATCACGTTGGTCTCCGGGCCGGAGTTCCTCCCGGGATCCCGTGCACTACCCTTCCTCTGCCTTGCATCGGTCTGGTCAGGTACCTCGCTGTTCGCCGGCACCGGCTTCACCCTGGCGAAGAGGTCGAAGTTGTTCCCGGTGGTCGCGATCGCGGCGGCGGTCGTCAACGTTCTACTGCTGCAGGCACTCGTTGCGTCGTTCGAGCTGGTGGGAGCGGCCGTCGGCGTCGCCCTCACCTATCTGCTGCTGGCGCTTGGGCTCCTTGCCCTTTCCGAGCGGTATTTCCCCGTAGCTCCGCCGTGGCTGCGCTTGTTCCTCTTGTGCGTGGTGATCACCGGGCAATGCACCCTCGCAACCTTCTCGACTGGATGGGGGCTCATCACCGCACCGTTGGCGATCGTGGCGATCCTGTTAACAACTTTCCACGCCCCCCGACGAACGCTTCCTGCGCTGTCGGTGTGACGTTTCAGTTGCCACCGATTCTCACGTTTTCGGTGCGGGCCCCTGGCACTCGACGCGGCTGCGGTACAGGCAGGCCCACGTGGTCAGGAACCACCAGCTGAAGACACCACCGACCAGCATCGCGAGGGCCGAGCCGAAGGGTCCGCCGACAAGGAATGTGTTGAACGCTCCCAAGAGGAATCCCACGGCCAGGAACACCGCGATGATGATGCCGGTGAAGAACCACCGGAACGGGTGCCGGCCGATGGCGCGGAAGTTCGCCACGAAGGGGTTCCCCTGGTCGTCGACCGCGGCGATCGGAACGTAGACCAGGATCCACGTGACGATGATGCTGAGCACCGGGTTGACCAGGGCTGCCGCAGTGGCGATGACCGTGGCGATGGCCACCCAGATCAGGAATCTGACGAAACGCGATCGAGCACGCCCCAGGACCGCGCCGAAGCGGGCTCGCCCGGCGGCCGACTCGTAGGCCCCGGATGCCAGGACGACACCGGTCAACAGGAACATCACGACAGAAGCGATGAGCGGCAGGAGGAACGCGGCGGTCCCACCCACCTGGGGGTTCGACGAGATCAGACCGGCCTGGACCAGCGCGTTGAAGACGATGAAGAGGATGGCCGGCACGGTTGCTCGCCACATCTTGGCGAACCCGCTCACCAGTGCTGAGAAGCCGTAGTACCGCTTCGGCTCCGCCGCCGGTGAGGCGGGAGCAGTCGCCGCGGGGTTCGTCGTCGTCATCGTTGGGCCGCCTTCTTGAGGACCTCGTCGATCGCACCGGAGAAGATCTGTCTGCCGCCCACCGTGATCGTGACGGTGTCGGCTTCGGCCCC
>RRZT011992606.1_pt1 | contig 11110 bp, 13 predicted proteins | sample 2165551 | NCBI WGS metagenome assembly RRZT01 (sample SAMN10456910, study PRJNA506462) | wastewater metagenome | biome: wastewater; feature: sludge; material: wastewater sludge; isolation source: wastewater sludge with Escherichia coli K12::gfp cells carrying plasmid... | place: USA: Moscow, Idaho...
GCGTTTAATTCAAGGCACAGAAGTGCTGGTTGTTCCGATGGAAGACAGCAATTTTAATTTTGATAATTATGAGCGTTTAACAGGGCGCTGGAGCATGCCTAAAGGCTTTAATCCAGACTTTATTGAAGTCCGTTTAAATGGCGCAACTCCTGTGATTAAACGCTTCAGTTGGAGCAAAGGCAAAGCCGTGGAGGCAGATTCTGCCTTTATTTCTGAAATTCCACAAGCAGAAGCTAGCGCTCAATAATGTGTGATATGTAAAACTTATGCGAACCCAAAAAAGATCCATCTGTTTAAATGAAATTAAAACCACTTTTCATCAATCTGGCTATGTCGATTGGCATTTAACCCCGCGTTTAAGTGTGGATGATGCAGGACATGAAGATGATGGTGATATTGCGGTACAAACTGCGCCGCCACAATTAAAACGCCCACCTTTATATGTTGTCGTTTTAATGAACGATGATTACACCCCAATGGACTTTGTAATTGAAATTTTACAACAATACTTTGCAATGAATCTTGACCAAGCGACTCAAGTAATGCTAACTGTACACTATGAAGGAAAAGGTGTCGCAGGGGTCTATCCGCGGGATATTGCGGAAACGAAAGCGAACCAAGTCAATAATTACGCTCGATCACAAGGTCATCCATTACTTTGTCAGATTGAGCCTAAAGATTAAGGGGGTTACATGCTCAGTCGTCAATTAGAAGTATCACTACGTTTGGCTGTTAGCATGGCTCGTCAAAAGAGACACGAGTTTCTAACGGTTGAACATTTATTATTGGCTTTATTAGACAATGATTCGGCAGTCAATGCACTCAAGGCGTGTGGTGCAGATGTTATTGTGCTGCGTAAAGAACTCGAAGAATATGTAGAACAACATACCCCTAAACTTGCTGAAAATAACGATCAGGCACCGCACCCGACCGAAAGTTTTGACCGCATTTTGCAGCGTGGTATTTTCCATGTGCAATCTAGCGGTGGTGACCGTACGGTTGAAGGCGCAGATATTTTAGTGGCAATGTACTCTGAACGTGATTCATTTGCCGTGTATCTACTCAAGCGTCATCAAATTAACCGTTTGACCTTAACGCAATACTTATCGCACGGTACACGTAAAGACGAAACGCAAGCGGAAGAAGAGGTTGAAGAATTAGATAGCGAAAGTTCAAGCTCTGCCAATGCTGGCCCGTTAGAGCTTTACACGCTAAATTTGAATACTGAAGCGCAAAAGGGTAAAACCGATCCGTTAATTGGGCGTGAAAAAGAAATTGAGCGTGCTGCACAAATTCTATGCCGTCGTCGTAAGAACAACCCATTGTTGGTGGGTGATCCAGGCGTGGGTAAAACCTCTATTGCCGAAGGTCTGGCGTGGCTGATTGTGAATGGTAAAGCGCCAAAACCACTCGAAAATGCCGAAGTATATAGTTTGGATATCGGTGCGTTGGTAGCGGGTACAAAATACCGTGGTGACTTTGAAAAGCGTTTAAAACAACTGTTAAATGCCTTGAAAAAGAAACCTGATGCCATTTTATTTATTGACGAAATCCACATGATTATTGGTGCAGGCTCAAGCATGGGTAGCACGATGGATGCATCAAATTTAATTAAACCTGCGTTGGCAAATGGTACTTTGCGTTGCATTGGCTCGACGACATTCCAAGAATATCGTCAGGTATTTGAAAAAGACCATGCACTTTCACGCCGTTTCCAAAAAATTGATGTGAATGAGCCTTCAATTTCAGAAACGATTGATATTTTACGTGGTTTAAAATCGAAATTTGAAGAATTTCACCATGTTAAATATGATGATAAAGCATTGGTGTCTGCGGTAGAGTTATCGGCCAAATTTATCAATGACCGTTTCTTGCCAGACAAAGCCATTGATGTGATTGATGAAGCAGGTGCGCAGCGCCGTTTAAGAGCTGAGCAAGATGATACTTTAATCACAGTAGAAAACATTGAAGATATCGTCTCTAAAATTGCACGTATTCCACCTAAAACCGTATCGAAAGATGACAAGACTGTACTTGAACATCTTGAGCGTGATTTAAAACGTGTGGTCTTTGGTCAAGATGAAGCTATTGAAGCGTTAGCATCAGCAATTAAACTGTCACGTGCTGGTTTAAAAACACCAGACAAACCAGTGGGCAGCTTCGTTTTTGCAGGCCCTACAGGCGTGGGTAAAACTGAAGTGACCAAGCAGTTGGCCAAATTGTTAGGTGTGGAATTAGTACGCTTTGATATGTCTGAATATATGGAGCGTCATGCGGTTTCACGTTTAATTGGTGCGCCTCCGGGTTATGTAGGCTTTGATCAGGGTGGCTTACTCACTGATGCGATTCATAAAAACCCGCATTGTGTGTTGTTGCTAGATGAGATTGAAAAAGCACATCCTGATGTATTTAACTTATTGCTGCAAATTATGGATCACGGCTCATTGACCGACAATAATGGTCGTAAGTCAGATTTCCGTAATGTGATTTTAGTACTGACTACCAATATTGGTGCAGAAAGTATTTCACGAGTCAGCATTGGTTTCATGGATCAAGACAACAGTAATGACAACCAAGAAGCAATGAAAAAAGCCTTCTCGCCAGAATTCCGTAACCGTTTAGATGGTGTGATTCAATTTAAGGCGCTACCAACTACCGTGATTGAAAATGTAGTAGATAAATTCTTGACTGAATTACAAGCTCAATTGGATGATAAAAAAGTCATTCTTGAGGTCGATCAGGATGCACGTGAATGGATGGCTGAGCATGGATATGATCGCTTGATGGGCGCGCGCCCAATGCAACGCCTGATTCAGGAACACTTGAAGAAACCATTAGCAGAAATGATTTTATTCGGTGAATTGGCTGAACAGGGTGGTAATGTCGCTGTTTCTGTGAAGAAAGAGAATGGTAAAGCGGTTGGTTTGAAACTTGAAGTATTTGAAGATCAAACTGCTGAACCAGCTTAACGTTTATATTGCATTATCATGAATGAAAATAACCCATGTTCAACATGGGTTATTTTTTATGTATTCCACTTTTAAGTAAAGTCGCTTATGGATGTTCAGATCACAAAAATTGCCAGTACCTTGCTCTTATTTTTTATAACAGCAGTGATGGAAATATTAGGTTGTTATTTTCCTTATTTAATTTTGAATCAGGGAAAATCGCAGTGGCTTTGGGTGCCAACAGTTTTGGCTTTAGCGGCTTTTGTGTGGTTGCTTACTTTGCATCCTGCGGCATCGGGGCGAATTTATGCAGCGTATGGCGGAATCTATATTTGCACCGCTTTGATTTGGCTAAAGTATGTGGATCAGGTTAATTTAACCCGTTGGGATATGTTTGGTGGGATGGTGGTCATTTTGGGTGCATTGATTATTATTTTACAACCGCAAGGTTTAATACGTTAGGTTATATTTGGGTTTACGCATTAAACCTTAGGCATTAAATCTTAAAGCTGAGGTTGTTTTAGTTTTAAATACAGTTCAGTCTGCTTTAAATTGGCACTCGCTATTTGCCAATTGCACATTAAACTGGGTTTTTTCTGCACTGAGTTTTAAGTTCAATACATAGGGATTTACCTGTTGGAACTGATGCTCAAAAATAGATTCACAATTATGAATTAAGTTTTGTTTAATCATATTTTTGACATTGTTATAACCCGTACTTTCTACAAACTGCGTGAAGTCAGGTGAAATAATCATGCCACGAATATTGATTTGTTTGTCTGTCGCCGTACTTTGTTCAATCACTGTATTTTGATCGACCTGATAAGGCATAGTACGAGAATCTTCATCACTAATGACATCTAAAATTTCATTTAAAGCGACGATATTTTGAATTTTATAATCTGCACTTAGAATCTTTTGTTGGACTAAATATTGATCTAATTCACTGGCTTTGGCATAGAGTGAAGCACTCGCGATCAGTGTAGTAGTGCACAGCGTAATTGTGGCAAGTGTTTTATCAATCATATTGTTTATCTAGGCTCTTTTAGAAATTTTAGAAAAATAGACCATAACTCAAGATTATAGCGAGCCAAATAAAAAAACAGCACCTTTTGGTGCTGTTTGTAACAAAACTCATCAAAGTTTTGCGAATATTTAAGACGGGTTTTAAAGCTTAGTCTTTTTTAAGATTTTCATTCAATAAAAACTCAACCAATGCTTTTTGAGCATGTAAGCGATTTTCTGCTTCATCCCACACTACAGCATTTTTGTGATCGAGCATATTTTCAGAAATTTCTTCACCACGGTGCGCAGGTAAGCAGTGCATAAATAAACAATCAGGATGTGCTAAATCCATCAGGCGTTCATTCACTTGATAGTCTGCAAACGCTTTTTCACGAATTTTTTGTTCTTCTTCCTGTCCCATGCTTGCCCAAACATCGGTCACAATCAGATCAGCATTCACTGCTGCATCCTCAGCAGAATCGACCAATTCTACGCAGTGTGCAAATTCAGACAGGAAGCGCTGTTCTGGCTCATAACCTTTCGGTGTCGCAATTTTTAAATTAAAGCCCCACATGTGTGCTGCTTCAATATATGAGTTACACATATTGTTGCCATCACCAATCCACGCCACAGTTTTACCTTCAATTGAACCACGGTGTTCAACATAGGTTTGCATGTCTGCAAGGAGTTGGCATGGGTGATGATCGTCAGTTAAGGCATTGATCACAGGAACTTTAGAGTAAGAAGCAAAGCGTTCTACAATGTCGTGACCAAAGGTACGAATCATCACAATGTCAAGCATACTTGAAATGACGCGTGCAGAATCTTCAATTGGCTCACCGCGACCTAATTGTGTGTCACGTGATGATAAGAAGATCGCGCTACCACCAAACTGACTCATGCCAGCTTCAAACGATACACGGGTTCGGGTGCTGGATTTTTCAAAAATCATTCCCAAGACTTTGCCCACAAAGGGTTGGAAAACTTCATTGTTATGCTGTTTACGCTTAAGCTCAATGGCGCGTTGCAAAATTTGATTCAGTTCTAAAGTCGATAAATCGCGTAATGTTAGAAAGTGACGTAGAGCCATTCGTTACTCCACAATAATTGCTGAATGAGAAAAAACAACAATTAGTTGTTGGTTGGTTAAGTGAAAAAGGGAATCGGCTAATATACTATAGGATGCAGAAATTGCAAAAAACTAAGCTTTTTGATGAGCGTCTAGAAAGCGATCTACACAATAACTTACATAATTGATTGTTTCTTGTTCAGTTTCTTGTTTTGGAATGCCCATAATAATGCGCCATTCTAAATTTCTTAAAATCCCAAAATACAATTGTGCCGAATAAACAGGGTGTTCGCAGCGAATGAGCCCTTGTTGGCTGGCATGCTCTAGCACTTTGGCAATGCACAATTGTACGTGCAGAGGGCCGCGCTCATGAATATGCAAGGCAATGTCAGGGTTGCGCTGACTTTGCTCTAAAACTAAACGCATAAAAGCTGCATTTTCAGGCGCTAGTATATGATGATAAAAATTCAGCAAGGTCTGAATTAAATAACCACGTAAATTGGAATCTATTTGTTCAAAAGGGATGTGAATATCCTGAAAAAACTTGTCACGGCGATAATCACAAATCGCTTTAAACAAGCCTTCTTTATTGCCAAAGTATTTATAAATAGAAGCTTTAGAACCGCCAGCATGTTGCACAATATCATCTAAAGATACGGCATCGTAGCCACGTTCTAAAAACAGATCAGTTGCACTGACGAGCAGCGCCACACATCGCTCATGTCCACGCTTTGTAGGAGGGACATCTTTACCGAAAGGGGTTAAATGAGCGATATCTTGCATATTGGATAATATTTCAGCAAATGATCAAAGGGAGAGATTGTTATTATAGCAAATTTATGCACAGCGTGCTGTGTCGAAGTGTACAGGCAGCGTGCTTGAATTCAGAAAAAATAGAAATACACTCAAAATAAGCAAAATTTTGCTTATTTAGTATGCAAAAAAGCTATGTTTATTAAATTTAAATAATAAGCAATATCACGAAAATTTATTGTGCAATAAAATTTCGAATTATTTGACTAAAGTTTTAGAGCATAGATTCTAAAAAGTCATGGCGCAGCGTTGCATTCCCGATATACTCAAACCTCGAAAAATATAGTAAGAAAAGCGGAAAGGAAGATGACAGAACAAACATCTGCGGGCTTAAGATTCAGACAAGCTTTAGAAGTGGAAAAGCCATTACAAATTATCGGCACGGTAAATGCTTATGCTGCAATGATGGCAAAGCAGGTTGGCTATAAAGCCATTTATTTATCTGGCGCAGGTGTCGCCAATTACTCTTACGGTTTACCTGACTTGGGCATGACCAGTTTAGACAACGTCTTGGAAGATGTGCGTCGTATTACTGAGCGTGTTGATACACCATTATTGGTGGATATTGACACAGGTTGGGGCGGTGCATTCAATATTGCCCGCAGTATTAAACAAATGATTGCTGCGGGTGCTGCTGCAGTTCATATTGAAGATCAGGTTGCACAAAAGCGTTGTGGACATCGTCCAAACAAAGAAATTGTAACCCAGCAAGAAATGGTTGATCGTATTAAAGCGGCTGTTGATGCGAAAACCGATTCAAACTTTGTAGTCATGGCACGTACTGATGCCTTGCAAAAAGAAGGTTTACAGGCGGTTATTGACCGTGCTTGCGCATGTGTGGAAGCGGGTGCAGATGCAATTTTTGCAGAAGCTATGACTGATATTACCATGTATAAAACTGTATGTGATGCCGTAGGTGTACCTGTATTGGCAAACATTACCGAGTTTGGTGATACCCCTTATTACACCACTGAAGAATTGGCTGAGCAGGGCATTCGCATGGTGTTGTATCCACTTTCACCAACTCGTGCTATGCAAAAAGCAGCACTTGAAGTGATGCAATCCATTCGTAAAGATGGCACGCAAGTGAATGTCTTAGACAAAATGCAACAACGTAAAGAATTATACGAATTCCTTGATTATCATACTTTTGAAAATACATTAGACAAGCTGTTCAAACAGGAGAATTAAAAAAATGGCTGAAGGAAAAGTACTCACAGGCGCAGGATTGCGTGGACAAGTGGCAGGTAAAACCTCACTCTCAACTGTTGGTAAAAGTGGCGCAGGCTTAACTTACCGTGGTTATGATGTGCAAGACTTGGCAGAAAACTGTCAGTTTGAAGAAGTTGCATACTTGATTTTCTTTGGTGAATTGCCGACTTCAGAGCAATTGGCTGCCTATAAAGCAAAATTGAAATCTTTACGTGCATTGCCTCAAGCACTCAAAGAAGTGCTTGAGCGTATTCCTGCAGATTCACACCCAATGGATGTGATGCGTACAGGTGTTTCAATGCTAGGTAACTTAGAAACCGAACAGTCATTTGAACAGCAACAAGATGTAGCAGACCGCATCTTGGCGACTTTGCCAGCTATTATTTGCTACTGGTATCGTTATAGCCACGATGGCGTGCGTATTGAAGAAAATACGGATGATGATTCAATTGGCGCACAATTCCTGCATTTATTACGTGGTGAAAAACCAAATGAATTGCATGAACAAGTCATGAATGTGTCATTAATTTTGTATGCAGAGCATGAGTTCAACGCATCAACATTTACAGCACGTGTTTGCGCATCAACTTTGTCTGACATGCATTCATGTATTACAGGCGCGATTGGTTCATTACGTGGCCCATTACACGGTGGCGCGAATGAAGCAGCGATGGAAATGATTGAAAATTGGACATCGCCAGAAGAAGCTGAACGTGAAATGCTAGGCAAGTTGGAACGTAAAGAAAAGATCATGGGCTTTGGTCATGCGATTTATAAAGACAATGATCCACGTAACGGCATCATCAAAATCTGGTCTGAGCGTTTAGCGCAAGATGTAGGTGATACAGTACTTTATCCTGTATCGGTGCGTTGTGAAGAAGTGATGTGGCGTGAGAAGAAATTATTCTGTAATGCTGACTTCTTCCATGCGTCTGCGTATCACTTTATGGGTATTGCGACCAAACTATTTACACCAATCTTTGTGATGAGCCGTGTAACAGGTTGGGCAGCACACGTGATGGAACAGCGTGCAGATAACCGTATTATCCGCCCAAGTGCAGATTATACAGGCCCAGAATTGCGTAAAGTTGTACCAATTGCAGAGCGTTCGGCTGCTTAATTGGTTGTCTAAAAAGCTGTACCGTGCATGAACATCATGTGATGCAGCAGTTTAGGCTGAAGATAAGGTTTCATTGTTAAGCAATGGAACCTTATTTTTTTTGAGGTTTGGATGAGGGTAGTCAAAAATACAATGAGTAATTATTGAAGCGTTAGAGAATTAAAAAAGATCGGGCGTACGATAGCGCATTTTTAAATATTTGATCATAAAAGAAGGTTGTTGTATTTTGTTTCTTAAGGTTGTAAATGGTTGCATGATTGGCTAAAATTTATTCCATAATTAATATGAGGAAAAAGCAATGTCACATGTAGCAGTTAAAATAGACAGCGATATTGTTGAATCAGCAAAGATTTACGGGATGGCTGAAAGTAGAAGTGCAACTAAACAAATTGAGTACTGGGCTAAAATTGGAAAAATCGCACAAGACAATCCCGATTTAACTTTTCAAGATATAGCAGATTTGTTGCTTAGTATGGCGCATGTCAAAGCAGGGAATACAACACCATATAGCTTTGGTTGAGTTCAATGAATATACAACAAACTCCCTTATTTGAACGGACAGTGAAAAAACTAACCAAGCAGCAGAAAAAAGATGTTGATAATGCCGTAATAACCGTTTGGAATAATCCTGATATCGGAGAAGCTAAAGTGGGGGATTTAGCAGGAGTATTTGTTTATAAATTTAAAATGGACAAACAGCTTGTGCTACTGGCTTACTCTGTGAGTAATGACGAAATCATGACACTCTATCTTTTAAAATTGGGCAGTCATGAGAATTTTTATAGAGACTTAAAAAGATAGGTTTACTTCAGGGTGCAGTACAAGTGTTTGTATCTTGCATTAGATCAATCAGGTCTTGAGCGACTAACAGAGTGAGCTGTTCTAGTCGTTGTAATGGATTGCCATCTAAAAAATATTTGTACTGAAAAGTTTGCTGCTGATAATGAATGGCGATAAAAAATGTCCCTACAGGTTTTTCTGGTGTGGCACTGCCGCCTGGTTTCAGTAACCCTGTGCATGCCACAATAAAATCTGCATGTTGAAATAGTTTTTTGCCTTGAACTGCCATGGCTTGTGTGACTTCTGCGGATTCAGCGGTATAGGTGGCAATTAAGTCACTATTCACATGCAAAATCTCACGTTTAATGCTTGGGTCGTAACTGACTAATCCACCAAGTAAAATATTGGCACCGCTATTTTTATAAATAGAAAACTGACTACATAAGTAACCTGAGCTGGCACTTTCAATAAAAGCCACAGTCTGTTGGCGTTGTTCAAGTATGGCACAGCATTGTTTGAGCATGATAAATCTGCAAGTGAATAGAATAAGTTGCTCAAGTGTACTGAATTTTGTCGACTTGTGCGAAAAAACATCAAAAAGTGAAATGCTAAAATAAGAATGTTCACGATTTAACTGCCTATAAATACAGCAAAATTTACAATTATAGGTTTAATCGTGGCATGAACGATGATACAAATAAAAGTAAAGCAAAAAGTAATAAAAAGGATGCTGTGATGAAAACAACGGTGAAATATATCGTTTTAAAAAGTTTGGACTATCAACTTGGTACATCATTATTTGAGGATGAAATTGATGCTGATGCACAATATTTTTACCAAATTCCAAGCATTATTGAATATCAAAACTTGCGCTTTAAAGTGGTGAGTAAAGAACAAAAGCGTTTACAGTTGATTGAGGAAAATGAAGAACATCAAACCATCATTGTCAGAGTTTTGGTGATTTAAAGTCATTTCAATCTAGATTAGTCAGAGCTTCAATATAACAGCAGAATGATTGAGCATCAGTGGAGCGTATCGAAGTTGGTGTTTTTTTAGTCACTGGATGCAAAAAATTGTATTTCACATCACAAGAAAAAATTGAAGAATTGATTAAAAATGATAACTACGTCACATATTTGTGTTGGTATTTTTGTAGATTAGCATTTTTCAAACGGGCTGTAATGGCTTAAATAAGCTTATGTTTTTTATATCAATTTTTATTTAAACAGACTGATAATTGAGATAGAGAGAAAATTAATTAAAATATCTTAAAAATATAATCATGACAGATAGAACAAAATATAATTGAATTTTAACGTATTTTTTGAATGCGTGTTACATTTTGGTTTTTATTATATTGTTAAATAATAAAGTGTTTTTCTTAGATAAAATTAAAAAAAACAGTGTATTTTCTTTATTGGAATTGAGCATTTTTGTTATTGCTGTGTATAGTCCTTGCATCTCACAATAGTGAGGAAGTTTAAAGGGGCTAAATATAATGAATCATAATGCAATTATCATGATGACGCTGATCATTTTAGCTGTGGGATTTTCTCTAGGCATTTATGTGTATTTTGAACAAAAGAGAAAGCAAAATGAAGAAATTCAGCTGATCATTACAGAAGCAAGACAGGGTCTAGTAGAGTTAGATCGGAAATAATAATCTAGGTGTAAATCGTATACTTCGATGCGGATCCAATGGGATATGTTAAAGGTGAAAAATAGACTTAAAAAAGTAATTTTATGCCACTGTTTGTCGGTCAGATGACGATAAAATAAATGAACGAAACATAGCTGTAGTTTCTTAGTTTTCCCACATTCCCATGTGGGATTTTTTTTGTCTAAAATTTAGACTAGCGCAGTATTTATTAAGATAAGTCATTATTTTTATGTACAAAAGTGACCTTTATTATAAAGATCAAAATAAGGTGCATATTCCTGCATAAACCTACCACCTATTCCTATTCGTTCCCTACCACTCATTCCTATTCCAAGTCGGCCACTTAGGGTTTATTCAGTAATAGGTAATACCCCCATTTTTAATTGAATTAATGGGTAGAAAATCTAAAGCCTTGTTATTGTTTAAAAATAGGTGGACAACCATTTACTGACATATGAGGTCGTTCATGATTATAAAAGTACTGCCAGTCAGTTGTATAGTCC
>RRZT010961196.1_pt1 | contig 11109 bp, 8 predicted proteins | sample 2165551 | NCBI WGS metagenome assembly RRZT01 (sample SAMN10456910, study PRJNA506462) | wastewater metagenome | biome: wastewater; feature: sludge; material: wastewater sludge; isolation source: wastewater sludge with Escherichia coli K12::gfp cells carrying plasmid... | place: USA: Moscow, Idaho ...
CACCATCGCGGAGGGATTGCGGCACGGCGTTGATGATGTCATCGGACAGCGAGCTGACAAAGGGGATCAGCATCACCCCCATGACCAGCCCCGCCGTCATCACCGACGCGCCCGACTACCCCAGGCCCAGCGGCTGCGAGAACCAGTCGCGCAGCAAGGGGCCGACGGTGATCATGGCGAACAGCCCGTAGACGATGGTCGGAATGCCGGCCAGAACCTCGATCAGCGGCTTGACCACGCCGCGCATCCGCACGGATGCGTATTCCGACATGTAGATCGCCGCGAACAGCCCGATCGGCACCGCGACCAGCAGCGCGATCAGCGAGATGTAAAGCGTGCCCCAGAGCAGCGGCAGCATGCCCAGTTGCGAGCCGCCGCCGAATTTCGGCGACCAGGTGGTGCCGAAAAAGAACTCGGTCCAGGGATATTGGCGAAAGAACTGTCCGGTCTCGAACAGCATCGACAGCACGATCCCGGCGGTGGTCATGATGGCGATCGACGCGCAGGCGATCAGCAGGCCCTTGACCATGCCCTCGACCGCGTTGCGGGCGCGAAAGGCGGGCGAGGTGCGGATCAGCGCAAAGGCAAGCCCGGCCCCGGCCAGCGCCAGCGCCAGTGCCGAGACCAGCGTCGTGCCCGCGGCCGGTTGCACGAAGCGCCAGACCGCGATCAGCAGGATCGCCGGCAGCGCCGTCAGAAGCGCCGCGTTCCAGCCGTAATGGCCGGGCCGCGAATGCAGTTTGCGCGTGTCGCCACCAGCCATGGCGACGGCCCGCATGCGGGTCAGCAGATATCCCGCCCCGGCAAGGGCAAGGACGATCAGCAATGTCCAGGAGACAGGCATTCAGAGCCTCGGAAACTGGGGAACGGAAAGGGGCGCGGGGACATTCTGCCGCCCGCGCCCGTCTGGTCACTGGGCGATGGTCGCTTCGTCGGCCACGGCGGTCTGGGTCGCGGCCAGTTCCGGGTCCGAGACCAGACCATAGGCGGCCAGCGGGCCCTCGGGGCCGGCCAGCTCGTCCGAGACGAAGAATTCGGTGAATTCCTTTAGCCCCTGAATGGCGCCGATATGCTGTTTCTTGACATAGAAGAACAGCGGCCGCGACACCGGATATTCGCCCGAGGCGATGGTCTCGGTCGAGGGCGTGACGCCGGCGATGGTCGCAACCTTCAGCTTGGAGGTGTTGTTTTCATAGTAAGACAGGCCAAAGACGCCGACGCCGTTCGGGGCCGACTGGATGCGGGCCAGCGTCTCGCTGTAATCGCCGTCGATATCGACCGACTTGCCATCGGTGCGCAGGGCAGAGCAGGCCTCCTTGGCCTTGTCCTCGTCGCCCTTTTCGGTCGCGAAGACCTCTGCGGCACCGGCTTCCTTGCAGCCCGCCGCGATCACCTTTTCCTCAAAGACCTCGCGGGTGCCATGCTTGGTGCCGGGCACGAAGGCCAGAATGTCCTGATCGGGCAGATCGGCGCGGATCTCGCTCCATTTGGTATAGGGGTTGGCGACGACCTTGCCGTCCTTGACCACCTCGGCGGCCAGCGCGTTGAACCAGTCGGCGGCGGTAAAGGCAAAATCGTTGCCGTTGATGTCGCTGGCAAAGACGATGCCGTCATAGCCGATGCGGACCTCGATGATCTCGGTCACGCCGGCGGCCTTGCAGGCGGCCTTCTCGCTGTCCTTCATCGGGCGCGAGGCATTGGCGATGTCGATGGTATTGTCGCCCAGACCCTCGCAGAACTTCTTCAGCCCCGCCGAGGAGCCGCCGGATTCTACCACCGGGGTCGGGAAATCGGTGTTTTCGCCAAAGGCTTCGGCGACGATGGTGGCATAGGGCTGCACCGTCGACGAGCCAGCGATCTGGATCTGGTCGCGGGCCGAGGCCATGCCGGCTGTGGCAGCGATCACGGCCAGAGCCGAGACGGTGAGTTTCGCGGGTTTCATAGGATCACTCCTGACATTTCCATCTTGGCCAGCTTTGGCCTGACCGCCGTTTAGAGCGGCGACACGACGGTTATGCGAAAGGAATGTGACAGTTGCGCGACAATCGCCGCCCCGCCGGAAAATCCCGCGATTTCTAGCCGATACGGCCCCGGACGCCGCCGGTCTGCGCGCGGTCCAGCAGCAAATGGTCCAGAATCACACAGGCCGCCATGGCCTCGGCGATGGGCACGGCGCGAATCCCCACGCAGGGATCGTGGCGGCCCTTGGTGATCAGGTCGATCTCCTCGCCCTTCCGGTTGATGGTGCGGCGCGGCGTCAGGATCGAGCTGGTCGGCTTGACCGAGAACCGCACCACGATGTCCTGTCCGGTGGAAATCCCGCCCAGAATTCCGCCGGCATGGTTTGACAGGAATTCCAGGCCGTCCGGCCCCATGCGCATCTCGTCGGCGTTTTCGGTGCCGGTCAGGGCGGCGGCAGCCATGCCCTCGCCGATCTCGACGCCCTTGACGGCATTGATCGACATCATCGCGGCGGCAAGGTCGGTATCCAGCTTCGCATAGACAGGCGCGCCAAGACCGGGCGGGCAGTTCTGGATCAGCACCTCGATGGCGGCGCCGACGCTGTTGTGGTCCTTGCGGATCGCGTTCAGATAGTCCTCCCATGCCGGGACGGCGCTGGCATCGGGCAGGAAGAACGGGTTCTGGCCGATCTGGCTCGCGTCGAAGTTCGCCGGGTCCAGACGCAGGCTGCCCATCTGGCACATGTAGCCGGTGATTTTCAGCCCCGGGACCAGATCGCGCAGCACGGCCTGCGCCACGCCCCCCGCGGCTACCCGCGCCGCAGTTTCCCGCGCGCTGGAGCGCCCGCCGCCGCGATAGTCGCGAATGCCGTATTTCAGGTGATAGGCGATGTCGGCATGACCGGGGCGAAAGGCCTGCGCAATCTCGCCGTAATCCTTGCTGCGCTGGTCGGTATTCTCGATCATCAGCTGGATCGGCGTGCCGGTGGTGCGCCCCTCGAAGACACCGGACAGGATGCGGACCTGATCGGGTTCCTGCCGCTGGGTGGTGAACTTCGAGGTGCCGGGGCGGCGGCGGTCCAGAAACTGCTGGATGAAGGCTTCGTCCAGCGCGACACCCGGCGGGCAGCCATCCACCGTCGCGCCAAGCGCCGGCCCGTGGCTTTCGCCCCAGGTGGTGAAGGTAAAGATACGACCGAATGTATTGAAGCTCATGGTTCCCGCCCTTTCCGCTTCCCTGCGATAGCCGCGCCGGTCCGGGGGGGCAATCCCCGGCGTGAAAATCCGGGCCGGAGGGCGCCGCGCAGCCCGTCCGGACAGGGGGGCGGGCCGGCGATTTCGCCGTCATTTCCTTATCCATCAAGCCGATGCCGTCATTCACGAGCGGTTCACGCCCCGGGGACTATGTTCAGCGCACGAGGCTGCCTGCTCGTTCAACGGAATCATCACATCAGGAGGACGTGATGCCTACAGGAACCAACGGCAATGACTTGATGCAAGGAACACTGGCAAGCGAAACCTTCTTTGCCCTTGCGGGCAATGACACGGTCTTTGCAAGCGGTGGCAATGACACGATCTACGGTGGAGCTGGAAACGACTACCTGTCGGGTGGAGACGGCCAAGACCGGCTTGAAGCCAACAGCGGCACCGACACGCTGCATGGCTGGAACGGCAATGACACGCTGGTATCCAGCGGCTATGGCCAGTATTACGGCGACGACGGCAACGACTATATCTATGCCGGCAGCGGCGGCGGCGAGACGCTGGATGGCGGCGCCGGCACGGACTGGCTGAACACGACAAGCTTCTCGAGTCCCTATCGCGTGAACCTTGCCAACGGCCAGACCAATTTCACCTTCGAAAGCTTCGTCAATTTCGAGAATATCTATTCGGGTTCCGGAAACGACACGCTTTACGGGACGACGGGCGCCAACACCATGTATGGCAATGCCGGCAATGACTGGATCTTCGGTGATGCCGGCAATGACTCGATCTACGGTGGAGCTGGAAACGACTACCTGTCGGGCGGAGACGGCAATGACCGGCTTGAAGCCAACAGCGGCACCGACACGCTGCATGGCTGGAACGACAGTGACACGCTGGTATCCAGCGGCTATGGCCAGTATTACGGCGACAGCGGCAACGACTATATCTATGCCGGCGGCGGCGGCGGCGAGACGCTGGATGGCGGCGCCGGCACGGACTGGCTGAACACGGCAAGCTTCTCGGGTCCCTATCGCGTGAACCTTGCCAGCGGCCAGACCAATTTCAGCTTCGAAAGCTTCGTCAATTTCGAGAATATCACTTCGGGCTCCGGAAACGACACGCTTTACGGGACCGCGGACGCCAACGCCATGTCTGGCAACGGCGGCAATGACTGGATCTTCGGCCTTGACGGCAACGACGTGCTCAGCGGCGGAGATGGAAACGACTATCTGTCCGGCGGAAATGGCAATGACTGGGTTTCTGGCGGAACCGGCACGGACACGCTGCGTGGCTGGGACGGCAATGACACCCTGCGCTCCAGCGGACTGGGTCAGGTCTACGGCGACAGCGGCGACGATTACATCTATGCCGGAAATGCCGGCGCCGAGACGCTGGATGGCGGCATCGGCACGGACTGGCTGAACGTCGCGGGTTACGCCGGAAATTACATGATCGAGATGGCGACCGGCACCACCAACAGTGGGAGTTCGAGAAGCTTTGTCAATTTCGAGCATATCTATGCCGGCTCGGGTCATGACACGCTTTATGGCACCAGTGCAGGCAATATAATGTATGGCAATGCCGGCAATGACTGGCTTTACAGCCGCGATGGCGACGATACCGTCTATGGCGGCGCCGGCATCGACTATATCTCGGGCGGCGCCGGCAATGACTGGCTGGATGCCGGAACCGGCACCGACACGGTCTATGGCTGGGACGGCAACGACACCCTGCGCTCCAGCGGCAGTGGTGCCTGTTATGGCGAGGTCGGCGATGATCTTGTCTATGCTGGCGTCGGCGGCATCGAGCTTCTGGATGGCGGCGAGGGAAGCGACCGGCTGGACACCACGGCCACCAACGTCAACTATCTAATCAACCTGAATAACGGTGTCACCAATCTCGCTGGCGAGAGCTTCATCAACTTCGAGCATCTCGCCACCGGCAGCGGCAATGACACGCTGGTCGGGACGGCCGCCGCGAATACGCTCAACGGTGGTGCCGGCAACGACGCGATCTATGGCGGCGCCGGTGACGACATGATGTATGGCGGTCTGGGCAACGACACCCTGCGCAGCGGCGGAGGGGCGGACATATTGGAAGGGCAGACCGGAGCCGACGTCTTCCAGTTCGGCACCCTCTTCGATTCCTCGGCCGGGATCGGGGTCGATCTGATCAGCGGATTCGACGGCGTCGGCGCCGCCGCGGGTGACCTGATCGACTTGTCGCTGCTGGATGCCAACACATCGGTCGGCGGCGATCAGGCCTTTGCCTTCAATGGCACGACAGCGGGCGGGATCGGCACGGTCTGGCTCGGCGCCAGCGGCACAGAAACCCTTGTCTATGTCAATAATGACGGCGACGCGGAGGCCGACATGACCATCCGCATTGCCGATGGCGGGGTGCTGGCCAGCCAGTACACGGCGGCAGATTTCGTTCTGTAGGGATCGGGGGGCTGCGCCGCCAAATCGGCGCAGCCCCTGCGGCAAGGCCCGCCCCCCGGCCGGCCGCGCCTTGTTTCTTCGCCCTGCCCGCCTTGCAAACCGACGACCGGCAACCTTCCCGGCTGCCGGCCGTTCCACCTCGGGCTTATTCCATGGACCAACCATGGCTCACGATCATCGACTGGCCGTTCAGCGCATTGGTCGAGAAGCCCGCAAAGCCCCAGGCGATCTCAGCCACGTCTTTGATCGTGGCGAGCTCACCGCCCACAGTGCCGCCCAGCATGACATTCTTGACCATCTCTTTCACGGAGATGCCAAATCCATCGCCTGTTCGGCCATCTGCCTTTCAACCGACGGCGCCATGACGAAACCCGGACAGATCACCTTCGTGCGCGCCACCCAAGCCACCGTGCACAAGCCCCGGCTATTCGTGATCTGCAAGAACCACGCGCCCTCCGCCAGCAGATTTCGCCCGATAAAGCGCGGCATCCGCACGATTCAGAAATGTCGTTATGTCTGTGTCGGCGCTACCATAAAACGTCGACACGCCGACACTGGCGGACAGTTTGGCAATGCCGTTCTCCAGAGGAATCGGCTCTTCGATCCGTTCGATGATACGATCAAGTATCCCGACCAGATCGCCGATCGAGTCATACAGGCTGAACAGCAACAGGAATTCGTCGCCGCCCGCGCGCGCCACGACATCCCCCCGCCGCACGCCGCCTCTCAACGCGTCGCCGACAGCCAGCAGGACCTCGTCTCCGGCGGCATGTCCAAACCTGTCGTTGACATGCTTGAAAAGATCCAGATCCAGCGCGGCGACCGCAAGCTGGGGCGCATTGCCGGAATGCGCGAGCTTGCGAAACTCGATCTCGAAACCGCGCCTGTTCAAAAGCCCTGTCAGAGGATCGGTCACAGACATCCGCTCAGCTTCGCGGCGGGCATTCTCAAGCGCCTCATTCGCCCTGGAGATATCTCCAAGAATGGCCTGGCTGGCCTCATACATGAACAGCAACTCGATCACGTTGCTTGAGGGCGAAAAGTCAGTCTCGCTCAGTGACAAAAGCTTGATCGCGTGCGGCAGCGACATGCCAAAGCCAAAGTTCAGCAAAAGTACGTCCCCGGCAAGAACGACGCCATGCCCGCGCAAGACAAGCTCATCCTGGCCTCGGACGCGCAAGGTCGCCCGACGATTGCGTCGAAGTTCGACCAATGGATCAGCCGAATTTGCTGCGCCAAGCAGTTGCTGGTCGGTCGCGAGAATGTCGTGAAAATACGTGGCGCCGCAGAGCAGCCTTTCCATGACCGGCCCGGCTCCGATGATCCTGCCATCCGCATCGACCACCAGATGCATGGGCATCATGACCGAGGCTTCATGCGAGCCAATATTATATGCCCCGTTCATTCTCCGGTCCCCGTGGCATTTTCGGGAACCAGCGCAAAGGGTCGCATCGAGCTGAATTCGGTCATGGCGATATCTACTCGCAGGTCACGCCCCTGCACCGTGATCACGGCAAGCGCGCCGTAATCATCCGCCATACCCCGCAAGACCCCGGCCAAAAGCATCGGCCAGATCTCTCCGCTCCCCTCGATCGCGACCTCATAGCTTTGCTCGGTCTGCATGGTCACGACGATCCGGGGCACTTTCAGGCTTTGGATCACCATCTGTGCCCGTCGGGGAAATTCGCCCAGCGATTCCACAAACTCCGAAAAGTCCCGCCCGCTGAAGCGCAGCAGGCGGCGTATCGGCTCGCGCTGGGTCAGCCATCCGCCAAGATCCTCGACCAGTTCGCCCTGGGCCTTTTTCAGAATGGTCGCGGATGCCGCGACCATCGTATCGGACACCTTTTCAGAGGTTTTCTGCAGCAGGAAGAAGCCGCGTGGATCCACCTTTGACTGGCGCGCCACACGTTCCCATGTCCTGTCGCCGTAACAATCGCGCAGGAACAGCTCGAACGACCGGTTGATCAACCCGTGCATGCTATTCGACCCTGTCCTTCTTGCCGCTGTCGCCTGTGCGCCGCCCTGCTGCGCTCCATGACCTGCCTGATCCCGCGCCATCGGTCGGGACCAACCTGAATTCCTGCAGTCCCGACAGGGCGAGGGCACCAGTTTTACGAAGATAGTGCGTGTCGATCAGTGTGCAATCGCGGCCCGCAGGTCGCGCGGCGGGCGCGTTGATGATCACATAGGCCCCCCCCTTGCAGGCCTGCCCCAGCGCGCTTTGACCCGACTTTCCAGTCAGGTGATAAACCTTGACCTGCCCGTGCCTGGCCATGAGGCTCGCGCTTCGCACCGAGGCGTCGCCGGTCCAATACGGCCGGGCGGCGGCAGTCGGCTGATCTGCCGGGTCTCCGTCTGCTTCAAGCCAGTTCGCGACCGCAAACGCGCCGCCGCGCGGCCTGGATGGCACCCGCCCCGCATCGGTCAAGATGGCCACGGCATCGCCTTCGGCAGAAATGAGCATCAAGGGCCGCTCTGCGCCGCGCCAGACCAGCAGCGCGAGAACCAGCAGCGCCGCCCCCAACCCGCGCCGCAGAAGCGTCAATCTGGACGACACCAGCAGCGGCTGCACCGGCGCAAGAAGCAGCAGCATCGCCCCCGCCCCAGCAAACGGCAGGACCGTCCAGGGCGCGGCCGGCAGCATGAGCACCGCCCCTTCCAGCTCGGCAATCCAGCCGCCCACCAGCAACATCCATTTCGTGCCAAGGCCCATGATCCACAGCGCCGGTCCAGCCAGACCGAAAGGTGCCAGCAGCGCGGCAATCACCCCGCCGGGCATGACCAGCGCCCCAATGACCGGCACGACCAGCAAATTGGCCAGCAGCCCGTATTGCGTCATCCGCCCGAAATGGGCCGCCGCAATCGGTGACGTCGCCATGCTGGCGACGAATGACGACACCAGCAGCATCAGAACCGGCCGCGACCAGCGTGGAAGCTCTGGCGACAGCCTCAGCCATGGTTCGTGAACAAGGATCAGCGCCACCGTCGCGGCAAAGCTCATCTGGAAACCGGGCGAGGCCAGAGCCTCGGGGTTGATGGCAAGGATCGCCACCGCAGCCAGCGCGACCGTGCGCAACGACACCGCGCGGCGATCCGCCATGATCGCCAGCAGCATGACCGAAACCATGATGAAGGCGCGCTCGGTCGCGACGCCACCACCGGACAGCCAAAGATAGACGGCCGAGGCCAGAAGCGCACCGCCCGCGGCAAGCTTGTGCAGCGGCATGCCCGGCAACGCGCCAAGACCCTGCGCCACGGCCGCAGCGAGCCTGAGCGCGGCATAGACAAATCCCGCGAGCATACTCATATGCAGACCCGAGATCGAAATGATGTGATAGAGGTTCGAGGCCCGCATAACCTCGTTTGTAGCCTCATGGATTCCTGAGCGGTCACCGGTCATCAGCGCCGAGGCGACAGCACCGCTCTGGCCGCCGATCCGCTGCTGGATCGCCTCGGACAGAGACATGCGCAGCCGGTGCAGGGCAAGAATGCCGGCGCTTTCGGGCGGTGCAACGGCCAGAACCGGCGTGCGGGTATAGCCGACCGCGCCCATCCCTTCGAACCATGCCATCCGGCGGAAATCAAAGCCCCCGGGCTCGGACGGACCTGAAGGCGGCGCCAGATGCGCGGTCAGCATGACGCGCTGTCCGGGAACCGGCAGGTCAACCTCGCTCAAAAGAGAGATACGGACGCGACGCGGCGTCCGGGACGGCGCGACATCATCAAGGCGCAACTGATCCAGGGTCAGCCGCATCCGGTCGCGGGACGAGCGGTCGATGCCGACGACGCGACCCTCAACCGGGCCGTAATAGCGAAAATCCAGCACGGGTGCTGCGACAAGATGGCTGCGCCATCCGGCCAGCCCCGCCCCCGCCACCACCAGCAACATCGCCAGCGCCGCCAGCCGGATCCTGTCCGCCCACAGCCAGTCAAGCCGTCCAAGTCCCGCCTGTCGCATGACCAGCATGAGCATTGCCACGCAAAACCCGCCGATCACGGCCAGCGCGGCATAGAATCCGGTTCCCGGCTCATCGCGCAGCGAAAACCAGCCACCAATGCCAAGGGCCATCCAGAACGGAACCCAAGGCAGCAATCCGGCCCGCACCGAAACCGAACTGCGCCGCACGGCCGGCACCGCGCCACGATTTCGCCGCAGCGAAATCGGCAGGCTTCCCGCGGCTGCGCTAACCGATTGCATATCCGAAACTTGTCCTTGGCTCGTCGCTTGCGTATCTGTTGCGCCAAGATTGGCACGCGACCGTTTAGAAATAATTAATCGCCCTGCCTTATGACCGAATTTCTGAAGTGAACTGGCCCAAGATGACTGATTCTCGCCCCGTCGTGACGCGTTTCGCCCCCTCGCCCACCGGCTATCTGCATATCGGTGGCGCGCGGACGGCGCTTTTCAACTGGCTTTACGCCCGTGGCAGGGGCGGAAAGTTCCTGCTGAGAATCGAGGATACCGACCGCGCCCGTTCAACCCCCGAGGCAACCGAAGCGATCTTGCAGGGCCTGCGCTGGCTGGGCCTCGACTGGGACGGCGAGCCGGTCAGCCAGTTCGAGGGTCGCGCCCGCCATGCCGAGGTCGCCCGCGAGATGCTGGCCAACGGCAGCGCTTATAAATGCTTCTCGACCCCCGAGGAGATCGAGGCGTTTCGTGAGAAAGCCCGTGCCGAGGGGCGCTCGACGCTGTTTCTGTCGCCCTGGCGCGACGCCGATCCGGCCAACCTGCCCGATGGCCCCTATGTGATCCGCCTGCGGGCACCGCGCACGGGCCAGACCATCGTCCATGATGCGGTGCAGGGTGACGTGACCTTTGGCAACGAGCAACTGGACGATATGGTGCTGCTGCGCTCGGACGGGACCCCCACCTATATGCATGCGGTGGTGGTCGACGATCATGACATGGGCGTCACCCATATCATCCGGGGCGACGATCACCTGACCAATGCCGCGCGCCAGATCCAGATCTATGATGCCATGGGCTGGGAGATCCCGGTCTTTGCCCATATCCCGCTGATCCACGGCCCCGATGGCAAGAAACTGTCCAAGCGCCACGGCGCCGTGGGCCTGCACGAATATGCCGCCATGGGCTATCCAGCCGCCGCGATGCGCAACTATCTGGCGCGGCTTGGCTGGAGCCATGGCGATGACGAGCTGTTTGATGACGCGCAGGCCATGGAGTGGTTCGACCTGAGCGGGATCGGCAAGGCGCCCGCGCGGCTCGACTTCAAGAAGCTCGAGCATGTCAGCGGCCATCACATCGCGCAGATGAGTGACGCGGCGTTGCTGGCCGAGCTTGCGACCTATCTTGAGGCGACCCAGGCGCCGGCGCTGACCGCCCAGCAGACCGCCTGGCTCACGCCCGCGCTAACCGCGCTGAAAACCAAGGCGAAAACCCTGCCCGCGCTGCTGGATCAGGGGCATTTCGCGCTGATCACGCGCCCGGTCGAGATCGAGGACAAGGCGGCTGCCGCGCTCGATTCTGTATCCCGTGG
>RRZT012579733.1_pt1 | contig 11109 bp, 7 predicted proteins | sample 2165551 | NCBI WGS metagenome assembly RRZT01 (sample SAMN10456910, study PRJNA506462) | wastewater metagenome | biome: wastewater; feature: sludge; material: wastewater sludge; isolation source: wastewater sludge with Escherichia coli K12::gfp cells carrying plasmid... | place: USA: Moscow, Idaho ...
AAAAGATTAACTGAATTAAGAAAAGAAATTTCAACCTCTGCTTTTTTAGAAAAAAGTGGTCTAGGTAATGAAATGCCCTTCTATATCTTTGACTATAATCCTAAAGAAGAAATAGAAGTAAGAACTTTTTTACAAGATGAATTATTACCAAACTTTGTAGATGATTCAAAAGTAAAAATAGTAAACATTGATATATTTGAACTTATGATTGAAAGCTTAAAAAGAGATAAAATTTTTGAAAGAACTTTTTCATTAGAAGAAAAAAAAGGAACAGAATTTCTTTTTGATGCCCTGAGAAAAAGTTTTAATTCTGATATAATTTGCTCTATGATAGATGAAAAAAGCAAAGATAGTAACATAGTATTTTTAACTGGCTTTGGAAAGATTTTCCCAATAGTTAGAGGTCATATGGTACTCAATAACTTACAAAAAACTCTTGGATTTTCAAGAAAATTGATTTTATTTTTCCCAGGGAAGTATACTGATTTAGGACTTTCTACTTTTGGGAAATTTGAAGATAATAACTACTATAGAGCTTTTAGAATTTGTGGATAAAGAGAAACTCCAGATATATTTTGCTGGAGTTTTTGTTTTATTATAGTGAATATATATTATAAAATCAAAAATTCTAGAGAATTTTGAATGAACATTTTAGATGATGATTGATGAAGTTGATGTGTAGTTAAGTTATTTTATTAGGAGGTAGTATGACATTTTTAGACGAGAATCATATTTTAAACATTTCAAAATCTAATAAGACACAGTATTACATGAGTTTTATTGATATGATAAATTTTCTTAAAACAAAAATTGAAGATAAAAAATTACAGGCGCTCATAGAAAATGATTTACAAGTATTGAAACCATTTATAGAAAAACAGTACTTTCAATATGCGGTGGAATCAACTGTAAATTATTATTTTTCTAGAAATTTTGATAAATTTGAATATGAAAAAAAAAGTGAAATTTCAAATAAGGACGTTGATTGCCAAATTAGTTATAAGGATTATTCTTTTAATGTTGAGGTAAAATGCCCCGAGTTAACTAAAAAAGAAAATGATATTTTTTATGCACAAATTGGACATAGAACAGAAAATTATGAAAAACTTATAAAAAAAATGAATGAAATAAAAATGTCAATTAACGGAGAAAAGAAAATGAAACTACCTACTGAAAAGGGAGGAGCTTCTTCAAAGGATCTAATATTTTACGATTATTTATGTGATACCCATAAAAAATCTGGAAATAATAGCAGTAATAAAATTAATGTTTTAATTATAAGTCTATATAGTAGATATTCATTTAATGAGTGGTATAATTATTTATTTTTGCCTGGAGGATTATTTACTGAAACGTCATTTAGAAATCAAAATGATTTTAAAAATGTAGATATTATAGTATTTAATAATTCAATAAATTATCATGTAAATCACAAAGACTTAGAATATAATCCGTGGAATTTGGAAGAACATTATAACTTTATAGTTGTTAATCCATTTTCAGAATTTAATAAAAGTGAAGGTATTCAAATTTTTGAAAAAGAAATTTTGAAAAATAATAAAAGGCGGGACTATGATTCCTATTTTAATAGGGAACTTAACAAAGTATATAAAAAAAATAATGAAATTATATTAGAGCATCTAATAAGTGAAATTATAAAGAGTAATAGAACACCTTCTGAATACTCAAATAAAATAATAAAAAAAATATTTAAAAGAGAAATTGAAACAAAATTCAAAATGATTAAAGAAGAAGAAAGAAAAATAGGATATCCTATTTATCAATCACAAGAAATTTTTAAGTTAAACATTTTATCAATTGTTAGTTATATTAATTATTTTGAGATAAAAACTAAGAAAAAATTATTCTATAATGAAGAAAAGTATATGTATCAGAAAATGGTGTAGTTTAGTACTAAGAATGAACTTAAATTTTTTATAAACTTAAATAATAAGGAGTAAGAAGTGCATATATCAAAATTAGAAATTGAAAATTTTAGATCATTGAAAAAAGAAATAATAGAGTTTCATAGTGGTATTAACGTAATAATAGGCCATAATAACGTAGGAAAAACTAATGTCATTAAAGCTCTTTCATTAATACTTAATTCCAATAGAACAAAGCGTTTGGATATAAATGATATAAATCAAAACTTTTCTGAAGAAGAAATAAAAAAAGAAGCTCCTAAAGTAACTATCTCTATTTATTTTAATGAATCGGAGAAGGAAGAAGAATTTTCTGAAGATCTAGTACTTGCATCAACTTGGTTAACTAAATTAGAAAAACCTTATGAAGCAAAATTGACTTATGAATTTTTTTTACCAGAAAGAGAACAGGAAGATTATCAAAATAAATTAATGGAAATTAATACTACAAATGATGATTGGAAAGAAAAATTTTGGAAAATGTTGGAACATAATTTTTTAAGAAAATATATCTATAAAATTTATGTAGGAAATCCTGAACAAAAAGTTGTTGTTGACTCAGAAAGTATAAATAAGATTGATTTTCAATTTATAGATGCAATTAGAGATGCTAGTCGGGATTTATTGTCAGGGAAAAACTCTCTTTTAAAAGAAGTGATTGATTTTTTTATGGACTTTGAAATTAAGAATGATTCTAAAATGGGAGAAAAAGATAAAAATGTAGAAATTCAAAAAAGAAAAGACGAGTTTTCAGAAGAATCCAAAAAAATAATAAAGCAATTACAAAATAGAATAAAATGTGGTAAAGATGAAATGTTAAGATACTCAGATAAAACAGGAGCTACTTTTAATAAATATAAACCTGATTTTGACGGACATGTTTTAGATACAGAACTTTATTCAGCATTAAAACTAATTGTAAAACACGAAACTGGAATGAAAATCCCAATTTCTAATAATGGGCTAGGTTATAATAACTTAATTTATATTTCTTTGTTACTTGCAAAAATGCAAAAAGATGCATCGGGAGAGTATTTAGGAAGTAATGCAAAGATATTTCCTGTGTTGGCGATAGAAGAACCAGAAGCACACTTACACCCTGCAATGCAGTATAAATTCTTGAAATTTTTAAAGGAAAACATACGCGGAAAAGCACGACAAATATTTATTACAACTCATTCTTCAAATATTACTGCTGCTGTTGATTTGGATGAAATAATTGTTATGAATTTAACTTATGATGAGCTTTCCAAGGAAGAAAGACTTAATATTGCATATCCTAGGAAAATTTTTACAAATACAAAAGAAGATAAAGATTCAAAAGCGTATATAAAAAGATTTTTAGATGTAACTAAATCTGATATGTTATTTAGTAAAGCTGTAATCTTTGTGGAAGGAATAGCGGAACAATTATTAATGCCAACATTCATTAGATACTTTGAAAAAAGAAAAGAAGAGCCAAAGACAATAGAGGATTACCATATTTCTATTATTAATATAAATGGAAGATACTTTGAACATTTTTTAAAATTATTTAACATGACTAGAACTGGAGCAATTAATAAAAAGATTGTTTGCATAACTGATGTTGATTGTCAGCGAATGAAAAATTCTAAAGGAAATAAATTTGAAAAATGTTATCCTTTTGAACTAGATTTATGCCAAGCTGAATTTGAGTATAAAGACTGTTCTAATAACTTTATAACCAATAACAGAGAAAATTCTTCAAATATAAAGATATTTCATCAAAAATTTAAGGAAGGGAAAACTTTTGAATATTCACTTATGTTTGAAAATATCGACGATAACTTATTGACAAATAGCATAAAAAATAAATTAGAATTGGAAAAGATGATAAAAGATTTTAAAGAGAAAAAAACAATAGTGGAATTACTAGAACATTTGAGTAAAAGTGATGAAAATAAGCGTATAAAAGAAGGGATTAAGGGCAATTTAATAAATAGTGTTGATGAAGAAATCTTAAAAAAACATTTAATTTCAGCTAGGTATTTAAATTCTATTGAAAAAGGTGAACATGCTTTAGAATTAGCAGAAATACTAGAAGATAAAATAGATCAATTTGATTTACAGATACCATCATATATGGAAGAGGCGATTGAATGGATATGCAAATAATCAAATTGGCTGATTCAGAAGAATTAATTAGTATTGAAAATCATTTTAAAGTAATGGCTGGGCCAGGTTCCGGGAAAACTCATTGGTTAGTTAATCATATTAAAAATGTACTTAGGAATTCAACACGATTGTTACGAAATAAAAAAATAGCTTGTATTACATATACGAATGTAGGAGTGGATACAATAAAAAAAAGATTAAATGAGAGTGATGAAAATATTGAAATAAGCACAATACATTCATTTTTATATAAACATATAGTAAAACCCTATTTTTTCTTGATAAAAGATAAGTATGAAGTAGATTATAAAAAAATGGATGGACCTATTGAGCATTATATTTCTCAAGGATGGTTTTCAAAAACAGCCTTAACTTCTAAAAAGATTAAAGTAAAAGAGTTATCCAAGATTTATTGGAAAATTGAAAAAAATGAATGTGTCTTACATATCAGGGATAGAAAAGCAAAGTTTCATAGTGATTTGATAAAATATAAAACTAATTTTTGGAAAATGGGAATAATTCATTATGAGGATGTATTAGGATTTGCCTGGGAAATTATTAAAACTAATGAAGATGTTTTAAGAGTAATTAGAGCAAAATTTCCGTATTTTTTTATTGATGAATTTCAAGATACGAGTCCAATACAAGCAGAAATAATTAAATTGTTGGGGGAAAACGAAACTATTGTAGGAATAATAGGGGACAAGGCACAATCAATATATAAGTTTCAAGGAGCTGATGTGGCACAATTTGACAGCTTTTTATTGGATAATATGAAGTTATATAAAATAGAAAACAATCATCGGAGTACTGAACAAATAATAAAAATTTTAAATAATTTGAGAATAGACCTCGTTCAAGAAAGTCCTGAAAAAAAACAAGGGATAATACCAATAATATTTGTAGGAGATAAATTAAAAGCATTATCAGAATGTGAAAAATTGTGTGGAGAAAAAAACATAGCAACCTTAAGTTATGCTAATGTAACATCAAATGAAATGAAAAATAAAAATTTAATAGAATCTAGTTCTTCAGAAAATTTGTTGGAAAAAATTATGGAAGTTGATACAAATTCTGCAAGAAGAAAATTTTTAATTTCATCAGTAAGGGCATTAGAACTTGTAAGAAATCATTATATCAAAGATGGACTACAGGAAATAAAGAAATACTTTAAAGATAAACCAGAATACGACTCACTTCATATGCTAAAAGATTTGTTAGAAGAATATGATAAATTTAATGACAATTCATTCTATGAATTTTATCAACGATTATATGATAAACCATTTTTTAAAATTTCAAAATTGACTGATAAGGCTCAAGCATGTGAGTTTTATAAATCCATCAAATACAGAGAAATAGCTTTATGGGTTAATCTAAAAGATGAAAAAGGATTACACAGGACTATTCATAAATCAAAAGGAGATGAGTTTGAAAACGTTTTATTGATAATTGAAGGTCAAATTAATAAAAAATTTAATGAAGATATTGGTTTAAAATTTATTTTTTTTCCTGATTTAGAGAATGATGATGACCATAGAGTATACTACGTTGCATTAAGTAGAGCGAGAAAAAAATTATTTGTTAATATACCAGAATTATCAAACGATAATGAAGAAAAATTAAAAAAAATAGGATTTAATATAAAAAGATTGTGACTTTTGGTAGGGAAATTTCTTAAATTTTTATAATAATAATGTTATAAATTTATTTTCAGTTGGGGGTATATATACTATGATATGGGCTTTTAATAAAGTTGATGAAGATTATCAGAGAAAAATTTATAGTTTATTTAAGGAAAGAGGCGAATCAAGATTTGGTTGGTCCTATAAAGAAGAACATAATTTGTTACTTAAGAATAATTGGACAGATGAACACTCTAAACAATTATTTCTTTTGCAAATAAAACCAAATGATTGGATAGTTCATATAAATACACCATATTATGGTAAATGTATTGCCGGAAAAGTAATATCATCGTATCAATTTGATGAAGGTATAGAAGTAAAATGGGGAAGAGATTTTAGACATAATTTTACAATTGATAAGAAAAGTATTATTGAATTTGATAGAAGAGATCCTAATATATTACCCACAGTAAATCTCAATCCAAGGCAACGCTATCATAGAATTTATGCAATTGAAGATTTCTTTAAATCAATTAATAACTTAAGAACGAATGCAGTTAATATTGATAATAGTACTAGCAAAGAAGAATATCACTTAAAAGAAAAAATGGAGCCTATATTGGAAAAGATTATTTCAATAGTTCAGGAAATGAATAAAGGGAAAAAACTTGAAACTTTTTTAGCAAAAGTTTTTAGAAAAGTTCCTGGGGTAAAGGATGTAACAGAGAATGGTTTTGGTTGGGGAACTGATTATGGAGCAGACTTAATTGTTACATTTTCAAATACATTACTAAATATTGAACTTGAAACTATTGTTATTATTCAAGTAAAATCTTTTATTGGAGACCATTATGATTTAAGTGCTGTTAATCAAGTTAGAAATGGAATAGAGAAATATAACGGAAATTCAGGTCTGATTATTACAACAGCAAAAAAAACAGAAGAGTTAGAAAATAAAATTAAAGAAGTTTCCGACGATATTGGCAAGCCCTTAGATTTACTGGCCCACATTGATTTGGCAAAATTTATAATAAAATATTATCCAGAAATACTATTTAAAGTAGATTAACATTTTAGTTTTAGTCTTATAAGTTAATAAATTATAAAAATGGATTGTTAAGGACTTAATTCTCTTTTACTATTATTAGATATATTTCTACGGAATTTTAAACAGATTACTAAAAATAACATATTTTTGTGAAACATTCTAAAGTTATAAACATTTTTTAAAGAGTTTTAGATAATTACTTTTTCAAAAATTTTGAGGTGAAAACTATGAGTACAATAAGAATTAAAAAACTAGGTATTAAAAATTATCGTTCATTTGGGGATTCTGTAGTTTTTGATTTTCCTAATTCAGACTATAAAAAACCAGTAGCAATTGTAGGTTATAATAATTCAGGGAAAACAAATCTGCTAAATTCTATTTTATATGGTATTACAGAAAAATATGTTAATAGAGACACATTTTCTATAAATGATTTTCATAATAAGGACTATAATAATGTACCTTCTATAGTCACGCTTTTGGAAAGTAGTATTGAAAAGAAGTCTAATGGTAAGGAAGCTAATCTTACAGGTCGTCACGACTTATTAATTACTGTTGATGAGTTAGAAATAATTGATGCAAAAATTGAATCTTATAAGGACAGTAGAGTACATGACAATAATAAAAACTTTAATGCTTTTGGGGCTGCAAAGTACTACAATATTTTCTATATAAATTTTCATGAGATAAAAAAAGAAATTTCAACTCAAAAAACAAGTTGGGGTAATTTAACCTCTTTTTTAGCTAAACATATTAAAAAAATTGTAGAATCTGATACTCAAATGATATCTAAAAAACAAAAATTTAATACAAGAGTAAAATGTTCAACAAAAGAAGTTTTAAAAGATTCTGCTCTAAGTAAATTTATAAAAGATATTAAGGATAATTACTCCTTAAATTTGAGAGATAATAATTGTGAAATAGATTTTGGTTTACCCGAATATGAGGATATATTTTTAGAAATGATGTTCAAAATAGGGTTAAATGGTAATAAAGAAAATTTAGTGCCTATTGACCATTTTGGAGATGGATATATATCAATGTTTGTAATGGCAGTTATAAAGTCTATAGCTGAAAGTAATGATAATGATAAATGTCTTTTTTTATTTGAAGAACCAGAAAGTTTTCTTCATGAAAATCATCAAGAATATTTCTATAAAATGATTTTATGTGGCTTATCTGAAAAAGGTCATCAAGTTATATATACTACTCACTCAGATAGAATGGTAGATGTTTTTGATACACAGGGATTAATAAGAATTGAATATGATGAAGAGAATAATCAGACAGTTAAAAAATATAATAATATAAGTCCTATTAATTTAGAGGGTTCAGAAGTTTCAGGAGGTATTACTTCATTTCAAGATTATAATAATTATATTAAGATACTTGAGCCCAGCCTTAATAAGATACTATTCAGTAAGAAAGTTCTTTTAGTAGAAGGACCAAATGATATGATGACATATAAATATATTATTGAAAGAGAACTTATGAATCTTGGTAAAGATAAAAAGTACGCAGAAACATTTTTAAATTTTAAGAATATTTCAATTGTTCCTCATCATGGAAAATCTACAGCTATATACTTAATTGAAATATGCAAACACTTAAAACTCGATTTTTTTGTTATCAATGATTTTGATTTTATTGATAACTATATTGAAAAACTAAATGCAATTCCTGATGATTTTCAAAATAGTTTATTTTACAATAATGAAATTAGTACTATCAAAGCTTTAAATAAAAAAGGAGAACAGCTTGCTGAAAAAACTAAAAAAGCTATGATGACTAATAATTATAATTTATTAAAAGCGGCATCACTAGATAAAATTCACTTTAATATACCTAGATTGGAGGAAGTACTGAATTACGATAGTAATGATAAAGATAGTTATAAAATATGGTTAGAGTTAAAGAAAATTGAAAGTTTTAATGAAACTATTTTTCCTCAAAAATTACGAATTTTCCTTGAAATAGAAAGTTTGTTATAATAATATTTTATATACTATTTATAAATAAAAAATATTCTACCAATAAAAAATGTTAAATTATTATATAAATAATTTTTATTTTTAGATTTAAATTAAAAATAATAATAGATACACTTAAAATAATTTTATCTGCTAGATAAAATTTGTGGTATACTATTAAAGTATATTAAAAAAAGGAGCTGTGAAAATCATTGTTGCATGTTAAAGAAATAATAGAACCAATGACTAATGGAGTAACAAATCCTTTTCATTGCATTGTTGATACGGGAGAATATGCGGTAGTAAAAACTTTTAACAATATACAATCAAATATAGTTCTAATAAATGAATTTATTTGTTATGAATTAGCGTTATGTGTTAATTTACCTATACCTGAAAGTGGTGTATGCTTAATAAATGAAGAAACTATTGGTTTAGATAAATTGGTTGAAGAGGATAATAATAAAGAAAAAATAGGACCAGCTTTTTACTCAAAAAGAATAGATAAAGTAACTGTTTTAACGGGTTTAAAGATGGTAGATTTAATAGAAAATAAGCAGGATATTTTAAAAGTAATTGTATTTGATCACTTAATTTATAATTCTGATAGAAATAAAGGGAACTTGATATTTTGTTTTAAAAAGAAAAACATTTTTATGTATGTAATAGATCATACTCATGTTTTTAATAAGCAGTGTTTGTGGGACAGATATCAATTAGAACAATGTATAGAAGGAAATGATTACTTAGATACAGCTATTATAGAGAAAAATTCATTATTGTATTCAATGTTCTTTCAAAGAGAAGAAATGCCTTTAAGTAAACTATTAGAAATTTCAAAAGAGTATAAAGAAAAAATAAATGAAGAAAAACTGAGAGAAATAATATGTAGAGTTCCTAGAGAGTGGAACTTATCTAGCGATGATGGAGAAATGTTAATTAAATATTTATTATATAGGCTAGATAAATTAGATGACATGTGTAAAATTATTTATGAAAATAAATCTAAATAAAGGAGGTGGAATATATGTTTAAAATAGACTTTTCTGTGCTTAGTTATCATCCATCATTTTTAACTGATGAATCAATTAATGTAGGAATATTATTCCACTGTAAAGAAACAAATACTAAATTTTTTAAAACTACTCAGAATTGGACTAGACTTGAAAAATTTGATGATGAATTGGATATAGGTTTCGCAAGGATATTTTTAGAAAGTATTGAAGAAGAAATTAATGAAAAGGAAGCCATTAAATTATTTGAAATAAAAGAAAAATTTAATATACAAGATTTTATTAGATTTTATGTTAATGAATTTAAATTTTCAATTATCCATACTGTAGAAGTTAATGATTTCAATGAATTTATTGAAGATACAAGCAAAATTTATTTGAGATATGATTTTGATAAAAAGGCTAGACCAAAAAAGAAAGAAGAGTTAGCATTTTTAAAATTGTTATTAAAAGATAAAAATATAAAATCTGAGAATAAGGTCATAAAAGGCTTATATGAAGATAGTATAGTTTTTGATTATGTTTTAGGTGATTTTGGAATTAAGCTTTTTAATTTTGAAGAAAAAGGGATATCTAAAATGATAAACCATATTAAAGCTTGGGCTTATAATTCTGAAGAATTAAAAGAACAATATAAAATAATTATAACTTATACTAAAGACAATGATTTTGATATTGAAAAAAATATACATTTTCAGGCAATTCAAAATATTGTAAACAACTCACATATTGACAAAATAATTGAGTTTGACAAATGCTTAAATTTTCTGGGTATTAAAGGATAATAATCACAGATAGAGAAATTCTATCTGTGATTATTTATTTTTAAGAGTCTGATAACTTTATAAATGACACAAAGTCATTCTTTAATTAATATCTCAAATTCCTTCCCATGAAAACTCATACCAACTTTTACAGGATTTTTAATTTCAAAGTCATATTTTTTTTCTTCTATTTGAGCAAGGGCTTTTTTACAATCTTCTTCTAATTCTTCTTTTTTATTAGATACTTTAAATTCAAATATATAATTAGGAAGACTATTATCCTTTGCTTTTAAGAGTAAATCTACTCTGCCTGTCCCATATTCTCTATTTGAACGAATTTCATATTTATCGTTTAAACCAAATACAAATCCAAGGATTAAGTTATGATAATACTTTTCTTCTTTTCCTATGTCATAATAACTAACTGCTTTGTAAAATAATTCCTGTAAAAGACCTTTAAAGTTTTTAATATCTTTATTCAATAAAAATTTTAATAATTTATTAAATTCACCAATATCATTGCCAGCTAACTCTTTAAAAGCGTTCGTATAGAAGTTTCTTACTTCCTTATTAACAAACCTGATTTGAGCATTTTCCGTCAAAGATAAATAGCCACTAAACATCA
>RRZT011913134.1_pt1 | contig 11108 bp, 10 predicted proteins | sample 2165551 | NCBI WGS metagenome assembly RRZT01 (sample SAMN10456910, study PRJNA506462) | wastewater metagenome | biome: wastewater; feature: sludge; material: wastewater sludge; isolation source: wastewater sludge with Escherichia coli K12::gfp cells carrying plasmid... | place: USA: Moscow, Idaho...
ATTACGACACAAAGGTGTCGGGATTACGGTCAGGATTACAGAGATACATTTTTACTGGCAACCCTTCTGAGTCGCAGCTGGGCGGTCGCGACGCATGATGAGGGCGTCATCGTCATGGTAGTAGCGCGGACGCCTCCCAACTTCCTCGAAGCCGCGCCCCTCGTACAGACTCTGGGCGACGGCGTCGCGCGAACGCACCTCGAGAAATACCGATTCCGAGCCTTGTTCATCTGCAATAGCGAGGAGTTCATCAAGCAGCAGACCACCCAGTCCCAGGCCGCGATGCGCGCTGGCCACGGCAATGGTGAGGATCTCGGCGTCGATGCCGCGCGAGACTCCCCCCACCGCCACGATGTCGGGAATCGCGGTGATAGCGGGCGTGTCCGGAATAAGCGCCAGATAACTCGCGTTCTCTCCCTCCAGCTCGTGCATCCACACAGCCACTGGCCACGCATCGGCACCAAACGCGAGTAAATCAAAGGCCGCAATCCGGCTCGCCCAGCCTGGCCGTGGCACGGAGAGTGTCAATCCCAGCTGGGTAAGACGCCCCATCTCCGGCGCCACTACTTCCCTGGAACCAAGTTTCTGAGAATCCCGGTCGCCATCAGGATCGTTCCCGTGGGTCCCTCGAGTCCCGCAACTCATTGCGCGGCAGGCTGGCTGACGCCGCCTCCGTGGATATCGGGCCGGCGCAGGTACTGTGGTTCAGTTCCCAAATCGATGTCCTCGCCAGCTTCTTGGCGCGCCAGATGGGAGAGCGCCAGTGAGGCCATCACCGCGGGCTCACACTGCACATCACTGGCAGCGGCAAGCTCCGGGTACAGATCCGGATGGGAGGAAACGAGGCCAGCCTCGGCACGCGCCAACATATCCGCAATACCAGCGGGCTTAACGATCTCGGGGCCGGAGAGAATAGCGACGTCGTCGCCACCCATGGGCCGAGCGCGCAGAGCGAACAGTTCCTTGCGCCTGGCATCAATCACCGCAAGTACCTCGTTGAATCCGAGCCGAGTACCCGCGAGCGCCAGCACTTCGAGCGAAGATACACCATAGAGCGGGATATTCCAGGCGTGGGCGAGGGCGCGGGCCGTCATGAGGCCGGCGCGCAAACCCGTGAAGGCGGCGGGGCCGGTGCCCGCCACGATGGCGTCAGGCTTCTCGATACCGGCGCTAGCGAGTGCGGATGCCACCATCGGGGTGAGTGTTTCCGCATGGTGGCGCGAATCCGTGGAGACTTCACGCGCCACCTCGGTGATGGTGCCGAGCTCATCGCGCGCTACTCCCACGATCGAGCGATCCGAGGTATCGATGGTCAGGATGTACATCTCATTCATTCCTATTCGTTAAGAAGAAAGTGGGAGCAAAAGCAGGAAACGAAGCTGACTGACGGTCATTCCCGCGCTTCGTCACGGCCAGACTGGGGTAGTTCGAGAACCGTCACTTCGTCAGTAGTGGGCAAACGTGCGCCGTCGTCCTTCTTCTGTCGCCTATTTGTGCGCTCATCATCCAGGTCACCGCGGTCGTAGCGTAGCCACACGAGAACACCCACGAGGATGAGGAGGACAACCAATGCGATGATGGCGTACACAATGATGTGTCCGCCCATGCCTGCGGGAGACTTCGGCGACTCATTGGTTGTCACCGGGCCCTTATCCGCTCCGAGAAGTTCGCGGCGGATTTCTTCGAAGGAGGCAAGCTTCACCTCGCCAGCCAGAACCGAACGTGCCACCGGGTCCAGCGGAGAGACGATGCCCTCCGAGGTGACGAGGAACCAGGCTCCCAGGTTGTCTTTTCCACCCAAGGCTGGCTCCACCACCACGCGCTGCTCCGCTGTCAGCTCGGTCAGGGCCGTGGCAAAGTACTTCTCTCCAGTGACTTTCTCATTCTTCGATTCCCCAGCTCGGAAATCCGTAGCGAGGGTGCCAACCGGGTCTCCATCGAGGAATAGCGGGGCAACCCAGAAGCTCGATGTTGCAAGATTTCCCACTGAATCCGTGAAAGCCTGCGCGTTAACGGGCGTACCAATGGTCAACTCGGAAAGCTCGGCCGATGGAACATCGGGCAAATCAGTACCCGCGTGGGAGCGCGCAACGCTCAGGCCTGAGGACTCATACCAACTTGCCGCATCCGGGGCCGGTGGTTCCGTTGCCCCAATCGCTGGCACAGCGCCCACGCCCGCGATCAGTCCCACCGTGAGGGCAACGAGTAACCGCCTGAGCAGCTTCATAACCGCGACCGTAGGCTTTCAACGAGTTCCAGCGCGCGCGGGCCCAAGCCTTCGATCTTCACAACTCGGGCGGCATCAACGGACAGATCATCAACTTCCTCGCCCTCGTCCGATCCCTCAGGCCGGATGATCTTGATGGTCAGGCGGTCATCGGTCAAGACCTCCACCTTCCCCTCACCCCATTCAACAACCGTCGCAGACTCTTCCAGTGACGCATCGAGATCAAGCGCGTCAAGTTCGTCGAGGGAGGACAACCTGTACGCATCCACGTGGACAAGTTCGGGGCCATCGCTGCGGGAGTGGTGCACCTGGGCAATAACAAAGGTGGGAGAAGCAACGCGTCCGGCCACGTCCATACCCTTGGCAATTCCTTGGGTCAGCGTTGTTTTGCCAGCGCCGAGCGGGCCGTCCAGCATGATGAGATCGCCACCTTTGAGCAAGGATCCAAGCACCTCGCCCACGTGACGCATATCGTCTGCTTCCGGGATCGTTAGCTCCATAGGTTCCTCCTTCTCCAGGTCATCGCGGGGTACGCGATGAAGCCGTGCCGGTGCCATGATAGCGCCGCGGCACCCGTGCACCAATGCGGGTCACAATCTCATATCCGATTGTCCCGGTGACTTCGGCCCACTCATCTGCCGTGGGAAGGCCAGATTCGGCGTCACCAAAGAGCCACGCGGGTTCACCAACGGTCGTACCATAGGGCAATTCTGTGACGAATTGATCCATGCACACTCGGCCACGAATCCGCGTGCGAGTGCCGTCAATAACCAACGGCGCAACATTGGAGGCCTTGCGATCGATTCCATCCGAATAGCCGAGAGGAACCACGCCGAGGTGGGTGGGACGGTCCGTCCGATCCGTATGCCCGTAGGAAATTCCCGTCCCTTCGGGAACAGTTCGTTCGGCGATGATCTGCGCCGAGAGCGTCATCGCAGCTCGCAAACCAATTTGGTAGGCGGTGAGATGGCCCGGGTTGGGTGATACCCCGTACAGCACGATTCCTGGGCGCACCATGTCGTAGCGCGCCTTCGGATGCCAGAGGGCTCCCGCGGAGGCAGCCAGGTGATGAATACGGATATCGAGTCCGGCTTTATCGACGACGCGGCGCGCCTGTTCGAAGATATCGATTTGCTGCTCGGTTACGCCGCATTCCGGTTCGTCCGCACGAGCCAGGTGACTCCACAGGCCGACGACGTCGAACAATCCTTCCGCGACCCCCGCCCGTAGCTTTCCCGCAGCTTCCGCAAGATTCCACAGATCGATTCCACCGCGGGCCATGCCGGTATCCACTTTGAGGTGCACCTTGGCTGTAATGCCCGTCTTCCTCGCGGCCGCTGCTAGCTCATCAATGGCCCACAGCGCACCCACCGACAGCTCCAGGTCTGCTCTCAGCCCCTGTGCTAGTGGAACACCGGGAGCATAAATCCAGGTGAGAATACGTGGCTCGGGGCCAACTTCTTGCCGAAGATCGAGAGCTTCGGCAAGTTGGGCTACACCGAGATACTCCGTTCCTGCAGCCACCATGGCACGCGCACACTCGCGGCGCCCGTGGCCATAGGCATCCGCTTTCACCACGCCAAGGGTAGCCGTCTGGGCGGTGGAGCGAACCAGCCGAAGGTTGTCTCCGATGGCATCAAGATCAATGTCCGCTACCGCGGGAAATGCCGCATCATGTTCTAAGGTCATGAATTCAACGATTCTGCAATGGCCACGGGAATCGCCGCGGCAATCTCGGTGGCGCGAATGGGACGGCCAGAGATGGAACCAGCTAACGTGGTTCCACTCGCGATCGCCGCTGCGCGGCCGTGGAGGTAACAGGCAGCCGCCGCCAGGCGGGCAGGAATTCCTCGTCCCTTCCCCAGTTCGGCGAGTTCATCGCCCCACCCGGCCAGGACCGCCCCAAGCAGCCCCGCGAGAACATCTCCGGAGCCAGCCGTTGCGCGCCACGCGGGAGCTCCCGACTGTGCATAGAGCGGATCATCCGGGCCACACACCACATCGGTAGAGCCCTTGAGAACCACGGTGGCACCCGTGAGAGTGGCAGCAAGCCGAGCAGCTCGCGCCGGGGCGGCACTAATCTCCTCGCGCGTCAAGGCTTCGCCCCGGGCCGCGAGCAACGCAGCTAGCTCTCCCGCATGAGGGGTAAGAATCACGGTGGAGGGAACATCAAGGCTGTTGACCAGCGAAATGGCACCGGCATCAAGTACCACCGGGATACCTTCGGCGATGGACTCTTCCAATCGGCGCGCTGCCTCGGCAGCAGCCACGGGATTGTCCATGTCCACTCCGGAGCCGATCACCCAAGCCTGCACACGCCCCATATCCGCCACCGTTTCGGGGTGGTGAGAAATGACCAGTTCGGTCAGCTCGCGGGGGCCAGCGTAGCGGACCATACCTGGGCCACCCGCAAGGGCGGCTCCTACCGAGAGAAGTGCGGCACCGGGGTAGCGCACGGATCCTGTCATGAGTCCCACAACACCTCGGGTGTACTTGTGAGAATCCGGCCCCGGGTAGTCCCAAAGATCGGCAATGTCGCGCGAATCCAGCGAAAGCAGTGCGGGTTCGGACGGCAGATGTTCCGCCAATCCAAGATCCACCTCAACGAGCTCACCAACGAAACGGCGGCCCGGATCAAGAATCAAGCCGGGCTTGGGGGCACCCATGGTCACGGTGATGTCGGCCCGGAATGCGGGGCCGGAGAGCACGCCGTCGTCGGCTCCTACACCGGAGGGGATATCGATCGCCACAGCCAGCGGTTCTACCGCGGAACGGTCTCGAATCTCCTTGAGAGTCCGGACGATGGTAGCGTGCGGCTCACGAAGGGGACCGCGTGCACCAATCCCCACAAGCCCGTCGATCCACACATCGGTGACACTCGCCAACCGGGTGATGACCTCCCGAGCAGCAGGCGCCGTATCCACAAAGACGATCCGGACGCCTGCCCGCTCGGCTGCCACAAGCCCTGTGGTGTGCGCAGCTCCGCACACCACAGCATTGACCGCCATGCCACGCCGCGCCAGATACGCCGCGGCGTGGAGGGCATCTCCTCCGTTGTTACCCGCACCTACCAGGGCCAACACGGGGGTTCCCGAGATCCTTAGACCGGCGGCGCGCCGGTCAGAGATCACCGTGTTGGCAACCGCGTAAGAGGCCCGCTCCATGAGCGGTACTCCAGCGGCCAGCAAAGGAGCTTCAGCGGCTCGGATATCGTCGCTGCGGTAGGCGCGTAGCATAAGGTACCTCTTCAACCAGAGTTATGTGACGGTCACCAAAGATGAGACGGTGACTCTTCGAGGTTACGCCAATAACTGGCGGAACCTCTTACTCGACGGTAACGGACTTGGCGAGATTACGCGGCTTGTCCACATCATGGCCCTTGACCTTCGCCAGCTCAGAGGCGAAGATCTGCAACGGCACCACGGTCACCAACGGCATCATGAGCGTCGGGGTAGAACGGGGAACCCAGAAAACGTGATCCGCGTACTGCGCTGCTTCGTCGTCACCTTCCTCAGCGATCGCGATGGTGCGGGCACCACGGGCCTTGACCTCCTGAAGGTTGGAGACAACCTTCGAGTGCAGCAGCGGGCGGCGCGGGGTGGGCACGATGACGAACACCGGAAGGCCCTCTTCCACGAGCGAGATCGGTCCGTGCTTGAGCTCGCCGGCGGCAAAACCCTCGGAATGAATGTAGGCGATTTCCTTGAGCTTGAGCGCGCCCTCCAGAGCCACCGGGAAGCCGACATGGCGTCCCAGGAAGAGCACCGAGGTCACGTCCTTCATATCGCGCGCCAGATTCCTGACGTCCTCCTCGTAGGAGAGGACCTCTTCGATACGACCGGGCATCTTGGCCAGCTCGTCGAGATAAGTGGCCACCTCGTCCTGGTACTTGTTACCACGCAGTTCGGCCAGATACAGGCCAAGCAGGTAGCATGCGGCAATCTGAGCAATGAAGGCCTTCGTCGATGCCACGGCAACCTCGGGGCCCGCGTGGGTGTAGAGAACCGCGTCAGACTCACGAGCGATGGTGGAACCATAGGTGTTGACGATCGCAAGGACCTTCGAGCCCTGCTCGCGGGCGTGACGGATGGCCATGATGGTATCCATCGTCTCGCCGGACTGGGACATTGCCACCACAAGGGTCTTCTCGTTGACCACAGGATCGCGGTAGCGGAACTCGTGCGCCAGCTCCACTTCCACCGGGATACGGCACCAGTGCTCAATGGCGTACTTGGCCACGTGACCAGCGTATGCGGCGGTGCCACACGCAACCACGATGATCTTGTCCACCCGGCGCATGACGGCCTCAGAAATGCGCATTTCATCCAGCTTGAGCTGACCGTCCTTGGTGGTGCGGCCGCGCAGCGTCTCGGCCACAGCCATGGGCTCCTCGTGGATTTCCTTATCCATGAAGGTGTCATAGCCGCCCTTGACAGCCGCGCTCACATCCCAATCCACCTCGAAGGTCTTTCCCTCTTCGGGGTTACCGTCGAAATCAACAACCTGGACGGCCTCGGGGGTGATGCGGACAATGCGGTCCTGGCCCATCTCCATGGCACGGCGTGTCTGGCCCACAAAGGAGGCTACGTCGGAGCCGAGGAAGTTTTCGCCGTCGCCCAAACCAACGACCAGCGGCGAGTTGCGGCGTGCCGCGACGATGGCGTCGGGGTTCTCAGCATCGAGCCCCACGAGGGTAAAGGATCCTTCCAGGCGGGAGGCAAGGCGGCACATGGCAGCGAGCAGATCGCCGTCCTTCGCCAGTTCGAGTGCCAGCTGATGAGAGGCGATCTCGGTATCCGTCTCGGAAACCGGCGTAATCCCCTGCTCTGCCAGCTCATCGGCCAGCTGCTGGTAGTTCTCAATGATGCCGTTGTGCACCACTGCAACCCGGCCATCAAAACTCACGTGCGGATGGGCATTCGTGTCGGTTGGCCCACCGTGGGTTGCCCATCGGGTATGGCCGATGGCTGCGGCGCCAGGATCCAGCGGTTCCTTCTCCAGCGACTTCCTCAGGTTGTCCAGGCGCCCGGCCTTCTTCGCGACCTTCATACCGTTCGGGCCAGCGATCGCTACTCCCGCCGAGTCATACCCGCGGTACTCGAGACGCGCGAGGCCTTCTAACACGACATCAAGCGGGCGGTTCGTCGCCTCATTTGATCCGACATATCCTACGATTCCACACATGAAACAATTCTAACTGCCGCTACCTTTCTCTCCCACACACATGCGTTCACCCGAAGCCGTAAGATTTGGCACTATGGACCACATCCGTGCACTTTCCCACGTCCTCTCCTTTACGCATGACGAGTGGGGTGCCCTGGCACAAACGACGCCGCTGCCGTTGACTCGCAACGATATCCGCCGCCTCTCGTCGCTGGGAGACCCCATCGAGTTGGACGAAGCAGACGCCATTTACCGGCCACTATCTGCACTGCTGCAGATGTACACGGCCGAAGTGGGGCGTCTTCACCGCAGGACCTCCGAGTTCCTCGGACTGCAGGAACAGCGCACACCTTTCGTTATCGCCATCGCGGGTTCTGTCGCTGTAGGAAAGTCGACGACGGCGAGGCTACTCCAGGAGCTCTTGCGCCGCTGGCCCGCCACCCCCAAAGTTGATCTCATCACTACTGACGGTTTCCTCTACCCGAATGCAGTGTTGGAGGAGCGAGGACTCATGGATCGCAAAGGTTTCCCCGAGTCCTATGACAGGGCGGCACTTCTGAGCTTTCTCAAACAAGTGAAGGCCGGCGTCCCCCATGTCACAGCACCGGTATACGACCACATCACCTACGACATCGTGCCCGGCAAGTTTCACTCGGTAGACCACCCAGACATTCTGATCCTCGAGGGACTCAACGTCCTCCAGCCACCACGCATCACGTCAAAAGAACAGCTCGCCGTATCCGACTTTTTCGATCTGTCAATCTACGTCGACGCCGACGAAGAAGACTTGGAGCGTTGGTATTTAGAGCGTATCTTCCGGCTTCGTAACCTCGCCTTTAGCTACCCTCACGCATACTTTCACCAGTTCGCTTCCATGCCCGACGACGAACTTGAGGCCCGAGGCCGTGACATCTGGAGACGCGTCAATCTTCCCAACCTTCGGGACAACATTGCCCCCACCCGCTCGCGGGCGGACATCGTGTTACGCAAGGGGCCCGAGCACAAGATCTCCGAAGTGTGGCTACGAAAGCTGTAAGAAAAAGTCTGGTTACTTGACGCCGTCGTCGCCCTCAGAACTGAGACGACGAGAGAGTAACCGATCGATGGCGGTTCCGATCACGGTTCCGGCCAGCACGCCCACAACCATGGACAGCAGTGGTTTGCCCGCAAGGAGATGCCCCGCACCTACCCCCATACCAACCATAAAGGCCGCCCACAGGACGGAAGTAATGGCCGCGAGCACTACAAAACGCGACCGCGGATAGCCCGCGGCTCCCACGCAGATATTGACGATAACCCTCACCGCCGGAAGGAACCGGGCGGCAAGAATATACGCGGCGCCATGAGTGCGGAGCCTTCGGCGTACAGCATTGAGCTGACGGCTCCCCTTCTCCGTTGAAAAGTAGCGAATACGCTCGATCGGCAGCACAGTGCCCACGTAATAGGCGAGATTCTCTCCCACAAAGGCTCCGGCAAAGGCCACACAGCCGAGAAGGAACAGCGATGGCCCTCCACCCTGGGGAGCCAAGCTAGCAAGCGAGATAACGAGCACCTCTGAAGGTACAAGCGGCACCAATCCATCCGCCGCAACCAACACGACAAGCAGGACAAGCGCCCAAGGAGATGTCGAGGAGGCGATAATCCACTCCTCCATCTTTTCTCCTTTCCTTAGAGATCGCCGATGAGCATTGGCGCAATCTCTAACGATGCGGGGCCGACACTCCCGGTGCCAGCCCCGCGTAGTCCGTTAACTGTTACGTGAGCGACAGACGATCCTTTACCACGTCGGCAAGAGTCTGGGCGACGGCGTCCGCTTCTTCCTGCGTCGCGGCTTCAACCATCACGCGCACCAGCGGCTCAGTTCCCGAAGGACGAAGCAGAACGCGGCCCGTCTCACCCAGGCGCTCCTCGGCGGCGGCAACGGCGGCGGCCAATTCTTCGTCGGAATCCGCCTTGCGCTTATCCACGTTCGGCACGTTAATGAGGATTTGCGGCAGACGCTGCACAATCGATCCGAGCTCGGCCAGAGTCTTCCCGCTCTTTGCCACCTCGGCGGCAATGAGAAGTGCGGTGAGAGTGCCGTCACCGGTGGTCGCATGCTCCAAGAAGATGACGTGACCAGACTGCGCACCGCCAAGAACATGGTCGCCTTCGCGCATCGCTTCCAGCACGTAACGATCTCCCACGCCGGTCTGCACGGTCTTGATACCGGCAGCCTTCATCGCGAGAATAAGCCCGAGATTCGACATGACCGTCACCACGAGGGTGTCATTGGTCAGGCGTCCCTGCTCCTTAAGGGAGACAGCCAGCAGACCCATGATCTGATCGCCGTCCACCATGTTGCCTTCGTGATCCACGGCGAGGCAACGGTCCGCATCACCATCGAACGCGACACCAAAATTGGCACCGGTTGCCACAACCGTCTCCTGCAGCTGCTCCGGATGGGTTGAACCGCAGTTCGCGTTGATGTTGTAACCATCAGGCTCAGCATTGATGACGATCACTTCGGCGCCGCACCGGCGCAGAGCCTCGGGAGCCACCGCGGAGGTAGCGCCGTTGGCGCAATCCACGACAATCTTCAGGCCCTCCAAGGGCACATCAATCGAGGAAACCAAATGGTTGATGTAGGCCTCGTCGGCAGTTTCCACAGAGGTTGTAATCTGGCCGACACCGGCACCTGTCGGGCGGGACCACGTCTTGGCCAGGAGAGACTCGATCTCGTCCTCCAACGCGTCCTCCAGCTTAAAGCCGCCGTTGGCGAAGAACTTGATGCCATTATCTTGCATCGGATTGTGCGAAGCGGAGATCACGACGCCAAGATCAATACCCTCACCCGCCGTCAGGAACGCGAGCCCCGGGGTGGGGAGTACGTCAACGTGCTCCACATCGACGCCTGCTGAAGCGAGGCCAGCGGCCATTGCCTGCGCGAGCATGGCGCCTGAAATCCTGGTATCTCGCGCGATCACCGCGCGGGGACGGCGGCCTTCAACCGACTTCGCCAGAACTCGGGCGGCCGAATCGCCAAGGGTAAGTGCCAGATTCGCAGTAACTTCACGGTTTGCGAGTCCGCGCACTCCATCTGTGCCGAACAATCGGGGCATGTGTTCCTCCTCGGAAACGGGTAACATGCCAATTATTCCATCCGAGTCTGTTCTCTCGCTGTGAACCACGTCTTTTTGGCCGCATCTCACTGGAACAGAAGTTGTCGCCCCAGATTTTAGAAAGCTTCGGGAACGGTGGGGCTGGGTTCATCAGGAAGCTGGGAAAGAAATGAGGAAAACGGAAAGGATTGAGCCCGCGAAGGCTATCCGCGGGCTCAATCCTTTCCAAAAAACTCAATCCTTCGGGATTGTTCCGAAGGTGAGGGAGGGCAAGAGAACGGGCGCACAGAATGGGGTGCTTGCGCACAAGAATGCGGAGCAGGCGAACAACCAAGACGCACACGAGGGGCCCTGCCAAACGGCAGAGCCCCTCGTGTCGCTTCGGAAGCGGCACCGGACGGTGCAACTTCCAGCTGAAAAATCAGCGCTTCGAGAACTGCGAAGCCTTGCGGGCCTTCTTGAGACCAGCCTTCTTGCGCTCGACGGCGCGGGCATCGCGGGTCAGGAAGCCGGCCTTCTTGAGGGTGGCGCGATTGTTCTCGCGGTCAATCTCATTGAGGGCGCGGGCAATTCCCAGACGCAGAGCGCCAGCCTGGCCGGAGATGCCGCCACCGTTG
>RRZT012812446.1_pt1 | contig 11108 bp, 9 predicted proteins | sample 2165551 | NCBI WGS metagenome assembly RRZT01 (sample SAMN10456910, study PRJNA506462) | wastewater metagenome | biome: wastewater; feature: sludge; material: wastewater sludge; isolation source: wastewater sludge with Escherichia coli K12::gfp cells carrying plasmid... | place: USA: Moscow, Idaho ...
AATTGGTGGCCAGTCGCGGAATCGAACCACGGACACGCGGATTTTCAATCCGCTGCTCTACCAACTGAGCTAACTGGCCAGAGAGAAAGCGGCATTATAGTCACTCATCCACGCTTCGTCAAAAAATTTTCACAATGAGCGCTGAGCATTTTGAGCGTAGTGCATTCTGCTTTTCGCGTAACTTGGATTAAGATAGATGCAAAGTTGTTTTCCCCAGAGGGAGTAAGGCATGTCGGAGCTTCTTAAAAGCATTGATGCGCGTACCAAACTCGCCGGCACCAACAAGCTGGAGATCCTGCTGTTTTCGCTCGGCGTGGATGCCAGAACCGGTCGGCGCGAAACGTTCGGCATCAACGTGTTCAAGGTACGTGAGGTGATGCGCACGCCGCCGATTACTGCGGCACCGGAAATGCCCTCGTCGGTCGAGGGCATGGTTAGTCTGCGCGGCGCGCTGGTGCCGGTGGTCGACCTGGCAAAATATACCGGCCTGGGTACCGATACCCCGCGTTCGATCATGATCGTGACCGAATATGCCGGACACACCCAGGGCTTTCTGGTCGAGGCGGTGGATACCATCCTGCGCCTGGATTGGGGGCAGATGCGCGTTCCGCCGGAAATGTTGATGGCCGAACATGGCGGTCTGGTCACCGCGGTGACCGAACTGGCCGACAATCGTCTGGTGATGATGATGGACGTCGAAAAGGTGTTGTCCGAGACGACCAAGTACGACGACGAAGTGGTGTACCGCAACATCGAGCCGCTCAATAACCCGCACCTGACCGTGCTTTTTGCCGACGATTCGATCGTGGCGCGGCGGCAGATCGAGCGCACGCTGGATGCGATGAAGGTCAAGTACATCTCGGCGATCAACGGTAACGAGGCCTGGAAGGAAATGGAGAAAATCGCCGCCTTGGCCAAGATGTCGGGAGAAAAGGTCTCGGATCTGGTCAGTCTGGTGCTGACCGACGTCGAAATGCCCGAAATGGATGGTTACATTCTGACCAAACGGATCAAGTCCGACCCGCGTTTTGCCGATATACCGGTGATCATGCACTCGTCGCTGTCCGGCATGTCCAACCAGCAGCTTGGCAAGTCCGTCGGTGTTGATGAGTACGTGGCCAAGTTCGAGCCGCACAAACTCTCCGAAGCGCTGTCACGGCGTTTGCTGGGCAGTTTGACGGTAGCGCAGTCAAAGCGCTGATTCCTTATTTCGCTGGAGTAGATCGATGACGACGGATATGGCAGAAAAAAACCGGAACCTGCTGGATAGCGTGGACGCCAGAACGCGCTTGGCTGGCTCCAACAAGATGGAAATTCTGCTCTTCTCCCTGGGAACGCGTGAAACATTCGGCATCAACGTGTTCAAGGTGCGTGAAGTCGGACGGGCGCCGCACATCACCAAAACGCCAAACATGCCGAAAGGGGTTGAAGGCCTGGTTTCCCTGCGCGGAAACGTGATTCCGGTGCTGTCGCTGGTGAGCTTTCTTGATCATCATGACGGCCCTGTTGACCCCGGCAAGACGATGATGGTGGCCGAATACTCGAAGCGCACCTTGGGTTTTCTGGTGCATGACGTTGATCGCATCATCCGCGTCGACTGGGAAAAGGTACGTGCGCCGGAAAGTGTGCTGTCCAGTAACCAGGGGCTGATCACGGCGATCACCGAACTGGAAAACGGCACGCTGGTGTCCTTGCTCGACGTCGAGCAGATTCTGGCCAACGCCTTTGGCGAGGCCGTCATTGTCGACATTCCGGCGGCGCAGGTCAGCGAGGATACCGGTGTTTTCTTCGTTGATGACTCGGTCGTTGCCCGGCGCAAGATCGCCGAGGTGTTCGACAAGCTCGGCGTCAAATACAAAAATGCCAGTAACGGGCTGGAAGCCTGGGAGCGCCTGAAAGGGCTGGCCAGCCATGCACAGCAAACCGGTGCCTCCTTGCGCGAGGCCGTGCGCCTGATCCTGGTGGATGCCGAAATGCCGGAAATGGACGGTTATGTCCTGACAAAGAACATCAAGGCGGATTCGCGTTTTGAAGGAATTCCCGTAATCATGCATTCCTCGCTGTCGTCCGAGGCCAATCGCGCCATGGGGCAGGCCGTTGGGGTGGATGCTTATGTAGCCAAATTTGATGCAGAGGTGTTGGCCGATACCCTGCGCCCGATGCTTGAACGATAGAAAAGAAACCAGGAGCTGAGAGAATGGCTGATCCGAAGTTGAGAATTCTTGTGGTCGACGACTTTTCGACGATGCGTCGTATCGTCAGAAACCTGCTCAAGGAACTGGGCTTTACCAATGTCGACGAGGCGGAAGACGGGGCCATCGCCCTGCAGAAACTGCAGGCGGGCGGCTTCGAATTCGTCGTGACGGACTGGAATATGCCGAATATGGACGGCCTGCAACTCCTGCAGACGATCCGTTCGACCCCGGCCTTGGCGCATCTGCCGGTGCTGATGATTACCGCCGAGGCGAAAAAGGAAAACATCATTGCCGCCGCACAGGCCGGTGCCAGCGGTTATATCGTCAAGCCGTTCACGGCGGCGACGCTGGCCGAGAAGCTGCAAAAGATCTTTGACAAGATGGGAGTTTGAAATGAGCGATGCGAATTCCTCGGGCGATTCGAACGAGCTCGAGGCTCTCTTCGACAGTATTGCCAGTGGTGTTACTCCGGCTGTGTCGCCGGTTGCTGCGGCTGTTCCCCCGGTGACGGCAAAGCCCTCCGTGCTGCAACAGGTGTGTGAAGGCGGTGATGATGATTCTGCCGACCTGCAGGCGCTGTTCGATTCAATCGCCAGCAAGCAGCAGACAAGCCCGGCGCAGGCGGAGGTGACTGAAGGGCAATGGCCGTCGCAGGACAAGGTGTTCCAGCAGGTCGGCAAAATGACGCGGCTGCTGCACGACACCCTGGGAAATCTCGGATTCGAGAAGCTGTTTGCCAATACCGTGTCGGTCCTGCCGGATGCCAAGGATCGCTTGTCGTATATCGCCAATCTGACCGAGCAGGCGGCCTGCAAGGTGCTGAATGCCACCGATGCGGCGAATCCCCTGCAGGATGAACTGGAAAGTGGTGCGGCCCTGCTCGCCGACAAGTGGGACAAGCTCTACGCCAATCAGATGGGCGTCGATGAATTCAAACTGCTGGCCGCTGAAACCAGTGCCTTTCTCAAGAATGCCGTGCCGCAACGGACGGAGGCAACCAAGGCCCAGTTGATGGAAATCATGATGGCCCAGGATTTCCAGGATCTGACCGGTCAGGTGATCAAGAAAATCGTGGTGGTCGCCCAGGAGCTGGAGTCGCAGTTGATGGACGTGCTGATTGAAACCATGCCGGGCGAGAAGCGCACGGAGTCGGTCAATTCGCTGCTCAATGGGCCGGTGATCAATACCGCAGGGCGTACTGACATTGTCGCCAGTCAGCAGCAGGTCGATGATCTGCTCGAAAGTCTGGGGTTCTAGGAGGTGCAAGATGAGTGATTTTCCGGGAATGGAAGACCTGTTACAGGACTTCCTGCAAGAAGCGAGTGATCTTCTCTCGGACGTGGACAACAAACTGGTCGACCTCGAAAGAAACCCGGAAGACCTGCGTCTCCTGAATGATATTTTTCGTGGTTTCCATACCGTCAAAGGCGGGGCTGGTTTTCTTAACGCCACGGAACTGGTGCGGCTCTGCCATCTGACGGAAAACCTGTTCGACAAGCTGCGCAACGGTGAAATGGCGCTGACCACCGAACTGATGGATACCATCATGGCGGCCACACAGGGGGTGCGCCGGATGTTTGGTGAACTGTCGCAGTTGTCCCAGCCGCGTGCGGCTCCGGAAGACCTGATTGCCGACCTGCGCGCTGCGCTGGAAGGGCAGGCGGTGCCGGATAATGCAGCTGCGGCGGAGGCCGCGCCGCCGACCGCTTCTGCGGCACCGGCATCCTCCTCGACGGGTGATGAGCCCGACTGGCAGGCGCTGCATGGTGCGCTAACGGGGGCTGCGCCTGCGCCGGTTCCGGCGGTGGCGACGGCTGCGACGCCGGCGAGCACTGACCAGGGGTCAACCGCCGTCAGTGCGCCGGAAATTACACCGATCCATCCGCCGGAAGGACGGCGCTCGACCGACAAGCCTGGCGCAGTGGCCAGTGGTGCGCCTTCCGGTCGTCGTCTGGACGAGAAGTCCGCCGCGCGCGAATCGACGATTCGCGTCGATACGGCCCGTCTTGATCAGGTGCTCAACCTCTCTGGTGAAATCGGGCTGACCAAGAACCGGCTGACCAGCCTGCGTGTCGATATCCTCGCCGGACGCACCGATTCCGAAACCCTGCACGCCCTTGATCAGGCGGTCAGTCAGCTCGACCTGATGGTTTCCGATCTGCAGAACGCGGTGATGAAAACCCGCATGCAGCCGATCGGACGGCTGTTCCAGAAATACCCGCGCATCGCCCGCGACCTGGCCCGGCAACTGGGCAAGGATGTCGAACTGGAGCTGATCGGTGAAGAAACCGAAGTCGACAAGACGATGATCGAGGACCTGGCCGACCCGTTGGTGCACCTCGTGCGCAACGCCGTCGACCACGGTATCGAACCGTCCGAAGAGCGTCTGCTGGCCGGCAAACCGAGCAAGAGCATCGTTCGTCTGGAGGCACGTCAGGAAGGCGATCACATCGTCCTGATCATTGCCGACGACGGGCGTGGCATGAGCCCCGAACGCATCCGCATGAAGGCCGTCGAGAAAGGCATCATCAGCGAAGAAGAAGCCAATATGCTCGATGACCGGCAGAGCCTCAACCTGATCTTCATGCCCGGTTTCTCGACCAAGACCCAGGCGTCCGCTGTGTCCGGGCGTGGTGTCGGCATGGATGTGGTGAAAACCAACATCCAGAAGCTCAATGGTTCGGTCGAGATTCGCTCGGAACCCGGCAAGGGGTCGGTGTTCATGATCTCGCTGCCGCTGACCCTGGCGATTCTGCCGGTGTTGCTGGTGCTGCTCGGCGATCAGCCTTTTGCCCTGCCGCTGTCGATGGTGCGGGAAATCCTGCCGATCGACAAAAACAAGATGCAGGAAGTCGGTGGCAAGGAAACCCTGGTCGTGCGTGGCGAAGTGCTGCCGGTGGTCGCGCTTTCCCGGCTGCTCGGCTGGCCGCAGGTACAGACGCCCGAATACGGCGTGCTGATGCAGACCTCGGAGCGCAGCTTCATTCTTTCCGTTGATAGCTTCGCCGGACGTGATGATGCGGTGATCAAGTCGCTCGACGATTTCCGTCCGCGCGGCGTGGCCGGCGTGACCACGCTTTCCAACGGACAGATCGTGCTGATTCTCGACATGAAAGAGCTGCTGGCAGACCTGAATGCCCATATTGACGCGAGCTTAGGCGTCAAACATGCGAAATCACTTGAGATTTCATTCTAACTCATTGATTTATCGTTAAAATAAATCGGGGGCTGCGGCCCTCGATTTTTTTGCGCGCAAAAAACCGCTGTTGCTTTGTTGAGATTATTCGAGAATTGGTGTAAATAAAACGCTATACCTCTTTATTTTTTAAAGTTTTTTCATATAATGACCGCTAACTATTGGGAAGCCGTCGATGGCCGAAGAAAGCGATCTCGAAAAAACTGAACCTGCCTCCAGTCGGCGTCTTGAGCAGGCGCGGGAAGAAGGCCAGGTTCCCCGTTCGCGCGAGATCGGTGCATTCATGGTGTTATTCGTCTCGGCAGGCGCTTTCTGGTCGGTTGGGCCGTGGATGATGCAGCGCCTCGGGGCCATTGTGCGCCGTGGCCTGACCCTCGACAGCGCCCTGCTCGGCGAACCGCCGGTGCTGCTGTTGCGTCTGGCCAATTTGTCGTTCGATGCTCTGCTGACCTTTGCGCCGCTGTTTCTGGCGCTGATCACGGCGGCCTTGTTGACCCCTTTTCTGTTTGGTAGCTGGAATTTCTCATTGAAAGCGCTGAATCCTGACATTGGTCGCCTGAATCCGGTCAAGGGGCTCTCCCGCCTCCTTTCCTGGAACGGTCTGGCCGAACTGGTCAAGGCCATTTCCAAGGCCCTGCTGGTGGGCGGGGTGGCGGTCTGGGTGTTGTGGAACGAGCGTGGCGACCTCTTTGCCCTGTTCGGCCTGTCGATCGACGCCGGGCTGCCGCGTGCCGGCCATCTGGTGGTTTACAGCTTCATGATGATCGTTCTGTCGATGCTGCTGATTGTCGCCATCGATGTGCCCTTCCAGTGGTGGCAGTACCACAACAAGCTGAAGATGACCAAGCAGGAGGTCAAGCAGGAAAGCAAGGAAATGGAAGGCAACCCGGAAGTGCGCGGGCGCATTCGCCAGTTGCAGCGCGAAGCCGCGCGCAAGCGCATGATGAGCGCCGTACCGAGTGCCGATGTGATCGTTACCAACCCGACGCATTTTGCCGTGGCGCTCGCCTACAAGAGCGGCATGGGGGCGCCCAAGGTGCTGGCCAAGGGGGTGGGAGAAATCGCCCTGAAGATTCGTGAAGTCGGCGCAGCCAACGGGGTGCCGATGCTCGAAGCGCCGCCGCTGGCGCGCGCCCTGTATCGCCATACCGAGCTTGATCAGGAGATCCCGTCTGCCCTTTATTCGGCTGTTGCCGAAGTCATGGCCTACGTCTATCAACTCGGCAACTGGCGCAAGGTGGGTGGCCACTTCCCGCTGCCGCCGCGTGAAATCGCCGTTCCTGCCGAACTGGTGCCTGCGGAGCTGAGCCATGGCTGACGCCACCCTGTCCCTGCAGCGCGTTTTTGGCCGCTCTGGCATCCAGCAACTGGCGGGGCCGATCCTCATCCTGCTGATCCTGTCGATGATGGTGCTGCCGCTGCCGCCCTTCCTGCTCGACGTCTTTTTCACCTTCAACATCGCCATCTCGGTGATCGTCATGCTGGTGGCCATCAACGTCATGAAACCGCTCGATTTCTCGGTGTTTCCGACGGTGCTGCTGGTCACCACCCTGCTGCGGCTGTCGCTCAACGTCGCCTCGACGCGCGTCGTGCTGCTCGAAGGCCATACCGGGCCGGGGGCGGCCGGGCAGGTGATCGACGCCTTCGGGCATTTCCTCGTCGGTGGCAACTACGCCGTCGGGATTGTCGTCTTCACCATTCTGGTGATCATCAACTTCGTGGTCATCACCAAGGGTGCCGGGCGTGTTGCTGAAGTCGCCGCGCGCTTCACCCTCGACGCGATGCCCGGCAAGCAGATGGCCATCGACGCCGACCTCAACGCCGGGCTGATCGGCGAGGATGAGGCGCGCAAACGCCGCGCCACCATCGCCGACGAATCCAACTTCTTCGGCTCGATGGACGGTGCCTCGAAATTCGTGCGCGGTGATGCCGTGGCCGGCATCCTGATCATGTTCATCAACGTCATCGGTGGCCTCTTTGTCGGCGTTCTGCAACACAACATGGACATCGGCGTCGCCGCCAAGACCTACACCCTGCTGACCATCGGCGACGGCCTGGTGGCGCAGATTCCGGCGCTGATCATCTCCATCGCCGCTGGCATGGTGGTCACCCGCGTTGGCGACACGGAAGACCTGTCGCAGCAATTCATTTCGCAGCTCTTCAACAATTCCCGGCTGATCGGTCTGACGGCAGCGATTCTCGGCCTGCTGGGGATGATTCCGGGGATGCCCAACCTGGTCTTTCTGCTGCTGGCAGCGAGTCTGGGCGCACTGGCCTGGGAGCTTCAACGTCGGCAGCAGCGGGAGGTCAAACCCCTGCCGGTCGTTGTTGCCCCGAGCGTTGCGCCGGAAACGCAGGAAGCCAGCTGGGCCGACGTTGCGCCGCTCGACGTGCTGGGGCTGGAAGTCGGCTACCGGCTGATTCCGCTGGTCGACAAGGCGCAGGACGGCGAACTCCTGCGACGCATTCGCGGCATCCGCAAGAAATTCGCGCAGGAAGTCGGCTTCCTCGTCTCGCCGGTGCATATCCGCGACAACCTTGAGCTCAAGCCGAACGCCTATCGCATCCTCCTCAAGGGCGTCGAGATCGGCCAGGGCGAAGCCTTCCCCGGCAACCTGCTGGCGATCAATCCGGGCCGCGTTGCCGGGCAACTGAGCGGGGTGGCGACCAAGGATCCGGCCTTTGGCCTGCCGGCCATCTGGATCGAGATGAACCTGCGTGAACAGGCGCAGGCCTACGGTTACACCGTCGTCGATGCCAGCACGGTGACCGCGACGCACCTCAACCATCTGATCCTCTCGCATGCCGCCGAACTGCTCGGCCGTCAGGAAACGCAGGCGCTGCTCGACCATCTGGCCAAGGACATGCCGAAGATCGTCGAGGATCTGGTGCCCAAGACGCTGCCGCTCGGTGTGCTGCAAAAAGTCCTGCAGAACCTGCTCGAAGAAGACATCGCCATCCGCGACATGCGCACCATCGTCGAAACCCTGGCCGAAGCCGCAGCGCGCACCCAGGAAGCGGAAGCGCTGACGGCACTGGTACGCACTGCGCTCGGCCGTTCGATCGTCCAGCAGCTTTACCCGAACGGCGCGGAAATGCAGGTCATGTCGCTCGACCCGCAACTTGAACGCATCCTGCTCCAGGCCATCGCCGGTGGCGGCGAAAGTGCCAGCATCGAGCCGGGGCTGGCCGATACCCTGCTGCGCGAAACCGCCGCAGCAGCCCAGCGTCAGGAAGAGCTGGGCTTGCCCGCCGTGCTGCTGGTGCCGGGCAATCTGCGTCCGCTGCTGTCGCGTTTCCTGCGGCGCAGCATCCCCCAACTCAAGGTGCTGGCCCACGGCGAAGTACCTGAAAACCGTCTTATCAAGCTTACCTCGATCATCGGAGGCCGGTCATGAACGTCAGAAAATTTATCGCAGCGACAGCGCGCGAAGCCTTGCACAAGGTCAAGGAAATGCTCGGGCCGGAAGCGATCATCCTGTCCAACCGGGCCATCCCCGGTGGCGTGGAAATCATGGCCGTGGCCGCCAGCGAGATGGAGATGATCGTCTCCCCGCCGCCGCGGCAGGAGCGCGACGAAGATTTCACCGTGCGTATTTCTGCGCTCAAGGAAAGCCGTCTGGCGCAAGGGGTACCGCCCGCCCGTCAGGCGCTGCAACCGGAGCGTGCATCCCCCAAGGCCGCGGAAAAGCTAGGGACGCAGGCCGAGATCGTTTCGGCGGAGGTGATGGAAGAAATCCGTTCGCTGCGGCGCATGGTCGAACAGCATTTTGCCGGGGCCTCGTGGGGGGAAAGCGCACGCAGCGAGCCGGTCAAAACAGAAATTCTGCGCCAGATGCTCGACGCCGGTTTTTCCCCGGTTTTTTCGCGCAACCTGCTGGCTGGTCTGCCACGCGAACTGTCAGTGAGCAAGGCACTCGCCTGGGTGCGGGAGGCCGCCAACCGGCAATTGCAGACCATCGATCCGGCGACCGATATCGTTGACCGGGGCGGTGTTTACGCGCTGGTCGGCCCGACCGGTGTCGGCAAGACGACCACCACGGCCAAGCTCGCCGCCCGCTGCGTATTACGCCACGGAGCGAGCAAGGTGGCACTGATTACGACCGACGGTTACCGGATTGGCGCTTACGAACAGTTGCGCATCTACGGACGCATTCTCGGGGTCTCGGTCTATCTGGTGAAGGATGCACAGGAACTGCGGCAAACCCTCGCTGACCTGCAGCACAAACATATGGTGCTGATCGACACCATGGGCATGAGCCAGCGCGACCGCATGGTCGAGGAGCAGGTGGCGATGTTCGACAGCAGTCTGGTACGGCGTTTACTGGTTATTTCGGCGACCGGGCGGGGCGATACGCTCGACGACGTGGTGCGCGCCTACGGCGGCACGGCGCTGGCCGGCTGTATCCTGAGCAAGGTGGATGAAGCCGCCAGTCTGGCCCCGGCACTGGATACGGTGATCCGTAACACCCTCTGTCTGCACTACGTTTCCAATGGTCAGCGGGTGCCGGAAGACTTGCACCTGCCCAACCGTCCGTGGCTCATGCACCGTGCCTTCAAGGGCATGCCGGAAGCCTCGCCGCATCGCCTGGACGGTCTGGAGCCGGGGCTGATGATGGCCAGCGCCGGGACGTCGCTGGCGGCAGCCGGTGGATACCATGCCTGATTATCGCGGAGACCAGGCGGCCGGTTTGCGCCGCCTGTTCGGCGGTGGCGAAACACGCATCGTGACCTTCGCCTCGGCGAACAGCGGCGTCGGCAAAAGCGTGCTGGTTGCCAACCTGGCGGCCGCGCTGGCGAAGCTCGGGCAGGAAGTCGTCGTTGTCGACGAAAGCCCGCAGCGTGGGGTTGCCGCCTGTCTGGGCGGCAATGCCCGGCACGACCTGTTGCAGGTCATTGATGGCGAAAAAACGCTCGACGAGGTTTTTGCCCGGATGGGCAGCGGGGTGCGCGTCCTGCCGGTTGCCCGGGCGGTCAAACAGCTCGGACAACTGAACCAGCGCCAGCAAACGGCGCTGATCGACAGCCTGACCGGCATGACGCAACCGGCGGACGTCATTCTGGTCGACGCCTCGCTCGATCATCCGCTCGGCTTTTCCCCCTTCGGGCTGGCTGCGCACGAAGCGGTGATCGTCATCGCCGCGAACAGCCACTCGATCACCGACGCCTACGCGCTGATCAAAAAAGTCAGTCTGGGTTACGCACGCAGGCGTTTCCGCCTGCTGGTCAACAAGGGCCGCAGCGCCGCCGAAGCCGAGGCGATTCACCGCAACATGGCGCAGGTCAGCCAGGGACGAGGCCTGGCCCATCTGGCCTACGCCGGATTCGTCCCGCTCGACGAACAATTGCGTCAGGCCCTGCGCCTGTCTCAGCCGGTTGCCGAACTGTTTCCCGAAGCGCCTGCCGCACGCGCCTGTCAGGGCATCGCCCGCTCGCTGCTCGACTGGCCCCTGCCGGAGCAAAATGCCGGTGGACTCGAACACTTCGTGCAACACCTGCTACACTTGAGCCAGCATATTGATCCCGTTCCCATTTACGCCTGATTTTTCCTGACATGTATAACGCTGCTGGTCAGATTGACAAGGATCAGCTGGTCCAGCGCTTCGCGCCACTGGTCAAGCGTATCGCCTATCACCTGATGGCCCGGTTGCCGGCCAGTGTCGAGGTCGACGATCTGGTGCAGAACGGCATGATGGGCTTGCTGGACGCCATCGGCC
>RRZT011946950.1_pt1 | contig 11107 bp, 10 predicted proteins | sample 2165551 | NCBI WGS metagenome assembly RRZT01 (sample SAMN10456910, study PRJNA506462) | wastewater metagenome | biome: wastewater; feature: sludge; material: wastewater sludge; isolation source: wastewater sludge with Escherichia coli K12::gfp cells carrying plasmid... | place: USA: Moscow, Idaho...
TATTTTCTGATTTTCACTGTATCTTTTGTATCTTTTGGTGATCCCGCCCCCATCTTCCAATTCTTCCCGTGCCTGATAAAATGCTCTTACCACATGTGTAGGAGAGGTATATCTCCATTTCCCGCAGTCTTTTTCCATCACTTCCCACTGATCGTATAAATCCAGCGACAGGCTGTGAGATATATTTTTGCATTCTTTGATTGCTTCTTTTTTGCAGATTATAAATGAAAAACCGGGGACACCCTGTATACATTTATTTGAACTGCTTACAAGAAAAGCTATATTATTTTTTTCAAAATCTATTGGAATACCTCCGTAACTGCTCATCGCATCTACCAGAAATACCCTGTTGTTTATTTTACAAAGCTCGCCGATTTCATCAATATTATTCAGAATCCCAGTTGTTGTTTCACAGTGTACCAGTACTATATGCGTTGCCATACTGTTTTCTATTACTTTTTTAGCTGACTTTTTATCTATACATGTATCATACGAAAATTCGATATATTCATAATTTTTATTTGCTATATCTGCTATTTCTTTTATTCTTTTTCCATAAACGCCGTTTGACAAAATAAGAAGCTTATCTTCATCCTTTATTACACTTCCGATCATTGCCTCTACCCCGAATGTCCCGCTTCCCTGCATTGGAACAGCGGTATATACATCAGTATCTGCCCCTCCTGCTTCAAGAATTTTTTTTCTCATATTCTGAACCAGTTCCTTATACTCATTATCCCAAGTACACCAGTCTTTAAGCATGACATTTTTTACTCTGCCGCTTGTGGATAAAGGTCCCGGCGTAAGCAGCTTATAATGCTTTTCTTCCATATTCTTCTCCTGTTCCCAGATTATTACCTGATTTTTTATGACACAATGTTATCATTATCTTTTATAAAATAAAACCCTTGTTTACAGGGTGTTTACTGTATCTTTATTATTTTTTTACATCCATCTGAATTTTTTGTTATTTTTTAGACAGTATTTTCAGATATTCAAGTATATTTTGATAATAAATTTTATGTAAATAATCTGTAAAGGAATTGCAAAGGAATTGTTTTTTCTTTTTTTGGAAAAAAGTTTTAAATATAAATTTTCAAAATTTGATATAAAAAATATATAATTTAGAAACAACAGCAGAAATCATTGAAAATATATATTTTTCAAAGTATTTATAATGCTGTATCATAAAAAAATTTTTCCATTCAATTAATTTTTTTGGTTTTGATTATTGACTTTTTCAATATTAATGTTAAAATAACTATGAAGAAAAGAGGTGTGTTATGAATACATTTATAAACTTATTGGGGAATTTAAAAAGAACTGAAAAAAATGCCCCAGCGTATAAAAGTTCATTAGATCCGCTAACGGATTTATTTTTTTTAGTACTTTATTACAGAAATGACCACTCCAGGCTAAATAATCTGTTAAAGGAGATAATAGAAAAATATGGTGCTAATACTGCACTCAAAGCTATTTTTGCCTTAAGAGACCCTCGAAATGGCATGGGTGAAAGAGCCGTCCCAAAAAAATTACTATATTATCTGGCTGATATTTCTCCAGATCTTATAATAAAAAATCTTGATAAAGTTATCGAATATGGAAGAGTTGATGATTTGCTTACTCTTCTGGATACAAAAATTGCCGAACAGACTGCTTTTTTTATAAAAAATAATATTGAAAAAAATCAGCTATTTGCTAAATGGCTTCCAAGAGATAATAAATCCCTAAAAAACTATGCATATATTCTTATGAATTTCTGGAAAATGAAGCCAAAAGAATATAGAAAATTTATAACTCAAAATAATAAAGTAGTGGAAAGCCAGATGACAGCCAATAAATGGCATGAAATTGAATATGAAAAAGTACCTTCCAGAGCTGCACTTATATACAGAAATGCATTTTCAAGGCATGACAATTCCAGATATAATCTCTATCTTGAAGATGTTGCGAATAATAAAGCCAAAATAAATACATCTGTATCAACACCAAGTGATATTGTTTTGAAAATACTTAAGAATTCTTATGATACTACTCTTGAACTGGCATGGAAAAATCTAAAAGATTTTGCACCGGATGTGAGCTATCTTCCTGTTATAGACGTTAGTGGCTCTATGTATAATTTAAGTGATAGTATTTACCACGCTTTAGCATTAGGTACTTATTTTGCACAAAAAAATAAGTCGGATTTCAGAGATATTTTTCTAACTTTCTCTGAAAATCCCGAATTTGTAAAATTAGAAGGAGAAAATCTTCTGGAAATATTAAACAATCTAAAAAAAGCCTCGTGGGGTTATACTACAAATATAAATAAAGTTTTCGAATTAATTTTAAATACTGTAAAATCCGGTGCAAACAAAGAAGATCTCCCTAAAAATATTCTCATTCTTTCAGATATGGAATTTGATGCAGGTGTAAATACTGTTACTAATTTCGATACATGGGAAAAAGAATTTTCAAAACAAGAAGTTACATTGCCACAAATAGTATTCTGGAATTTAAATACACGAAATATGACTTTTCCAGTAACTATGCATAATAATGGTACTGTACTTTTATCCGGATATAATCCGCAAATGTTGGGAATGCTTAATGATGTGTCAAATCCTGTACAGTATGTTCTCTCATTTATTGAAAAATTCCCCATAAATGAATAAGTTTATTTTTAATATAATAATTCAAAAAATAAAATATATATTAAATACCCTTGATATAACTGGATACTTATAGTATAATTATTAATATAGACAGCTAACAGCAACTAACTTGATATCCGAGCTGAAGGTGCAGGTGTGAATCCTGCCGTCAAAAGATGTAGCTTAAATAATAGAGTGTCAGCATTCACAAGACTGCTGTCTGAAAATAGATAACTAACAGCACATATTTTCTAAGGGATTAAAGGGTCGCAGGTTCAAGTCCTGCCAGTTGGAAACAACTGTAGCTCAGAGAAAGAGCATTTAATGAAAAACAGTTATCTGAAATATAGACGACTTACAGCAAACCAAATTTGAATATTCCAAATTCTTAGGGTCGTCTGAAATAATAATACTTAATAAGTTTCTAAAAATAAAAAATTGCTCCTGTAATTCCAGAGCAATTTTTCTTTTATATTTTCTGCTAAAATTTTATAAAATGTTCTATAGCTTCAGTCAAGCCGTCTGCATTGTTATCTTTTTCCGTTACATAATCCGCTGATTTCTTTACATGCTCGTAAGCATTCTGCATTGCAGCACTATACCCAGATTCCTTGAGCATTTCTATGTCATTTTCCCCGTCGCCTATTGAAAGTATTTCTGATAAAGGTATTCCCGAATATTCAGAAAACCACTTTAAAGCAACAGATTTATCAGAACCTGCCGGTACTACTTCAAGAAGAAAATCCAGTGAAAACATTGTCTTTATATCATTGCTCACAGCACTTTCCTGTAATTTAGCCGCTGCTGTTTCCAGATTTTCTCTTTTTCCCACCAGCAGTATTTTCATGAAATCAATATCTTTATAATCATTTATATCCTTTATAAATACCTTTGTCTGATGGTTGCTTGAAACCTCCACTTCGAGCTCTTCGTTATCCTGTGTTATATATATGAGATTTTTTTCATGAATACAAAAACTAATATCTATTTTATTTTTCATAATGATATCATATACTTCTTTTATAATATTAAAATCCAGTTTTTTTACATAAAGATTTTTTCCTTCCTTTATATCATGAATTATTCCGCCGTTATATGCTATAAAGTATCTTATCTTATCATCAAGTCCTGCTTTTTTTATAAGTCCCAGCATTCCAAAAGCAGGTCTGCCTGATGCAAATAAAAATTCTCTTCCGCTTTCCAATACTCTTTTTACAGTTGCACTGTTTTTTTCCGATATTGCTTCATTTAATCCCAGACTTGTTCCGTCCATATCAGCTACTACCATTTTTATCATTGTTTACTCTCCTTTTTGATCTTAAATTTTGTTTTCATACAGAAATTTAATAAATTATCTAAGATATTTACTATTGCCTTTATCCCAATATTTTTTTACAATAGTATATTTATTTATAAATTTATCAAACTTCCGTAAATACGTATAATTCATAATTTTTTTGAGTAAATCAAAGTTATTTTAAAATTTTGTACTGGTGAAAGAATATTCAATTAACTAATTATAGCATAACTTGATCTGCTTTTCGTTAAAACCGGCAGAAAAGCACTGCTAAACATCGGAATTTTCTGCAAGATTCAGCATACGACGTATATTTTCCCTTCCTTTTTTTATTCCCAGATTAATTACTGCTGCAAGCAAAAAACAAGCTGCGGTTAATATAATTCCTGTCACGCCAGCGGCAAAGCGAAGCCCTTTTCCCTGAATTCCCCAGTACGCAGTTACCAAAAAAATACTTGAAACCGCAAGAAACATTCTTAACCATTTTTCCAGTTTTTTTATTTCTTTTGCCTGTAATGAAGCTTCTACAGTTAATTCCTTGGAATTCATGACAAATCCTCCCTGAAATATTAAATTTGGTTACACAGCATTAATTTCAAAACTGTGTAACCATTATATATAATCTATAAATTTTTAATAAGTAAGTCCTGGATTAAAGAATCCGAGAAGAACTCCCACAAATGCTATAACCACAAGAATAAGCATTACTGTAGTCGGTGACATCTTTTTCTTTTTCATCAGCCACCAGCAGAATATCACAGTAATCGCTGACAGCAGCTTTGGAAATATCCCGTCAAACGTTTTCTGCAGATCTATAATTGTACCGCCTTCGGCATTACTAAGTTTAAAAGAAGTTGTTATATTTATCCATGTAGCTGCAACAGCTCCTATAACTATAGTTCCTACCATGATTACAGATTCTCTTATTGCAGTGGCTTTTTCACCCACTATTACTTCTACTGCTTTACCTCCCAGCTCATATCCCTTAAAGTATAAGAGTCTCATACCCGATATAGCCAGTATATTCCATACTATAATATAGAAGATCGCTCCAAGAGGTGATCCGCCTCCCGAAAGTCCCAGTCCGATACCTAAAAGTATCGGAATCAGAGTTCCTACAATAAGCGAATCTCCGATACCTGCCAAAGGTCCCATAAGACCCGCACGTATCCCGTTTATCATTTCACTGTCTATCTGCTCTCCGTTAGCTCTTGCTTCTTCCAGTCCTGCAGTTATCCCCACTACCACAGTCCCGATCTGAGGCTCTGTATTGAAGAAAGCAGTATATGTTTCCATTGCTTTTTGCTTTTCCTCTTTATCATCATATAATTCATCAACTATAGGCAGCATCGATACAAGATAACCAAATGTCTGCATGTGCTCCTGTGAAAAACAGGTAAGATTTCCATAAAACCAGTTCCAGAAAGATTTTGTCAGTGCTTTTTTAGATACTTCTTTTCTAGCCATTATATATCCTCCTCTTCATCATCAACTGCTGATACTGTTGCTTTTTTTAGTCCCACCAGTTTTATATTATAATAAAGAATTGCAAAAAATCCGCCTACTATAGCTGCTCCTATAAGATTTACCCCCATACTTGCCGCGAGCGTAAACCCGAAGAAAAATGTTATTAGATCTGTAGGCTTTGTGACTACCTGTTTTAATAAAATTGCTATCCCTACTGCCGGCAGCAGACTTCCCACTGTAAACAGCGTCTTCATCGCAATACCGTCCATAGGAAGATAATTCTTAATAATCTGAACCATATATTCACCTGATATCGTTATTATGAATGTAGGTATAAAACTGCAGATTATATGCGAGATCCACGGATAAACCATATTTACAAAATAAAGATTCTTAAAGTTGCCTTTTTCTATAGATTTCCATCCTATATGCTGCCAAAGCAGGTTTACTGTTGCCGTACCATAAAATAATACTGTTCCTAAGGTTCCCACTGCTGCCCCCAGTGCTGCTGCAAGCTGTGTTGCTTCAGTAGTACTGGGATCTATGCCAAGTCCCTTTATAGACACTATGGCAAGAGGTATACCAATGTAGCTGATGGCACGAACATCTGCTGATACTGTACCGCCCGGCGTTACAAGTGCTATATAAATTACCTGTATTGCCGCTCCTACTATAATTCCGCTTTTTATATCTCCTAAAATAATACCGACTACCAGTCCTGCCACCAACGGACGCCCTAAAGTATAATTTCCTATAGTTGTTCCTCCCAGTCCGGGCATGCTTGACAAGCAGGCAAAAATTCCCAGTAAAACTGCCTGAATCAGATTAATATGCATAGTTAATCACATTTCCTTTCTATTTATACATTATTTAAATTTTATGCCTTACAGAAAAATAAATTTTTATGTGATAAAATTAATTGTAAAAATATTAAGCTGTGAAAATTATTTATTAAAAATATGACTATTTAAATCCGAATTTATCTCTGAATTTTTTCCAGTTTCCTATTGCTTCATCTTTCAGCAGTGCAAATTCCACATTATAACCTGCCTGCATAATTCTTTCTATTGCCTCTGCTTCTTCCTGTGTGATAGACTGGTTATTTCCCAGCTTTACAGCTCCTGGTCTGTCGTTGCAGGGTCCTATATTTACTTCTCTTACTCCCGGATCAAATTTATCGTCCACAAGTATTTTAGCCATTAATATCGGTTCTTTTGTTATCAGAAAATAACGGTCTTTACTATCCAGTACTTTCTGACATTTTTCCTTCCATTCGTCATAGGTCCATACAAATGTTTTTTTTCCGCTGGCATTTTTATATGCTGCTTTCAGTGTAGGATTTGTTGCTGCCAGATCATTTACGGCAACAAGTCCGTCACATGGATATTCCAGTGCCCAACGTGTACATGTCTGTCCGTGTATCATCCTGTCGTCTATTCTTACAAATGAAACTGCCATAGTAATCTCCTTCTTTTTTAGATTTCTTCCTCTTCACCAGAAAAGTCAAATTGAAATTCTGCTACTGACTCTAATGCTTCACTTAATATTGCTTTTTTCAAAGCTTCCATATCATGCTCGTCCTCCAGCACTGCCGTAAGCCCCATTGACAGGTTCATCCCTCCGAATGCAGCGGTATTTTTTATGAATCCTTTTTCCGTAAGAATATTAAGCGCCGCAGTCATAGGAGAACCTCCTATAATATCAGCAAGCAGTACTATTTTATCTTTTTCTGTGATATCTTTAATCAAATCTGTAAAATTATTTTCAAAAATATCAATACCCATTCCATCCTGTAAGCTGGTACTTTTCAGCTCTTCCTTCTTAGCTCCTGCAAGCATATTCAGAGCATTATGAAGTCCGGGGGCAAATGTTCCATGACTCACTAATATCACATGTTTCACACTGTCACCTCCTTTTTAGAATGTTTCAAAACAATCTACTTTTTATTATACAACATAATTTTTAAAAAGCAACGCTTAAAATTAATATCAAATTGTTTTTTTTATTATTTATTATTATTATTTATTAATTTTATGAAATAAATAAAAACATTTTAAAATAATCATTTTATAAATTTATTTGAATTTCTTAGAAAAAATACTTCAAAAAATTTCCTGACTAATTTAACCGTTATGTATTTTTATTTCTAAAAATTATACAGTATAATTTTACTTCCTTATGATTTTTTTTGAAAAATTTATCTTCCGGAAATCTTTTTTAATTATTTATTATTTTAAAAAAATTTTAAAATTAATTTTTTTATCTTTAAATCATAATATATAAATTTAAAATTATTTTTATATTATATAAAGATAAAGCTGTAAAATATATCAATAGTTCATAAATACCAATACTTAAACTGCTCGTAGAGACCGCCCGTTTACTGAAAAAATATAATAAAGACTTGAAAAATATAATTATAAACTGTATAGTTATATCAACGGATTTTTATAATTTAAATAAAAGGAGAAATAACATGAAAATAATAAAAGCAACATTACTTACAATTTTATACTGTACTATTTATTACTTCTTCCAGTTTATTACAGGGATTGTTATTTATAAAACAACAGATTTTCATATAAATGGAATCGGCACTGTACTATGTATCACGGTTATATTATCAGCAATACTCTCGTTTATTGCTTATCAGGGAATATTTTTTCTGCGAAAAATGAAAATAATTAAAATATGTAATTTTAAAAAACTGAAATTTTCATATATTCCGACAGCTTTCATCCTCGGTATATCTATTTGCCTGCTGAATTCTTCCTTAACAGCAGTATTGGCAAAAATTGATTTTTTTGAATATCATATCCTGAAATATCAGTCGCTTAATTTCTGGATAGGAGAGACAAATACTGTTTTTTTAGTTCTGGCTCTTGCAATTACTGCTCCTTTAATTGAAGAAATTATATTCAGAGGTATGATTTTCCATGAATTAAAGCAAATTATGCCTGTGATTCCTGCTGTAATTATTCAGGGTCTGCTATTCGGAATATACCATTTTAATATTGTCCAGTTTATATATGCTTCATTTTTAGGTATTATGTTCGGTCTGGTTTACAGCTGGACGCAAAATCTCTGGATACCTGTTATCCTTCATTTTTCCAATAATATAATGGCGGTTACCGCAGCGAAACAGCCCGGAACCGAAAGTCTTGAAGGTCCTGATATCCGGATATTTCTCATATCCCTTACGGTAACTGTTCTGCTTTGCTTATTTTTCTATAAAAGAAGAGTAACCGATTATCATGAATAATAAAAAAGACCCGTTGATTTTCATCAGGTCTTTTTTATAACCACAGCTGTATTCATGGTCTTACTTCTGCAAATCCATGCTTTTCGATTCAGTTGTTATATTTTTATAATTATTTTCTTTGCAAAATAACATACTCCGTCTGAACCAGTCTAAAAACAAATCCTCTTTAATAAACCCTTACTAATTCCCCCGGATTATTTCCATAGTTTTTCTCATTTCTATGAATCGAAATAATGGTCTAACTCTCTAATTTTCTAGGTGGTTTCCATTTATATTATAAAAACTTTTGCGGGCTCCCCGAATTTAATACCCGAAAAATCATTATAAACACTGTTTTCGACAAATACCTTACTTTTATATGTTCTTTCTATCTTTCGTTTTCTATTTCACTTATCATTTTTACACGGTTCGCATGACGCTCACCTTCAAATTCGGCATCAAGCCATTCTTTTACTATCATCTTGGCAAGCTCGCTTCCTATGACTCTTGCACCAAAAGCCAGTATATTTGTATTATTATGCTCTCTTGATAACTTTGCCGAGTAAGGCTCGCTGCACACCACAGCACGTATTCCCTTTACTTTATTGGCAGCTATAGAGATTCCTACTCCTGTACCGCATATCAAAATCCCCAGATCAAAATTACCGCTTACTACTTCCTCTGCTACCTTTTTGCCATAAACAGGATAATCTGTTCTTTCTGCTGTATACGGACCAAAATCTTCCACTTCATGTCCCAGCTCTTTCAAATAATCAATAATTATCGGCTTTAATTCCAATCCGACATGATCACTTCCTATTGCTAATTTCATTTCTTCCTCCATTCATCTTAACTGATATATTAAGTATATAATTGATATAACTATGTGGTAACTTATTTATTAAATATCTTATTTCTACTAAGCAGTATAGTTACAGCAACAATAAAATCCGTAATTTTTTCCATCTCCAAAGATAAAGCAATCTTGATCCGGATAATACTTCAAAAGAAAATCTTTTGATTATATCAGATATTTTTTACAATTTTTTTGAGTAATCGTTTTCTTTAAATTTCTAAAAAAAATTATAGTTGCCTAAATTTTGGGTAATCGTTTTTCCTTATACAAAATAATATCATTATTAACTTTTTCTGTCAATATTTTATTTATAAATAGTTTTTATTGAAAAATACTGTAGTTTGTGACATAATGAGATTAAAGATACAGTAATTGTTCACACAAGTTGGAGGAAAATATATGAAAAAGAAGAATCTATCCATTAAAGAAATCGCAAAATTAAGTAATGTTTCAGTTGCCACTGTTTCAAGAGTAATAAATAACAGAAGCGGCTTTTCTGCCGAGACCAGAGAAAAGGTACTGAAAGTGATAAATGAAACAGGATATGAAGCAAATAATATTGCCAAAAGCCTCAGAATGAGCAGATCCCATTCTATCGGAATAATTGTTCCTGATATAGGAAATTTCTTTTTTGCAGATATTGTCCAGAAAATTGAAGAACTATTATTTGAAAGAAGCTATGCTACTATTATATGCAATACTGCCAGAAGCAGCTCCAAGGAAAAAGCATATTTAAAAATGCTTGAAAGTAAGATGATCGATGGTCTGATAGTTATTTCCGGAGCTGAACAGTTCGAACTGGGAAATATAAATTCTGATTTCCCGTTAATATGTATTGACAGAATGCCTAAAAACCCTGAATCTACTATATTTATATCTTCAAATCATTATCAGGGAGCTTTTGAAGCTACAGAACTGCTTTTATCCAAAAACTGTAAGAATCTGTGTATCGCTCTCCACAGAAAAACTTCTTCTGCTTCCCGGGAACGCTTAAAGGGTTTCAAAGATGCACTCAAAAAAAATAGTATCCAGTATAATGAAAAGAATAATTTTTTATACTTACCCGCAGAAAAGACAGATAACAAAGTCTCTGTAATAAAAAAATATCTGAAAAGCAACCCTGATATTGACGGTATTTTTGCTGTTAATGATAATATTGCCCTTGTTCTTCTGGATATCCTGCCTCAGCTGGGTAAAAATATTCCGGAAGATATAAAGCTTATAGGTTTTGACAATACCTCCGGTGCATATTACTGCAAACCTAAGCTGTCGTCTGTAAAACAGAATACTTCCAAGCTTGCCCAAAGAACTGTTGACAGCCTGCTTGATATAATTAACGGCAAAAGAGAACAGGTGGATAAATATCAGCTGGAATCTGTTCAGCTGGTTTTAAGAGAAAGTACAGATTAATCATGATTATATAAAAGTGCACTTCTGAATTTCAGGTGTACTTTTTATATTAATAACTGTCTGTAAGATGTAAGTTATAAAAGCTTCTACGCTCTTTCTTTCTCCGGGATACTAAATCTATTTTTTATCTGTGATATTATAAATATAAGACAGATTTTCAGTAATCGTCTGTTTCAGATATATAGTAATCGTTTTCTTAA
>RRZT012455125.1_pt1 | contig 11107 bp, 10 predicted proteins | sample 2165551 | NCBI WGS metagenome assembly RRZT01 (sample SAMN10456910, study PRJNA506462) | wastewater metagenome | biome: wastewater; feature: sludge; material: wastewater sludge; isolation source: wastewater sludge with Escherichia coli K12::gfp cells carrying plasmid... | place: USA: Moscow, Idaho...
GATCTCACTCATGCGGCACCGTCCGATTCTGCAGGAGATTCAACGATAACCGCCATACCACCATCGTCACTGGGCGGTTCTCCCCGCGGCAGGGTCAGGATGAACCGCGCCCCCCCCGAGTCGCGCGTTTCACCTCGAATCGAGCCGCCGTGAGCGTGCATAATCGCACGGCAAATGGCAAGACCCAAGCCAACGCCGGGTGTCGCGCTTTCCCGCTTGCCGCGTTCAAACTTCTCGAAAATGGCGTCTTCGCGCCCGCTCGGCAAACCCGGACCATGGTCATTGATGGTAATAACTACGCTGTCGCTCTCGGCTCGGGCTTTGATCTCGATCGAGCTCTGCGCGGGCGTGTATTTGCCTGCGTTTTCCAGCAAATTAACCAGCACGCGCTCGATCAAAACGGCATCAAGATGCAACAACGGCAGGTCAGGTTCCAGATGTACCTTGAGCGGTCGCCCCTCCAATATAAACGCACAGGCCCCGATGGCGCTCCCCACGACTTCTTCCAACGGCTGCCACTGCCGATTCAGATGCACCGCACCAGACTCCAGCCGCGCCATCTCCAAAAGATTGGCGACCAAAGCATTCATGCGCATCGCTGAATTGCGCATGGCCAAAACCAGTTCCTGTTGCTGATCGGTCGGCGGCGGTTTTGTCATCTGTAGCGTATCGGCCAAGCCGACCAGCGAGGCCAGAGGCGTGCGCAGATCATGCGAAATTGCTGAGAGCAGAGAGTTGCGCAGTCGTTCCGACTCCATCTGCACCGTAGTTCTCTGTGCCACATCGATATAGTGGATGCGCTCGATTGAAATGGCCATCAGCGAAGCACAGGTGTCAAGTACACGGCGATATTCAGGGTTAAGCAGCCCGCTTCCTGCAGTCTCAACCGCCATCACGCCGCGCAAGCGCATCGTCGCTTTCAAAGGCAAGACCAAGCATTTGCTGGACGGCAAGGTATCAGTCCCGCGACCGGCGGCCTCGCCGCGCTCGAAGGCCCAATGTGCAACTCCCATATCAACCTCGGTCGTGGCGCCCGGCATCACGTTCAGCCGATCCTGCTCGTCGGCGACCAATACCGCCGACTTGACGCCAAATTCCACGTCAAGGAAACGAGCACCAATTTCTACAACTTGTTCAACCATCAATGCGGCGGAGAGATCGCGTGACATTTCATACAGGCCGCTGACGCGCCGCTCGCGTTCCGTAACCGCCGCAACCTGGACCTTCAAACCCGCCGTAAGCTGACCAACAACCAAGGCCACGACCAGCATCACCGCGAAGGTCAAAAGATATTGGGCATCAGTTACGGCAAATGAAAACCGTGGCAGGACAAAGAAAAAGTCGAACAGTCCGACGCCGACGAAGGCCGCAAAAACGGCCGGTCCACGACCAAACACAAGCCCGATACCCACAACAGCGAGCAGAAACAACATCACGATATTGGTCAACTCAAGCACCCCCTGCAAAGGCGTTGCCAACACCGCAACGCCCGCGCAAACAGCCGCAGTAGCAGCATAGTCTGCCCACTTTACGGGAGAACGAACGACCGCCTTGTCCGATCCGGCGCGTTTTTCCGGGACGGTCTTGGGAAGCGCTACCCTGAGAATGTCCAGGTCATCTGCCTCAGCTTCGATGGCTGCTTCGAGCGACCGTTGCCCAGGCCAGCGCCAGCGCCGCGCTGTGCGCCCCATCACCAATCGCGACAGATTGTGCTCGCGGGCATAGCGAAGCAGTGCCGATGCAATATCGGGAGCTGACATTGTAGTGGTTGTCGCTCCAAGATTCTGGGCCAGCTTCAGCACCCGAAGCACCTCCTGGCGTTGACGCTCATTCGCGCCATGGCTTGCTGCCACTTCAACATGGACAGCATGCCAGGACACGCCGAATTGCGCAGCCAGCCGTGCACAACTGCGGACAACTTTTTCGCCCCGCTCGCCAGGCTCCACGCATGCCAAAAGCGATTCGCGGTTGGGCCACACGGGGCTGGTTGACCTGAGGCGCCGGTAGGCTTGCATTTCACCGTCCACGCGATCAGCGGTGCGGCGCAACGCCAGCTCACGCAGGGCCAGCAGATTGCCTTTGCGGAAGAAATTTTTTGACGCCAATTTGGCCTGCTGCTCCAGATACACCTTGCCCTGCTTCAGGCGTTCGATCAACTCGTCGGGTGGCAAATCAACCACGACCACTTCGTCGGCTTCATCAAAAACGCGGTCCGGGACGGTTTCCCAAACGCGAACTCCGGTAATGCCGCTGACAATGTCGTTAAGAGTTTCCAGATGCTGGACATTGATTGTCGAATAGACGTCGATGCCAGCAGCGAGCAATTCCTCCACGTCCTGCCAGCGCTTCGGATGGCGTGAGCCTGCGACATTGGAATGGGCCAGTTCGTCCACCAGGATGAGCGCCGGCTTGCGCGCCAACGCACCATCCAGATCGAATTCCTTGAGAATATGGTTGCGGTATGTGATATCACGCAGTGGGAGCCGCTCCATGCCATCGGTCATGACCTCGGTTTCCATACGCCCATGGGTTTCCACGACGCCAATGACAACATCCGCCTCTTGCAAAAGTTGCTGCCGAGCAACACCCAGCATGGCGTAAGTCTTGCCAACGCCGGCCGAGGCACCGAAGAAGATCTTCAGCTTGCCACGCTTGGCCCTGGCTTCTTCGGCATTCAGACGCTCCAGCAACTGGTCTGGGTCAGGACGTTCGTTATCCATCAATGAGTACCCTCATACACGACGCTTTACTATTTAGACGTGCTATCGAGCGCAAGATTGAGCTCCAGAACATTGACCCGTGCATCACCAAAGATACTCCACTGGCGTTCTTCGGTGAACCGGGCGACCATGGCCTTGACAACGGCAGTGTCGATCTGACGAGCCCTGGCCACACGTTCAATCTGGTACTTGGCGGCGGCCGGGCTGATATGCGGATCAAGGCCGCTGGCCGAAGCCGTCACCAGGTCGGCGGGAATTGCCCCGGTGTTATCCGGATCAGCTGCCTTCAGCGCCGCAATCCGGCCCTTGACGCCATCGGTCAGCGCTGGGTTGAGCGGCCCCAAATTGGAGCCGCCGGAAGCCGAGGCGTTGTAAGGCTGCGGCGAGGTCGCCGACGGCCGCCCCCAGAAATACTTGGGATCGGTAAAATTTTGCCCAATCAGCCGCGAACCTACCGCCTTGCCATCCTTGAAGATCAGGCTGCCATTCGCCGCTTCGGGAAAAGCAACTTTGGCAATGCCGGTGACGGCCATGGGGTAGAACACGCCGGTAATTAGCGTAAGCAGCAGGAAGAGGCTGACGGCAGGTCGTATCAAGCTTTTCATGAGAGGTCTCCAGTTTCAAGCCACGCCGACAACAGCGATGAGCATGTCAATGGCCTTGATGCCAATGAAGGGAACGATGACGCCACCCAGGCCGTAAATCGCCAGGTTCTGACGCAACAGCGTTGCCGCTCCGAGCGGGCGGTACTTGACGCCCTTCAAGGCGAGCGGAATGAGGAAGACGATAATCAAGGCGTTGAAGATCACCGCCGCGAGGATTGCCGACGACGGGCTGGCCAGCCGCATAACGTTGAGTGCCGCAAGCTGCGGATAGGTGGTAACAAAAGCTGCCGGGATAATGGCGAAGTATTTAGCGATGTCGTTGGCGATACTGAACGTCGTCAGCGAACCGCGCGTCATCAGCATCTGCTTGCCAGTTTCCACAACCTCAATCAGCTTGGTCGGATTGGAATCCAGATCAACCATATTCCCGGCTTCCTTGGCAGCCTGAGTGCCGGTATTCATGGCGACGGCGACGTCGGCTTGGGCCAGCGCCGGCGCATCGTTGGTCCCGTCGCCGGTCATTGCCACCAGACGGCCTTCGGCCTGGTACTGGCGAATCAGCGCCAGCTTAGCTTCCGGTGTCGCTTCGGCGAGGAAGTCATCGACGCCTGCTTCGGCAGCGATGGCGGCGGCCGTTACCCGGTTGTCGCCAGTGACCATGATGGTTTTGATGCCCATCTTGCGCAGTTCAGCAAAGCGTTCCTTGATACCGCCCTTGACGATATCTTTGAGTTCAATGACCCCGAGCACACTCGTACCATCTGCGACAAGCAAAGGCGTACTGCCGCGACGGGCGACTTCCTCGACCTTGCCCATGACTGACTTAGGGAAGTGGCCACCCAGCGCTTCGACGTGATTCCTAATAGCTTCCGCCGCCCCCTTGCGGATTTGGCGGTCGGCCATATCCACGCCACTCATGCGGGTGTTGGCCGAAAAGTGAACGAATTGGGCATCGAGCGCTTGAATATCCCGTTCGCGCAATTGGAAGCGTTGCTTGGCCAGAACGACGATGCTACGGCCTTCCGGCGTCTCGTCGGCCAGCGAAGCCAACTGGGCAACATCGGCCAGATCGGCTTCACTGAAGCCATCGGCAGGCAAAAAGGCGGACGCCTGGCGATTGCCGAGCGTAATGGTGCCGGTCTTGTCAAGCAGCAACACGTCGACGTCACCAGCCGCTTCAACGGCGCGCCCGGAGGTGGCGATCACATTGGCCTGCATCATGCGACTCATGCCGGCCACGCCGATGGCCGAGAGCAGCCCGGCGATAGTAGTTGGAATCAGACAGACCAATAGCGCGATGAGCACCGTGATGGAGACGGGCGCACTGGTCTGGCCAGCGTCGTTGGCCAGATTCGCACCGAAGATGGAGAACGGCAGCAGCGTAACTGTGACCACCAGAAACACGATGGTCAGCGCCACCAGCAAGATGGTCAGGGCAATTTCGTTAGGCGTCTTCTGCCGCTTGGCGTTTTCTACCATGGCGATCATGCGATCGACGAAGGTTTCGCCGGGATTAACCATCACCTTCACTACGATCCAGTCGGACAGAACGCGCGTACCGCCAGTTACAGAGGAAAAATCGCCACCGGATTCACGGATAACCGGTGCCGATTCGCCGGTGATCGCCGATTCGTCGACCGAAGCCACGCCTTCGATGACCTCGCCGTCAGCGGGAACCGTCTCGCTGGCCTGAATCAGGATGACATCCCCTTTACGCAGGTTCTCGGATTGAACCAACTGCCAGGTGGCACCAAAATAGGGTGCGGACAGCTTCTTGGCCCAGGTTTCCTTTTTCAGGCCGCGCAACGCAGATGCCTGCGCCTTGCTACGCCCCTCGGCCAGAGCCTCGGCAAAGTTGGCGAAGAGCACGGTGAACCACAACCACAAGGCGATGGCCAGGATGAAGCCAGGGTTTTCTACGACGCGAGCTTCGCCCTGACCGCTTAAGGCCTGTACCCAAAGCAGAGTGCTCAGGATACTGCCCACATAGACGACGAACATCACCGGATTGCGCCATTGCACGGCCGGGTTCAGTTTCTTGAACGATTCAACGATGGCGGGTCCGACCAAGGCCGGGTCAAACAGAGTAAACGTCTTGCGTGTCATTATTTTCTCCCGTGGCTCAGTGGGCGACGACGAGCATCAAATGCTCGATGACCGGGCCCAGAGCCAGCGCCGGTACGTAATTCAATAGGCCCACCAGCAGCACGACGCCGACCAGCAGGGAAACGAACAGCGGCCCATGCGTCGGCAAGGTACCCTCGGTGACAGCCAGGCGCTTCTTGGCAGCCAGCGAACCAGCGATGGCCAACACCGGGACGATGACACCAAAGCGGCCGAACCACATGGCGATTCCAAGCATGATGTTGTAGAACGGTGTGTTGGCGGAGAGGCCGGCAAAAGCGCTGCCATTATTGTTGGCAGCCGAGGTGAAAGCATAGAGAATTTCCGAGAAGCCGTGCGCACCTGGGTTGGCAATACCGGCGCGGCCGTCCGCAGCCATTACGGCAATGGCCGTGCCGATCAAAACCAGCAGCGGCGTGACCAGTATGGCGATCGAGCTCATCTTCATCTCGTAGGTCTCGACCTTCTTGCCCAGATACTCCGGCGTACGGCCGATCATCAGGCCGGAAATGAAAACCGCCATGATGGCGAAAACCAGCATGCCGTAGAGTCCGGTACCGACGCCACCGAAAACCACTTCGCCGAGCTGCATCATAACCAGCGACACCATGCCGCCGAGCGGGGTAAAGGAATCGTGCATGGCATTGACCGCGCCGCACGACGCCGCCGTGGTGATGGTGGCGAACAAAGCGGAATCGGCGATACCAAAGCGGGCTTCTTTGCCCTCCATATTCCCGGAGATCGTGTCGACACCCAGTTGCGTGAGCAACGGATTGGCCTGCTGTTCAAAGGACATGGCCGCCGCGGCCATCACCACAAACAGGACGGTCATGGCCGCGAGCACTGCCCAGCCCTGACGCGTATCACCTACCATGCGCCCGAAGGTGAAACACAACGCGGCCGGAATCAGGAAAATCGACAGCATCTGGATGAAGTTGGAGAGCGGCGTCGGGTTTTCGAAGGGATGCGCCGAATTGGCGTTCATGAAGCCGCCGCCGTTGGTGCCGAGCATCTTGATCGCTTCCTGCGAGGCGACCGGCCCCATGGCCAGCGTCTGTGTCGCACTTTCAGCCGGTTCGGTAATGACGGCGCCCTTGTCATCTTTCATTGCATGACCGGCGGCATCAAGTTTAGGCTTCTCGTAGTGCGTGACTTCCAGCGTCGTAACGTTTTTGTAGGCATCGAAGTTCTGGATGACCCCCTGGCTGGTCAGAAAAACGGCGTAGACGATGGAAAAGGGTAGCAGGACGAAAAGCGTGACGCGGGTCAAATCGACCCAGGCGTTGCCCACCGTTTTGGCCGTATGCCGGGCAAAACCGCGGATGAGGACAATAACGACGGCCACTCCCGTCGCGGCGGACAAAAAATTCTGCACCGCCAGCGCAAGCATCTGCGTCAGATAGCCCATGGCCGCTTCGCCGCTGTAGCCTTGCCAGTTGGTGTTGCTGACGAAGCTGATGGCGGTGTTGAACGCCGAATCCGGGCTGATATTGACCATCGACTGCGGATTAAGTGGTAACCAGAGTTGCAGGCGTTGCAGGGCGTACACGGCCAGCACACCGATAACGTTGAAGAGCAGGATGGCGAATGCGTATTTGAGCCAGCCCATTTCCTCGTCCTGCTTAATGCCGCACAACCGATAAAGCGGTCGTTCAATCTTGCCGCCAAGACTGAAGCGTCCTTCCATCACTTTGGCGATGTAAAGCCCCATTGGCTTGACGGTCAAGAGCAGAACCGTCAGAAAAATCCCAAGAAGAATCAAGGCATGTGAGCTCATGAAAAGTCCTCCGGATTAAGCAGCACGGCAATCAGATAGAAAAGCAGGCCGGCGACAACGATGCCGCAGAGAATATAAAGCCAAGTCATTTGGCCCTTCCCAGTCGGGCGCAGCCGACAGCCATTCCGATCAGCAGAGCGAAAAACAGCCCGATGGCAGCAAGATAGGCGAGATCCATGGTTTCATTCCTTGTAGGTATTTCGACACACTCATATTAAAAAATCGGATGTCAAAACGGTGACAAGAAAAGAATGCCGCGTATCAAGAAAACGTAAAGACCGCGGCCAAATTCCCAATGCCTTGATTCTGGAATGGCATCACCCTGCAGCCCAATGAAAACGGCAGTCTCCACCCCTGTTGCTTGCAGAACGTCTATTCATGCGGTGTTTGGCGCTACTCCAAGGCAGTTTTATTTCAACAACCGCCTCCGGGTCAGCGCTGTAGCTATGGCAAAAGCGATAGCGGCGATGGTCAATAAAGCAGCGACGTGGATAATGGCATTTTCCGGCACGTCACCGAGCAAGAGCGGCCGCGCAAGTTGCACGGCGTGCGACAGCGGCAACCAGGCGGCGATCAGATGCAGCGTCGCCGGCAACTGGTCAGCAGGGAAAAATACGCCTGACACAAGCATCATTGGCGTAATGAAAAGCGTGAAGTAATACATGAAGAAATCGTAGGATGGCGCCAGCGCACAGACGATCAAGCCCATGGCAGCGAAGGCCAGCCCGGTCAGGAAGATAACGGGAATTACCCACAACGCAAGAAACGACGTGGTCAAGCCGAGCCCGGCGACAACGAGCAGGATGGCCAGCCCGGAGAGCATGCTCTTACTGGCACACCACACCAATTCACCAGCCAGCACATTATCGATTGAAAGTGGCGTGTTCAGAATGGCGTCCCAGGTTTTCTGCACGTGCATGCGCGAAAAAGCCGAATACAGCGCCTCGAAAGTCGCCGCATTCATCGTGCTGGAAACCACGGTTCCGGCTGCCAGAAAAGTTACATAGCTGACACCGCCAACCTCGGGCAACAAGCGCCCCATCCCGTACCCCAAACCGAGCATGTAAATCAGGGGATCGGCCAGATTACCGAGCACCGACGGAATCGCCAGCTTGCGCCAGACAAGAAAATTGCGCTGCCAGACGGGCAGCCAACGCAAACCTGCATAGGCAAATAGATCGTTTCGCGTGGAATCCATATTTACCAACCTTAATCCCTCAATTCACGCCCGGTGAGCTTGATAAACACGTCTTCCAACGTCGCTGCACGGTGCATGTAACGTAGCACGGGCTCGTTGACAAGCGCGGCTAACAACGGTGCCGTATCGCGACAATAGAAAAACGCGGTGTCACCGGCCACTTCGAGACGCTCACCCAAGCCGCTTCGTTCCTTCGCCCACGCCGCCGCTTGGTCGCCAAAGACTTCGACCACCTGCGGTTCAATATGAGTGGCGATCAGCTCACGCGGAGCGCCTTCGGTCACGATACGGCCGTGATCGATCACCGCCAGCCGGTCGCACAAACGTTCAGCCTCGTCCATGAAGTGCGTCGTCAGAATCAGTGTCTTGCCGCGACCGGTCAACTGTTTAAGACGATCCCAGATCAGGTGACGTGCCTGCGGATCGAGCCCAGTCGTCGGCTCGTCGAGAAACACGATATCCGGATCATTGACCAGCGCACGCGCCAGCGTCAAGCGCCGCTTCATGCCGCCGGAGAGAGTCTGAATACGCGCCTTTTCCTTGCCCCCCAAGCCGGCAAATTCAAGCAGATCGGGGATACGGCTGCGAATGAGCGTGTCCGGCAAGCCAAAATAGCGGCCGAAAACGAGCAAATTCTCAGCCACGGTAAAATCCGGGTCGATATTGTCAAACTGTGGCACCACGCCGACTCGCTCACGTGCCGCACTGGCCTGCATCGGTATCGAGCATCCGCCCAGAACAATCTCTCCGGCGCTCGGTTGCGTCAGGCCAAGACAGCAGCGCAGGGTCGTCGTCTTACCGGCGCCATTGGGCCCAAGCAAGCCAAAACATGAACCAGGCGGCACGCCAAAGCTGATTCCGGCAAGCACTTCATTCGCGTCGAAACTCTTGTGGAGGTCCGTTACGCACAGTGCGTCTAGAGGGTTCAATGTCGCCATGCGCGGGTCACAATGTCGCGAATGACTTGCAAGCGACGGTGAAAGAAATGGTCGGCACCGGGAATGACAATCACCGGCAGGTTCATTGGCTCGGCCCAAGCGAGGACATTGGCCAAAGGAACGGTTTCATCGACCGAGCCGTGGATAACGATGGTGTCACTGGCCACCGCCCGCGTCGTGTAGGTTCGTGCGCCCTCGATGTAGCCCGCCGCCGTGCCGACAAGAACGAGACGCTGTGCCGGATGGTTGGCGTCGGCCAAAGCTTCCGCCACCCGGGTCTGGACATAGGCACCAAAGGAAAAACCGGCAAGCACCACCGGCAGATCGCCGTAACGGCGCTTGGCATCAGCCAGAACGGCCAGCATGTCCTCCGTTTCGCCCCGCCCGTCATCGTGTTTCCCCTCACTCTGTCCGACCCCGCGAAAACTCGGCCGCAGCGCGACATAGTTGAGGTTCGCAAAGGTGCGCGCCAGCGTCTGAATCACCTTGTTGGTATTGGTCCCGCCAAACAGGGGGTGCGGATGACAAATCAAGGCAAGCCCACGCGGCGCGCCAGGATTCTCGACAATCATTTCGATCGTTCCGGCCGGACCGTCGATACGGACAATTTCTTCGTTCAGCCTCATGCTCGGGCGTTTCCTTCTCTCAAATCTTCAAGCGTTCAACGACGCGACCATTGAGCAGGTGCTCCTGAATGATTTCCTCGACATCCTCTTTGTCGACGTAGTGATACCAAACCTCTTCCGGGTAAACAACAATCACCGGCCCGTCATCGCAACGATCCATGCAACCGGCCTTGTTGATGCGCACCTTGCCCTTGCCTTTAAGTTTCAGCTCGGCAATTCGATCTTTCGCGTAGGTTTGCGCTTCGGTGGCGCCCAAGCTGTTGCAACAGCTTTCACCCTCGCCTCGCTGATTGCAGCAGAAGAAAACATGATGTTTGAAGTAACTCATAGGAAAACGCCTTGGTTACGCGGAAAAGCTATCTGACCATAGTTTTTCCGCTTGATTCACAATCGTCGCCCGAGCCATGTCATATAAGGCAACACAAGAAACGGCCAGATACTTGCACTCAGGCGGGTCAGTCCGTTGAAATTGAGAAAGTGCCCCTGCCCCCAGGTGGCCATGGCCACGGCGGAATAGGGGTTGGGCGGCGCAACATTAACCAGCACCGTACCCGCCATCAACGCCAGCCCGGCTAGTGCAACACGCAGCGACGCCGACAGTAATAGCATGATCGACAACGAAGCGCCACCAATCATCAGCCCAAGCCCAGCCCCCGGCGTCAACCAGGCAAAAGCATGCAGCGGATCAACCAGAATCGCCGCCGCCAGCGTTCGGATCGCCAGCGCCATGAGAAAAAACACAAGCAGCGCAAAATAGGGGGGCTTTCTGGCGGCAAGCAGTTCGCGAACGATCAAGCCAATAGCTATCGTATTGGAAACGATAATGCCGGTTTCCAGAGCAAAGAACGAAGGCGCTTCATAAGGAACGGCAGGGGTGATATCCAACAAATGCCGCAAGTCACCGGCGCCGAAAAGAATCGTTTCGGGAGAAAGCTGCGTGAGCAACCATAGACCAACCAGAACCAGGCCGAGTTCGGCATACGGCTTGTGCACCAGGAGACTCTGCTGCAACAAGGACAAACGGCCGAAAATACGCGCACCACACGACAACGCCAATAAAGCGCCAATCGCCGTACCGAGCGCGTTGCAAGCCAGATCCAGGTTTGACGGAACGCGTGA
>RRZT010906509.1_pt1 | contig 11105 bp, 9 predicted proteins | sample 2165551 | NCBI WGS metagenome assembly RRZT01 (sample SAMN10456910, study PRJNA506462) | wastewater metagenome | biome: wastewater; feature: sludge; material: wastewater sludge; isolation source: wastewater sludge with Escherichia coli K12::gfp cells carrying plasmid... | place: USA: Moscow, Idaho ...
CTCCCGCTGCGCCTGTCGCGGCAAGCGGAGCGCGTTCCGAGCGTGGCGAACGCGAGAAAACTCAGCTGTTGGCTTCAGCGTCGCGCGCGAGTGCCGAACGAGCACCGGCTCAGGAGCGTGGGAAAAGCACCGGAAAAGAGAGCGGAAAGAGTGGCAACGCCGAGGGCGGGGCAACGGAGAAAGTCGCCGGGAAGGATGCCCAGCGAGGGGTTGTGGCCGATGCGGCGATCACCCGCAGTGCGGCACAGCCTTCAGCACGCGAACGCGCTGAGGCCGACTATCGTCAGGCGATCGCGGCGATCCACCAGGGGCGGCTCGATGAGGGGGCTAAGCAGTTGCGCGAGGCCTTGCGCCTGGACGCCCTCCATGCGCCGGCCCGGCAGTTGCTCGTGCGCCTGCAACTGGAAGCCCGGCAGACCGAAGCGGCGATGCAAGTGCTGGCCGAAGGGCTTGAAGTTTTGCCGGCGCAGATCGGCTGGGCGATGAGCTTGGCGCGCCTGCACGCCGAGCGTGACGATTACGCCGCAGCTTGGCGCGTTCTCCAGCATTCCGAACCGGCGGCCGGCGCCAACGCCGATTACCAGGGCTTTGCCGGACATGTCCTGCAGCGCCTCGGCAAGCCGCAGGAGGCCGCGCAACATTACCGGCGCGCCCTGCGCAGCGCCCCGGACGATGGCCGCTGGTGGCTGGGCCTGGGGCTCGCGCTGGACGCCGAAGGGCGCAGCGATGAAGCGCGCGACGCCTGGCAGACGGCGCGGCGCAGCGGCAAGTTGTCGCCCGAACTGCAGCGCCTCGTCGAGCAGAAGCTCAGGTAGCGTCGTCAGCCCTCGATGTTTGCTCCGTCTCGGGCAGCAGGCCGCGAAGCGGCATGAGTTCCGGATATTCGCGCAGCAGGGTGGTCAATTGGTGTGCGGCCGTGGCCTTGTAGGCCGGATGGCTGACGACGGCGCGGTGCAGTGCTTGCTGCGCTTCTTCCGTGCGCCCCGTGAGACCGAGCAGAAACGCGTATTTGTAGGCGATGGCGTCGGCGGGGGAGAGGCGGAGCGCCTGTTCGCCGACGACGATTTTGTCCGCAAGCGCTTCGCGACTGACCGTCATTTGAAAGGCATAGACCAGTTCGACGTAATGAGCGAAGAGCGAGTTGCGGTGCAAGCGGGAAAGCATGGACACGGTGGTGTTCCAGTCCTGTCGTTCGGCTTGCGGTCGGAGTTTCGGGTTGAGGGCGTGTTCGAGGCTGCGGTAATCGCGCCCCAGATTCACCAGCGTTACCGTGCCGAGCAGCAACATGCCGCTCAGCACCAGTCGGCCGAGGTTGGTGCGTTGAAGCGGCCAGCCGTCTCGACTTCCTGCGCCGAGCAGCAGGGCCGCGATGCCGAGGAAGAACGTGTGCCAAAGCGGGTATTCGAGCTGGCTGTGAATGCCGATGACGAGCAGTATTCCAGCAACCCAAACGCGCGCGCATGTCCAGTCCTGGCGAGCGAAATGCAGCCACCAGGCGAGCGTGGTGCCTATCAAGAGTAGTGCCCCGCCGAGACCGTATTCGGCGAGCAGGTGCATGACGATGTTGTGCGCGTGTTCGCCGCCGCCGACGTAAGTGTCGGGGTGCTCCCCCGCCAATAGAAAGGCGGTGAAAGGGAATTGCCCGACGCCGTAGCCCAGCCAGGGGTGGTCGGTAAACATGCGCCAGGCGGTATGCCAGAGCTGGAGGCGGATCGAGGTCCCCTCCACTTCACGGAAAATGCGCTCGCCCGCAAGGTTGGTCTGCAGGCTGCTGCCGAGTTGGAGGTGACTGAACAGGAATTGCAAGACGATGCAGAGGGCGGCCAAGCCTGCGGCGGCGCATGCCAGTCGGCGCAAATCCGGGCTTGGTGTGCGGCGCGCTGCCCAAAAGGCCAGCAAGGTCATCGCCGCGGCGTAAAGCAGGACGCTGCGCGACCCCGTCAGGCTGGCGGCGCTGAGGAGTGTGGTTCCGGTGACAAAAAAACTGACCGTGCCCAGCGTGCCGCGGGCGTGGAGGAACAAGGCCGAAACCAGGCCCAGCCACAGGTAGTTGGCAAGGTGGTTGGCCTGGGCGAGGTTGCCGCCGCCTTTGACGTGAGCGAAAACATAATTCGCCCAATCCAAACCAAGGTCCGGGATCAAGAGTTGGCAGGCAAGCAGGAGGGCGGACAACAGGCTACCGACCAAAAGCGCGAGGGCGCCGGTGACGGCCAGCCGTTCCAGGCTGATGTGGTGGGTGAGCGCTCGGCCGAGGACGAGCATGAGCGTGGCCCAGAGCAGATAGAGCAGCACGAGCAATGCCTGCGTGGTCGATGGCGCTCGGCCGAACGCCAGATGCAACAGGGTCAGGGCGGCGAGACCGAAGGGCAGCAGGGAGATCCGGGGAAGCGAGAGGTGGGCGTAAACCTTGCTTTGCAAAAGGAGCGTTGCGGCCAGCAGCGCACAGGCTGCGGCCGTCCATTCCGGATAGAAGGTTGGAATCGGATGGAAATGATGGGGGTTGAGAAAAGGCAGCGTAAGCATGGCGCACAAAGCGGCCAGGCTGGCGCGGGTGTGCCAGGTGAGGGTTTGCATTGCGGAGGGATGCGTGCTTATGCCGTTGGTGTGGCTGCGATTATGCGGGCGTTCGGCCGGCGACGGAAGCCTGGGTTCATGTGTCCTGCGCCGGCAGGGCGCGTGCCAGGACGAGGGCGTCGACGCGCACGGCGCCGTGCAATTTGAGCGTGCGTGCGGCTTCGTCGAGTGTCGCACCGCTGGTCATCACGTCGTCGACGAGCAGGATGCGGCAGCCGCTCAGGTCGTCGTTGCAGTGAAAAGCGCCGCGCACGTTGCGGTGGCGTGCGGCCAGAGCTTGCTCGGCCTGAGGCGGCGTGTCGAGTCGGCGTTCCAGCAGATCGGTGGCGAGCGGTCGGCCACGAACGGCGGCGAGCGGGCGGGCGAGCAGCACGGTCTGGTTGAAGCCGCGTTGACGCAACCGTGCGGCATGGAGCGGCAAGGGAACGATGCGATCGGCGTCGACTCCCTGTCCGATCCGGGTCAGTTCTTGACTCAGCCACGGGGCGAGCGAGAGCCGGTGGCCGTATTTGAAATCCTGAAGCAGGCGGTCGAAAGGATAGGTGTAGCGGAAGGCGGCGCGGACGCTGTCGAAGTGAGGCGGAATGCGCAGGCAGGCACCGCAGGCGCTTCCCGTCGGCGAGGGGCGGGCGCAGTGCGGGCAGGCTGGTTGCGGCGCGCGCGGCAGGTCGGCAAGGCAGGCCGCGCAGAGCGGTGTCGGGCCTCGCGTGGCGTCGGCGCAGAGCAGGCAGTCCTGTGCGTGTCCGATATGGTGACCATTACCGATTGCAGCCATCCGCGCGCTTTCAAGTCCTTGTTTCGGGGTAAAATTACTCCTTTCCCGCCGGGTTGGGTACGCTTTTATGCCCCCGGTCTGTTGGCTGGCTCGCGATGCCCGATCGCTGCGCGGTATGGCGTGTGAGCAGCACTTTTCTGCAAGGTTTTACCGATGAATACGATTGCTCCCGCAACGGCCGAAGCCGTGGCAACGACCGCAACGACCGCTGCGCCCGCAGCCCCCGCCGCAGCTTCGGCGAAGTGGACCGTCTCGCAGGTCGAGGCGTTGTACCAGTTGCCGCTGATGGATCTCTTGTACCGCGCGCAGCAGGTGCACCGTGAGAACTTCGATCCGAACGAAGTGCAGCGTTCTTCGCTGATTTCGATCAAGACCGGCGGCTGCCCCGAAGACTGCAATTACTGCTCGCAGTCGGCGCGCTACAAGGCGACCGAGCGCGAGGCGCTGATGCAGGTCGAGGATGTTCTCGCTGCGGCGCGCGAAGCCAAGGCCAAGGGTGCGTCGCGCTTCTGCATGGGCGCGGCCTGGCGCGGGCCGAAGGAAAAGGAGCTGGAGGTCGTCACCCAGATGATTCGCGAGGTCAAGGCGCTGGGCATGGAAACCTGCGTCACCCTGGGCATGCTCAAGGACGGCCAGGCCGAGCAGCTCAAGGAGGCCGGCCTCGATTACTACAACCATAACCTCGACACCGACGCTGAGTTCTACGACAAGGTGATCACCACCCACACCCACGCCGATCGCGTCGATACGATCAGCAAGGTGCGCGGTGCCGGGATCAAGGTCTGCTCGGGCGGCATCCTGGGGATGGGCGAGTCGCGCCGCAACCGTGCGGCGATGGTTGCCCAACTGGCCAACCTCAATCCGGCGCCGGATTCGGTGCCGATCAACAACCTCGTGGCGATTCCCGGCACGCCGCTGGCCGAGAAGGACAAGATCGACAACTTCGAGTTTCTGCGCACCATCGCCGCGGCGCGCATCACCATGCCCAAGAGCTTCGTTCGGCTATCGGCCGGGCGCGAGGTGATGAGCGACGAAATGCAGGCGATGTGTTTCTTTGCCGGTGCCAACTCAATCTTCTACTGCGACAAACTGCTGACCACGACCAACGCGGGTGTGGACCGCGACCAGCAGCTGTTCGAGAAGCTTGGCCTGCGTGCGATCTGATCAGTAACCCCTTGCTGGCTTGAACCCGACGCCCCCCTTCGTCGACGTCCGCCAGGTGCGGCGCAACGCTGCACGCGCCGCCAGAAACTACGCGGACTACGAAGCGGCCGCCGTGCTGCCCCGCGAAATCGCCGGGCGCATGCTGGAGCGGCTCGATTACGTCAAGATCGAGCCGCAACGCGTCCTCGACCTCGGCTGCGGCCCGGGTGCGACGCTCGCTGCGCTGGGCGAGCGCTATCCACGGGCGCAGGTGATCGGCGCCGATTTCTCCGAGCCGATGCTGCGCGCCAGCCTTGCGCCGCGCAGCCGCCTGCGCTGGCTGATGCCTTTTTTGCGCGGGGCGAAGAGCGCGCTCGTCGCCGCCGACGCAGCGGCCTTGCCCTTTGCCACCGGTTCGCAGGGGCTCGTCTGGTCGAACCTGCTCCTGCATTGGCTGGCCGATCCTCAACCGGCGCTGCGCGAGATGCACCGCGTGCTCGAAGTGGATGGCTTGCTGATGTTTTCCACCCTCGGCCCGGACTCGCTCAAGGAGCTGCGCGCGTGCTTCCCTGACGGCGCGGCGCGCAGCCTGCGCTTCATCGATCTGCACGATTACGGCGACATGCTTGTCGAATGCGGTTTCGCCGATCCGGTGATGGACGCCGAACGGCTGACCGTGACCTACCCCTCTTTCGATGCGCTGGTGGACGAGTTGCGCCGCAGCGGCGCCAGCAACGGCCTCTTCGACCGACCGCGCGGCCTTACCGGGCGGGGGGCTTGGGCTGCGGCACGTGCGAACTACGAGGCGTTGCGCCAGGATGGCCGCTTGCCGGTGACGCTGGAAGTCGTCTACGGCCACGCCTGGAAAGTCGCGCCGAAGAAAACCGCCGACGGTGCGGCCATCGTCCGTTTCGACCCGAAACAGCGTTTGCGCTGACGCGCCCGTTCCGCGGCGGATTCCCCTCTGCCTTTCGTCAGGGCGACCGCGGGGCGCGGATTTGCTATGATCCCGAGCTTGTCGCGCCCGCTGCCGGGGCTATGCTGAAGCCCGGGGCGACGCCTCGCGTTCTCAATTGTTTCGGGAATTCACGCCATGCTGCAGAAACTCGCTTCCTTCCCCGGGATTACCGGCCCTGTGGTGACCATCGTCATGGATGGCTACGGCCTCTCCAAGAGCGAGGTCGGCAACGCCATCGCCGCGGCCAAGAAACCGACCCTCGACCGGCTGTTCGCCCATTACCCGAACATCGCCCTGCGTGCGCACGGCACCGCCGTCGGCATGCCGTCGGACGAAGACATGGGCAACTCGGAAGTCGGGCACAACGCCATCGGCGCCGGGCAAGTCTACAGCCAGGGCGCGGCGCTGGTCGCCGACGCCATCGCCAGCGGCAAGATTTGGGAAGGGCAGGCTTGGAAGGACGTCGTGGCGGGCCTTGCAGGGCCGGCGTCGACCTTGCATTTCCTGGGGCTCTTTTCCGACGGCAACGTGCATAGCCACATCGATCACCTCAAGGCGCTGGTCACGCGTGCCAAGGCCGAGGGCGTGCGCCGGGTGCGCCTGCACATCCTGCTCGACGGGCGCGACGTGCCGGAAACCAGTGCGCTTGACTACATCGAGCCCTTCGAAGCCTTTCTTGCGGACTTGAACGGTGCGGACTTCGACGCGCGCATCGCCTCCGGCGGCGGGCGGATGAAGATCACCATGGACCGTTACGACGCCAACTGGAAGATGGTTGAAGAAGGTTGGAAAACGCACGTGCTCGGCGAAGGCGTTCAGTTCGCGAGTGCCGCCGACGCGGTACGGGCGCTGCGCGAGCAGTTCCCGGGCACCATCGACCAGGACCTGCCGGCCTTCGTCATTGCCGAGAATGGCCAAGCACTCGGCCCCATCGTTGACGGTGACAGCGTGGTGCTCTTCAACTTCCGCGGCGACCGCGCGATCGAGATCACGCGCGCCTTCGAAGATGCTGCGCTCGACAAGTTCGATCGCGTGCGTCTGCCGCGCGTGACCTACGCCGGCATGCTGCAGTACGACGGCGACTTGAAGCTGCCGCGCCGTTTCCTCGTCGATCCCCCTGCCATCCAGGACACCATGGGCGAATGGTTTGCCAAGGCTGGAATCACTCAGTTTGCGTGTTCGGAGACGCAGAAGTTCGGTCATGTGACCTACTTCTGGAACGGCAACCGCTCGGGCAAGTTCGACGGCGAAACCTACTGCGAAGTGCCGAGCGACGTGGTGCCCCTCGAGCAGCGGCCGTGGATGAAGTCCGCTGAGATCGCCGACGCGATGATCGAGGCCCTGCGAAGCGGGCAGTACCGCACGTTGCGATGCAACTTCGCCAACGGCGACATGGTCGGCCACACCGGCAGTTTCCGCGCCGCGACGATGGCCGTCGAGGCCGTCGATCTGGCGTTGGCGCGCATCCTGCCGGTGATCGATGCGATGGGCGGGGTGGCGCTGATCACGGCTGACCACGGCAATGCCGACGAAATGTACGAGGTGAACAAGAAGACCGGCGCGCCGGCAACCAACAAGGACGGCTCGTTCAAGGCCAAGACCGCGCACACGCTCAACCCGGTGCCGCTGATCCTCTACGACAACGTCACCGGTGGCAAGCTGGGGCTGAAAGCCTTGCCGGGGGCCGGGCTATCGAACATCGCCGCAACCACGGCCAACCTGCTTGGCCTTGAGAAACATGCCAAGTGGGACGAGAGCGTGCTCGAAATCCGCGCCTGAGCCTGGATGCGTGCCGGCATTGCCGGTGCCGCAAGCAAAAATGCCGATCCTGCGGGGTCGGCATTTTTGCATTGAGCTTCAGCCGGTGATGTATTTTTCCATCTGGCCGATGATGAACTGCTGCTGGCCCAGGAGTTCCTTGACCACGTCGCCGATCGAGATGACGCCGACGACATTCTGCTCGGCGTCGAGGATGGGCAGGTGGCGGAAGCGCTTTTCGGTCATCAGCGCCATGCATTCCTCAAAGCTGGTGTCGAGACCGACGTAGCAAACCCGCCCGGTCATCACTTCGCTGACCTTGGTGTTGCGCGAAGCCTTGCCTTGAAGGATGACCTTGCGCGCGTAATCGCGCTCGGAGAACACCCCGACGAGTTTCCTGCCGTCGAGGACCAGGAGCGCGCCGACGTCGTATTCGGCCATGATTTCCAGGGCGCGCAGGACGGACTGTTCAGGGCTGATGGCCGCGAGCTTGCGCGGCCGGCTGTCGATGAACTGCTTGAGCGTTCTCATGGGACTCCCTTCGTGCGTCGGACGACCGGAAAGGGGCCGCGCGCCAAGCGGCACGCGGGGCATGAACGCGTTTAGCGCAGGCCGGCGATGTAGTCGGCAACCGCCTTGATCTGACGGTCCGACATCTTGTCGGCGATGGTGCGCATCATGCGCTCAGGATCGTTGGAGCGCTCCTCGGCGCGGAAGTTCTTCAACTGCTGGACGGTGTATTCGGCATACTGTCCGGCGAGGCGCGGGTACTGCGACGGCAGGCCTGCGCCGGCCGGACCGTGGCAACCGGCACAGGCCGGAATGCCGCGTTCGAAGTCGCCCTTGCGCCAGAGTTGCTTGCCGACTTCGACGAGCTTGGGGTCGGTGGCCGCCGAAGGCTTGATCTTCTGCTTGGAGAAATAGAGCGCGATGGCGCTCATGTCTTCCGGCGAGAGCATCGAGGCCATTCCGGCCATGATGTCGTTGGGCCGGGCTGCAGGCTTGCCGTCGCCGGGTTTGAAGTCGGCGAGCTGCTTGTGCAGGTAGTCGGCGCCTTGGCCAGCCAGGTTCGGGTAGGCCGAAGTCGGGCTGTTGCCGTCGGGGCCGTGGCAAGCCGCGCACACCGTTTCCGCGGTCTGTTTTGCCTTGGCGAGGTCGGGCGTGGCCGGGCTGCTGTCGGCCGCGAAGGCGGTCAGGCTGCCGGTCAGTAGAAGCGCGAGGGCCGCGGTGCGAATCATGTACAAACTCCTGTCAATGAGTCAGGGTCCGGAGAAGGCACTCTCCAAACCTGTTATTCTATAGCACTTCAGGCTGGCTCCAAGCTCGCCGTGCAACTGCCCATCCGCCATGCCCGTATTCAATAAAGCCGAATTTCTGACCACCGTCGCGCGTCTCGACGATCTTCCTCTCGATGCCTTGCGCGAGGTGGCCTTCGCTGGTCGTTCCAACGCCGGAAAATCGTCGGCGATCAACACGCTCGCCAACCATACCCGGCTGGCCTTCGTCTCGAAGACCCCCGGCCGTACCCAGCACCTCAACTACTTCCGCGTCGCCGACGGGAAATTCCTCGTTGACCTGCCCGGTTACGGTTACGCCAAGGCGCCCGAGGAGATCCGCGCCCAGTGGGAAGGGCTGCTCGCCCCCTACCTGCGTTATCGATCGCCGCTGGTCGGTCTGGTCGTGATCATGGATTGTCGACATCCGCTGACCGACCTTGACCTGCAGATGCTCGAATGGTTCGCGCCGACCGGCAAACCGATCCACGTTTTGCTCTCCAAGGCCGACAAACTGACACGCCAGGAGCAGGCCGACGTGCTGCGCGAAGTCGGTGCCGTACTGGCGCGGCTGGGCGAACACTGCACGGTGCAGCTTTTCTCCAGCCTCAAACGGACCGGCGTTGCCGCAGCCGAAGCCGTGCTCGGAGCCTGGATGGACATGGCGGTTCAGCCCGATCTGCCGCCGCCGTCAGCGCCGCGGACGGAAAAGCAGGCCCGCCCTCGCAACCGCAAGGCCATCGGCTGGAGCGCGCGGAGCGCGGGAGGACGGAAAACGAAAGTGTGAAAGGCGGGCGAGGCCGCCTCATCCAGTATGTGGCCTAAAAAAACAAAACGCCCCCGGCCAAGGGATAAGCCGGGGGCAAAATGCCTTACCTAGACGTAAGGCGCCCGCTCAGGGAGATGAAGCGGGAGACGGCGTGCACCATCTGCAGATTGAGAGTCGATCCCATTTGATTAGTTCCCGGCGCGTCGCATTTTGCGCCCGAGGGCGATGGAAACTCGCCCGCCAAGGAGGATAAGGATGAGTACTGGCGCAGGTTTTCCTTCGACGCGGATGCGGCGCATGCGTCGCGACGATTTTTCACGCCGCCTGATGCGCGAGACGCGGCTGAGCGTTGACGATTTGATCTGCCCGGTGTTCGTCTTGGACGGCGAAGGGCGGCGCGAACCGGTTGCCTCGATGCCGGGCGTCGAGCGGCAGAGCCTCGATCTGCTGCTCAAGACGGCCGGGCGGGCCTCTGCGCTGGGCATTCCGGCGCTGGCCCTGTTTCCGGTGGTCGATGCGGCAGGCAAAACCTGGGGGGCGGAAGAGGCCTGGAATCCCGATGGCCTCGTGCCGCGTGTCGTTCAAGCCTTGAAGCGCGAGTTTCCCGAGCTGGGCGTCATCACCGACGTGGCGCTCGACCCCTACACCGCGCATGGCCAGGATGGACTGATTCTCCGGGATGATCCGCGGGCCTACGTACTCAACGACGAAACCCTCGAGGCGCTGGCGAAGCAGGCACTCACCCACGCGCAGGCCGGCGCCGATGTGGTGGCGCCTTCGGACATGATGGACGGACGGATCGGACGGATTCGCCACGCACTCGATGCCGACGGGCAGATTCACACCCGCATCCTCGCTTACTCCGCCAAATATGCCTCCAGCTTCTACGGACCCTTCCGCGATGCGGTCGGTTCGGCGGGCAACCTCGGCAAAGGCAACAAATACACCTACCAGATGGACCCGGCGAACAGCGACGAGGCGTTGCGTGAGGTTGCACTCGACCTTGCGGAAGGCGCGGACATGGTGATGGTCAAGCCCGGGATGCCTTACCTCGACATCGTCCGTCGGGTGAAAGAAACGCATCAGGTCCCGACCTTCGTTTATCAGGTCAGCGGCGAATATGCGATGCTCAAGGCTGCGGCCATGAACGGCTGGCTCGATGAGCGCGCGTGCGTTCTGGAAAGCCTGCTGGCTTTCAAGCGCGCCGGGGCGGATGGCGTGCTCACCTATTTTGCGCTCGACGCGGCCGAAGCTTTGCGCGCCGACGTTTAAGTCCGCTGCGCTGGCCGGAGCAGGCTAAAGTCGCGGGGCATTTTGCCGTGTACCCAAGCAGGTGTGCGTCCCGGAAAAAGCCGGGCTGCCCAAATAAAAAATACGATACGTGGAAATAGTGGGTTTAGGGGGAGGGGGAGACCGTGTTCAAGCAGTTGCAAATCGGGATGCGCCTGTATCTCGGGTTCGGGGTCGTGATCGTCCTCACGGCCGCATTGGCGGTGTATGCCATTCTCAATATGCCGGGTGGAGAGCGGAACTACATGCTCTGTGCCTTGGCCGCAGTCGTGGCGGGCGGCGGCATTTTCGCCTGGCGGCTGACGCGCAGCATCGTTCGGCCTTTGCAGGATGCGAAGCATCTGGCCGGCGCGATTGCGATCGGTAACCTCAACGTCGAAATCGAGGCCGGCAGCGGTGATGAGATCGGCGAATTGCTGGCCGGCATGCAGCAGATGAGTCTCAAGTTGCGCGGGGTGATCGCCAACGTGAAGATCGTTTCCGACAGCGTCGCGCTGGGCAGCCGACAGCTTTTCTCGGCCTCCGACGAGTTGAGCACCGGGGCTGAGTCGCTGACGCAGAAGA
>RRZT011656045.1_pt1 | contig 11102 bp, 13 predicted proteins | sample 2165551 | NCBI WGS metagenome assembly RRZT01 (sample SAMN10456910, study PRJNA506462) | wastewater metagenome | biome: wastewater; feature: sludge; material: wastewater sludge; isolation source: wastewater sludge with Escherichia coli K12::gfp cells carrying plasmid... | place: USA: Moscow, Idaho...
GCTCGAGGATCTGGTGCGCCTCGGCACCCTGACCCCGGAGGCGTCGCGCTTCCTGGAGGCCGCGGTCGTCTCCGGCCTCAACGTCCTGGTCGCTGGGGGGACGCAGGCCGGCAAGACCACCCTGTTGAACTGCCTGGCCGCTGCCGTGCCACCGCGCGAGCGGATCGTGACGGTGGAAGAAGTTTTCGAGCTCAAGATCGCGCAACGAGACGTGGCCTCCATGCAATGTCGCCAGCCGAGCCTCGAAGGCAGCGGCGAGGTGCCGCTGCGCCGATTGGTCAAAGAGGCCTTGCGGATGCGGCCCTCCCGCATCATCGTCGGCGAGGTCCGGCAGGCGGAGTCCTTGGACCTGCTGATCGCCTTGAACTCCGGCCTGCCAGGGATGGCGACTGTGCACGCCAATAGCGCGCGGGAGGCTGTCATCAAGATGTGCACCCTGCCGCTCTTGGCCGGGGAAAATGTCGGCAGCCGGTTCGTCGTGCCGACCGTCGCCTCCTCCATCGATCTCGTCGTGCACACCGGTCTGGACCGCGATGGCAAGCGCCGGGTGCGCGAGATTGCGGCGATCCCTGGGCGCTGCGAGGGCGATGTCGTGGAGATGGCCGACCTCTTCGTCCAGCGAGGCGGGGTGCTGCGACGCGCCGACGGCTTCCCGCCCCACGCCGACCGCTTCGCCGCCGCCGGGTATGACGTGTCCCAACTGCTCGCGGGCAGCGACTGACCCATGCCGCCCCTGGTGACCGGCCTGCTCCTTGGCATCGGCCTCTTCTGCATCTGGTGGTCCTTCTGGCCGCCGGAGGAACGCCCGAGCAGCGGCGGCGCGCGGCGACGCACGTGGCTGGACCACCTCGCCGACGACCTGGTCCAAGCCGGACATGCCGCGATCGGCCCGAACGCCCTCCTCACGACGTGCGCGCTCGCGGCCCTTTTGGTCTTCGTGCTCTTCTACGGTCTGGTGTCAGTGGCGTCCATTGCGCTCGCGTTCGCGCTGATCGCGGCATACGGGCCCATTGCTTTGGTCAAGTCGCGCGCCCGGCGCCGGCGTGCCCAACTGCGCGACCTGTGGCCCGATGCGGTCGACAACATCACCTCTGGCGTCCGAGCCGGCATGGCTCTGCCAGAGTCCTTGGCGCAGTTGGCAATTCGCGGCCCCGTCCCGCTGCGGCCGGCCTTCGCGCGGTTCGCGGAGGACTATCGCGTCAGCGGCCGGTTCAACGACTCATTGGACAATCTCAAGGCCAATCTGTCCGATCCCGTCGGGGATCGACTCGTGGAAGCCCTGCGTATGGCGCGCGAGGTCGGCGGTTCTGATCTTGGTCGCTTGCTGCGAACCCTGTCCAGCTTCCTGCGCGATGACGCCCACGCCCGCGCCGAACTCGAGACTCGACAGTCGTGGACGGTCAACGCGGCCCGGCTCGCCGTGGCCGCGCCGTGGATCATTCTGGCGTTGATGTGCACGCGCCCCGAGGCGGTGCAGTCGTATGCGTCGGCGACGGGCTCGATGGTCCTGCTCGCCGGGGGCGGGTGCACCCTGATCGCCTATCGGCTGATGGTGCGGATCGCCCGACTCCCCGAGGAAGACCGGGTGCTCGGATGAACGCAGTCTTTGCTCTCGGCCCCGGCCGGTGGGGTGGGCTCGCCGGTTTGTTCTTTGCGGCCGGGGTGATCCTGATCGGGCGCCACCTGGCCGCGCGCCGGCGGCCGACCTTGGAGGCTCGGGTCGTGCCATACCTGGTCGACACCGTCGGCTTCACCAGGCTCCGGCAGCGTGAGGTCAGCGATCCGGCCGGGGTCGTCGCCGTGCTCGGGCGCCCGCTCGTGCGCGACGGCGCGCGGCTGGTCGAAAGGCTCCTCGGCGGCGCCGAATCCGTGAGGTCTCGCCTGGTGCGCGCCGGACGCGTCCCCGATGTCGACCGCTTCCGCGCCGAGCAGGTCCTTGCGGGAGCCATCGCGGCGGTGCTCGGTGGAGTTGGCGGCCTCGTGATGATGCTGTCGGGCAATGGCGGCGTGATGATGCTGCTCTGGCTCACCATCCTGGGCGCCGCGGGCGGCGTCATCGGTTGGGACCAATGGCTGAGCATGCAGGCGAGCCGGCGCGAGCAGCGCATGCTCTCCGAATTCCCCACGGTCGCCGAGCTTCTCGCGCTCGCCGTCGGTGCAGGCGAAGGTGCCGTCGGTGCCCTTGAGCGCGTCTGTCGGCTGTCGCACGGTGAGTTGGCGACGGAATTGGGTCGATGCCTTGCCGATGCCCGGGCCGGCGCGAACCTCCCGCGCGCGCTCGGTGGCCTGGCCGAACGCACCGGCTTGACCTCCCTCAGCCGGTTCGTTGACGGCGTGGTCATCGCCGTCGAGCGCGGGACCCCGCTGGCAGATGTCCTGCGGGCGCAGGCGCAAGACGTCCGCGAAGAGGGTCGCCGCGACCTGATGGAGAAGGGCGGCAAGAAGGAGATCGGAATGATGGTCCCGGTGGTCTTTCTCGTGCTGCCCGTCACCATTCTCTTCGCCGTCTATCCCGGGCTCGACTTCCTGAATTTCTCTATGTAACAACCATATTCGCCCCTCGGGGCACGACCGAAAGGAACGACACCATGTCCCAGATGATCAAGGCTCACGTCCGGCTGACCGAGCTGCTGCGGCGCGCCCTGCAGGACCGCGATGCCGAACGCGGCGACGTCCCCGGCTGGGTGCTCATCACCATCATGACGGCCGGGCTGGTCGCCGTGATCTGGGGATTCGCCGATGACAAGCTCGTCGAGATCTTCGATGACGCCGTGTCCGACGTCTCACCTCAGGGCAACTGAGCGAAGGATGATCCGCCGGCAGCGGCGGGGCTCACGCGTCGAGTCTGAAGACGGCGCGGCCGTAGCGGATTTTGCGATGGTCGCCGGCATGCTGATGTTCGTCTTCGCCGTGGTCTTTCAACTCGGCCTGGCCCTGCATATCCGCAACACCCTCATCTCGTGCGCCTCCGAAGGGGCACGGATGGGGGCGCGGATCGATGCTGCCCCCGGAGACGCCGTGGGCCGGACGACGGCCCTGATCAACTCCGCGATCTCGAACCGTTTCAGCCAAAATGTCTCTGCCAGCACCGAATCCGTTGATGGCGTCGCCGTCGTCGTGGTCCGAGTATCGGCGCCCTTGCCGCTGCTCGGACCCTTCGGGCCGGACCAGGCGTTGACCGTGACCGGTCGCGCCTTCCTGGAGGCGCAATGATCTGGCGGTGGGTTCGGCACCCGATGACGGAGGCCCGGCTAGCCAGCGCACATGGCTCGCGAGCCCGCGGACCTGGCTCGCGAGCCCCGGCCGAGGAGGGCTCGGCGATCGTGGAGTTCGTCTTCTTAGCGGTGCTGCTTCTCGTGCCCTTGATCTATCTGACGATGATGATCGCAAGGGTCCAAGCCGGCTCGTATGCCGTGGCCCAGGCGGCCCGCGAGGCCGGCCGGGCCTTCGTCACGGCGCCGGAGAATCCGGACGGACGGGCGCAGGCCGCGGCGGCAATCGCCTTCCAGGACCAGGGTTTTCGTGATGGCGACGGCAGGGTCGCCATCACCTGTGAGGCATCCCCGTGCCTGACGCCGGACGCCAAAGTCACGGTCACCGCGTCGGTGACGGTGCCTTTGCCCCTCATCCCCGCCTTTGCTCGCGCGGTGGTGCCGCTGGAAGTCCCGGTCTCCAGCACTCATGTGGTCAGCGTCGACCGCTTCGGGGCGGCGCCATGATCCGCCGCCGCGCCGCTGACCCCTCCCGCGAGGACGGCGGCATCACGATCTTGATCATCGGGCTCAGCATGATCGCGCTGACTCTGATCCTCGGCATCATCACCGTCACCACGGTGCACCTGGCCCGGATGCGGCTGCTCGATGCCGCCGACGCGGCCGCACTCGATGCCGCCGATGCGCTCGATGACCGGATCTATGCCGACGGGGTCGGCACGGCGGTCCCGTTGACCGATGATTCCGTGTGGGTGGCCGCGTCCGAGTTGCTGGGCACCCGGCCGATGCCCGATCGAATGCGCGCCTGGTCCCTGGCGTCAGGCACCGGCACGCCCGATGGTGAGACGGCCGTGGTGGTGCTCACCGGCACCGCGGATTTGCCGATCCTCTCGCGCGCCGTCGAGTTCCTCGGGAGCAGCATCACGCTCACCGTCGAGTCGCGGGCCCGCGCCGACGTGGAACTGGTGCCACCGACTCCTTAGGGTCTCAGGTTCACAGCAGCACCGCGAGCCACAGACCGGCAAAGGCAGAGGTCACCGCCACGAGATAGATCTGCAAGGTGCGCCGATAGAAGGTGCCCGGATCGGCGCGTTCGGTCGCGCTGAGAATCCGGAAAAGCACGATCACCATGAGCGCCACAGCGAACCCGACGCTAACCAGGATGATGACATCGGTAACGTCGGCGACACCGCCCTCGCCGCCCTTGGCCCAGCCGGCCAGGAAGTTGAGGATGAAGCCGAGCAGGATGCCGACGCTGGTGACGACCGGTTGTCGATAGTCCTTGATCTCCCCGATCATTTCGCGCCCGCCAGGGCCACAGGGTCCGGCTGTTGCTGGGTGGCGCAATGGATCCCGCCCCCACCAGCCGCGATCCCATCGATCGCCACCGAGACCAACTCCCGGTCGGGATAAAGCCGCTCCAGCAGGTCCACCGCTTCTTCATCGGCGACGGCATCGCCGAACTCGGGGACGATGACGGCGCCATTGCAGACATAGAAGTTGACATAGCCAGCAGCGAAATCGTCGGTCAGGAAGTCCTCACGAATATCAAAGGGCGCGCGCAGAACTTCGACCTGCAACTTCTGCCCATCGACATCGGTCGCCTTTCGCAGGATCTCCAGGTGCGCCTTGGTGACCTCGTGGTCATAGGAATCGGGATCCTCGTCGAGGGCCGCCACGACGACACCCGGCGCGGTGAACCGGGCATAGAAGTCCGTATGCCCATCGGTGATATCGCGTCCGGCGATCCAGGGGAGCCAGATCACCTTGCGGATCCCGAGCAGTCGATTCAGCTCCTTCTCGACGTCCTGTGCGCTCCACCCGGGGTTGCGATTGTCGTTCAGGACGCAACTGCGGGTGATGATCGCGGTGCCCTTGCCGTCCACCTCCAGCGCCCCGCCTTCGAGGACGAGTTCGGTGCTCAGTCGGCGCACCTTCGCACGCTCCAGCACCTGACGCGCGACCAGGGCGTCCGCATCGTGCTCCTGCTTTCCTCCCCATCCGTTGAAATTGAAGTCCACGCCGGCGAACTCCGCACCGCCCACGACAAGTACCGGTCCGGTGTCGCGCACCCACAGATCGTCGATGTCCATCTCGTCGACGCTGACGCCCTCACCGGTGAGGCGTGTGGCGAGCGCGACCTCCGCGGGCCGGGCGAGCAGGCTCACGGGTTCGAAGCGCGCGATCGCGTTGGCCACGTCGGCCAGATTGCGCTTCACCTCCGCCACCAGGTCCGCGCCCCAGATCTCCTCGGTGGACCGAAAGCCATCCAGGTGCGCGTATGCGGGGCGCTTTCGTCCGGCATCAGCCAGGCCGACGTCGCGTCGGGTGACGAAGCGGAGCTTCGGCTGGTTGATGCGCCGCCGCCAGTGTTGTCCTCGCTCCCGCAGCCCGCGACGAGCAAACCCCGTCGCGGTCAAGCCAAGCCGAAGAATCGGCGGCGGCCGAAGCCAACCGAGGGGGTGGACCGCATACGGAACCTCCATGCCACGTCGGGAGCGATGGCCCAGCCTAGCCAGCCGCGGCGCCGGGGGCGCGACGACCCCGCGGCTGTCGGCGCCGGTGCGCCACCCTCGCGTCGAGCACGGGTGGCTCGCCGGGGGCGCGGCCGCGCAGCCCAGCAATCGTGACCAGCAGGTCCCGCAGTCCGTATGCCGTGAGCAACGGCTTCGCCCACGCGTGTTCGCCCCCGCGGTGGTCGCGGGCCCGAACGAGGCGCCGTGCGAGGTCCGGGTCTTGCATGCGCACATACCACCTGGCGCGCAGCGCATGCAGAGGATTGGAGACGATCATGACGGCGCCGGTGCCCGCGAGCAGCGGGCGGACGTTGGCGATATTCTCCCACGTGCTCAGCGAAGCCTCCTCTGTCACAATAGTTTTCGAGTCCATACCATGCACCTCCACAAGGTATGCCGCGATCAACGCTGCCTCGCTCATGCCCTTCGCGCGACTGCCCCCGGTGGCGATCAGACGCGTCGGCTGGGCTGGCAGCGACCGGACCGCCACGTCGGCGCGCCACCTGTTCACGGCATTGATCCGCTCGGGATGCCGGTTGCGGAAGCCGAGCACAATGACCGTCGGATCCCCCTCGATCGCCGCGCGCCCACGTCGTGGCAGCAGCGCGCGCGAGGCGAGCGCATGCATACCCTCGCTGAGCAGCCAGAAGACCAGCGCGGCGCGGGCGAGGCGAGCGGGCGTCATGCGTGCGCGGTCGCGACCTCGGCCAGCCGATCGAGGGAGGCCGAGAGCTTCTCCGCTGTCGTGGCCTGCGCGCGGCCGAGGCGGTTGGGATCGGTCAGATCAGTCCAGTCGTAGGTGTGCGTGACGCGGGTGTGATCCGCGTCGAGGGACTCGAGCTCCCAACGCCACAGGTGCCCGGGCTGTGTTGCGCCGACCTCCGAGGGGCGCCAGGCAATGACGCGGCCCTCGGCGAACTCCACGACGTGGTTCTCGCGGTCCTGCTGCAGATGGATGGTCATGATGAAGACATCACCCACGGCGCGGACCCGTTGCCCGGGTTCGGCGGAGACGAGATTGTCGTTGCCATCCCAGCTCGGCTGCTCGGCCGGGTCGGCGATGAGTTCGAAGATCGTGGGGGCGGGTGCGGCGATCACGCGGGATGCCGAGACGATCCGAGGCTGCGTCATACGGACCATTGGACCAGAAGCGCGGGATCGCCCTCGGAGAACAGGCCTCGGTCGTCGAAAGGACACTCTGGCCCCGTCGAAAGGACACTCTGACCACGTCGAAGCGTTCAGCCGGCCTTGAGCGGCTCGATGGCGTCGGTCTGATCGAGGGCGCGCGATCCTCCGCCCGGTCGAGGTCATAGTGGGCCTGGAGATTGAGCCAGAACTGTGCCGAAGTATTTGGCAAGGCGGAGTGCGGTGTCGGCCGTGATGCCTCGCAATCTGACGCAGCTTCCTGAGTGCTACCCGCATTGTCCGGGGATCCGTCGATGGCACGCGCTCGCGTCGCCAGAGCCGTTCAGTGTCTTGTCGCCGAACGATCAATCACACTGGCCCGCAGATAACGCACCGCGCAAATTGCGCTAAACGTTAAACCGGAACTCCACCACGTTCCCACGGTTAGAAACGTCAGGTTCGGACTGTTGCCCTCGTCTCCCTGGCGTTTCCCGAGGCGTCGGTCCACGTGACCAGGCAATCGACCGCGTCTGGCGACCCCATGGCGAGCAGCAGAGGGAACCGTGCTTCCTGACCTGGCGGGATGGTACCGAGCGGACCTTCCTCACGATGCACGCGGAACATCGCATTCTCCGGCAGGTCCAGGAACTTGAAGTCCACGTCGGACGCCGGTCCCCGCGAGGTGTTGTGAAGCACGAGCGACCAGTGCCGCTGGGTCTTCAGCCGACCCTTGTTATCCGTCTTCACGCTCTCGCGAACCTCGGCTCGCGGCCACACGCCTTCCGAGGGGTCCGGCCCTGCCGGTTCCTCATCCTTAGAGGCTTCGACGGACTGTTGGAACTGCGCAGTAGCCCTGCTCAAAAAGTTGTTGAGGTGGCTAATGAGGTCGCCCTGGTTGGCATACTCGAAGACGAGGGCTGTCTTACGCAGGTCAGTCAGGTACGCGGTCAGGCGCTTCCGCTCTTCAAGGGCTGAACCACCGAGAGGCGGTCTGGCGGACGCATTCACCAGTACCGCCACCGACTTGCCAGCCTGAACGAGGACCTTGATCTCTTCAGCCGTACCCGAATCTGCCTCACCGGTCGGAGTGCCCAGGCGGTCGTAGAAGAGAGCGACAGCGAAGTCCGCCTCCTCAACGATCTGGTCGTTGAGGATGGCCTGAGGGCGGTCCCCGAACTCGGCGACCGCGTGCTCGGTCCAGGACACGGGTAGCACGGTGAGGCCGACGACGCGGCCGAGGTTGAGGTTCCACTGGCTGATCGTCTTGCGGATGGTCGCCATGTCCTGAACGGGCACGTCTCCCGGTGCCGAGATGAGCAGGTGGAGCGCAAGGGTGGGATAGGCCATCGATGAAGGTCCTTCGTTGGTTGGTGATGAGAGACAAAGCCGTGCCTGGGCAGGTCAGCCCCCACCCGGCGGGACCGGAGGGTCAGTCACTGCCGACGAGGCGGAGCACTGGGCGCTCGTCGGCATCGCCCAGCAGGTCACGCACCAGGTAGGGGCTGATCTTCAACGCTTCGGCAAGCGCAGGCACGGGCGCTCCGTGGTCACCGGCGAGGTCAGCGGCCTTTCTCAGCAGCGTTGGCACCTCGCCGGGATAGGCGCTGGTCGGGTCGGCCTTGGGGTCGTAGACAGCCGACAGCCGCTGATAGGCACGCCGTGCCGAGGACTCGGTGGTGCGCCCGCGCTCGACCATCCGACGGATCAAAGAGGTCGGTGAGACCCCCCATGTCCTGCCGAGGCGGTCGAGGGCAGCGAGATCGAGCCGCTGCGGCAGCGCTGCGTCCATGGACGCAGCCGGAGTGAGGAATGCCGCGGCGAACTCGTCCGCTTCCTTCTCGATGGCCGCACTGTGCTCGCCGGTATCGGCGTGCAGCAGCAGGTGCCCGACCTCGTGCGCGATCGAGAACCGATGCTTGAACACGTTCTCAGTCCGACGCGGGGTCGTGATGATGATCGGTCGGTCGACGATGACGACGGAGAAGGCATCGACGGTGTCGATCTCCGCGAGAGGTCGCACGGCGACCACAATGCCTCGGGACTCGGCCGTGGCGACCAGGTGCTTGACCGGGCCATCGGGCAGACCCCAGTGACGGCGCAACAGAGCGGCCGCTTCTGCGGGAGCGGTGCCGGGATGGACCTCCGGGAGGTCGACCTCAGGGAGCTTCACGTGCCGTTCGAGCGCGAACGTCAGCTCCCACACCAGCGCGACCGTGGCCAACGCCTTCTGACGGTCGCTGACCTTGGCCGTCCGCAGGCTCCGGAAGTGAGCGTTGACCATGTCGATGCGCGCCAGGGGGCGTCCGACGCCGAAGAATCCAGGACGGACGTCGAGCGCCCTCGCCAGGCGGTCGAGGACATCGGGGCGCGGTGAGTTGACGCCGGCCTCGTACTGACCGATTGCGGCGGCGGAGACGTCCACCTCAGCGGCCAGATCGGTCTTGGTCACAGAGCGGCGGACGCGGGCCTGGGTCAGCCGCGCCGGCTCGAAGCGTCCGTGCGTCTGCCCAGAGCCCGAGACGTCGAACAGGCTCGGACTGTCATCACGCATCCGGGTCTACACCTTCCTGCTCTCGCGGCTCGATACCAGGCGGCACCGGGGTGCCGCTGTCGAACGACTCGCCAGCCGATGCCGCGTCGGCCTCGACGAGCTCCGGCTCCCACATAGCTTCCTGGCCGTGGCGCTTGACCTTGCCGGTCGTCTCGTCAAGCTCAGCAACGGCCCATTCGATCGACTGCAGCTGCCGGGGTGAGGAGTGGACGATAACGAGCACCACCGGCATCACCTCACCGGCGGCTCGCACCACGCGCTCGAGCCCGGGCTGCTCGGGCTCGACTCGCTCGCCTCCGGTGACGGGATCGAACAAGGTCGGGTCGGGCGGCTGAGCAGTGAAGCCGTTCTTCTTCGTCGGACTCGACGCGAAGTCACCGGGGTCAGCGGAGTCCGGGATGCGCCAGACGTAGATCAAGCAGTCATTGACGACGGGGAGCTTGTATCCGGCCGGCCGAAGCTTGTGCGATTGGAAGCCCCGGTCAACCAGTGCCTCGTTGGCATCAGCGAGCAGATCGCGCCACTGGGTGCCGAAGTCAATCGCGTACCGCGACTCCGACACCAGGTGTGCCTCGGCAAACCTGCCGTGCACAGAGCGAACGACCTCGACGAGCACATCGCGGACCCCGGGGGTGTGACTACCGAGCGCCTCGGCGGGTGAGAGTGGAATCATCGTGTCCCTCCTGAATCCGCGTCCAGAGCCGCGGATTCGGCAGGGACAACAACTTCAGTATGACACACGATTCGCGCACGTGCGCTTCAGCAGATCATCTCGGCGTGTCTCGTGCGTGGTCGCGAGGACTCTGCGGCCTGGCCAGGCCCTGCATGAACTCCGAGGCCCGGTCGTGCTCGGCTGCGAGCTTCGGGAGCAGAGGGCCGGCGACACCGCCACGGGCGGTCATGTCGTCGAGGGAGGCGATGACGTCGAGTACAGACCGAGGCTCGAACTGCCCGGCCTCTCTCTTCGCCTTTTTCCTCACGTTGTTCGGCGTCGGGCCGGCGTCGATGACGGAGTGGTGCCACAGCCGGCTGTGATGGGCGCACCGGTTGCGCAGGTAGACCAGGGCCTTCACCCGATAGGCGAAGCCCGCCTTGGCGACGCCGATGCTCGTGGCAACGGAGTCGGCCAGCGTGCCGCCGGCTCCTCGCTCGATCGCTTTAGACAGCGTGCCGAACGACCAGGCCTCGACCGCCGACCACACCGGCAGGTCGCTGAAGTCAGCGCTGTCGCCGCCAGCGCCCCGGTAGCGCAGGATGTGGCGGTCCCGGCTGCGCTCGATGTCGCGCAGACACGACTTAACGGTCGGCTCGCGATCACCGACGTCAGTGTAGAAGTCGGCCTCAAGGTACCGGCCGTACGGCCCGTGCTCGTCGGCGATGACCCGGGCGATGTGCGATCGGAGCATGAGCTCGACGCGGGCCAGTGGCCGGACGAGCGCGGTGCGCAGCGCCTCGTCGGCGTCGTAGACGGCACAGATTTCCTCGAACGTGCAACCCGGCCGGAAGCCGTCGTCGCCGAGGTGGGGAGCCCGCTGAAAGTACCGGGCGTAGCCAGAGAACCGGTAATAGTTCGTCGCTGCGAGAAATCGGGCACACTTGGCCTCGTCGGATACGGCGAGGCCCCGGCTAACCATGAGGGCGACCTGCTCATCCCAAGACAGCGACGGCTTCATGCGATACCCCGGAAAGTAGAGGCCC
>RRZT012599259.1_pt1 | contig 11102 bp, 10 predicted proteins | sample 2165551 | NCBI WGS metagenome assembly RRZT01 (sample SAMN10456910, study PRJNA506462) | wastewater metagenome | biome: wastewater; feature: sludge; material: wastewater sludge; isolation source: wastewater sludge with Escherichia coli K12::gfp cells carrying plasmid... | place: USA: Moscow, Idaho...
GAATATACTTGCTTATTTATTTTTTTGATTATAAAATAAAGCAAAGGAGTGATTTTATGCCAAAGATAAAACCAATATCTGATCTTAGAAATTATACGGAAGTCTTAAAAGAAGTTGATGCAACAAGCCGTGTTTATTTAACAAGAAATGGACATGGAGAATATGGAATACTGACTATGGCGGAGATAGATAAATTAGACAGATATCGTGCAACTTATAATCTATTCTCCCAGCTGCAAAGTGCTGAGAAGCGAGCTAATCATGAAGGTTGGATTGATGCGGATCATGCAGAAAATGAGATATGATAATCCAAGAGTAGGGTATTAAAATACAGGATTGTATTTTACAGTATATTTTATTATTATTTTAATTACTAAATTGTAGAAATGTTAAAAATAGTACAGGAAGGGATACCTATAATGAAAAATGAAAAAATTTCCATGAAGGATATCGCTGAGATGTCTGGAGTATCCATAGCGACTGTATCTAGGGTTATAAATCAAAATGGTAGATTTTCATCAGAAACAGAACAAAGAGTGATGAGCATTATTGAAAAATATGATTTTAGACCGAATGAATTAGCACGTGGACTAAGAGCAAATAAAGCACAAGCTGTTGGTGTGATTGTACCGGATATTACGAATGAATTTTTTGCATGTGTTGTTAGAGAAATCGAAATTGAATTACTAAAAAAAGGATATATGGCTATTGTTTGTGACACGAATGAAGCAATGGATTTGGAAAAAAAATATATTGCCATGTTAAAATCATTGCAAGTGGGTGGTATTATATACATTGCTGGTGATACCAACGTTAAATGCATTGAAAACATTCCGACGGTGTATGTTGATCGTGAACCAATGATGATTGAGGATATGATGGCATCCACCTTTATTGGAAGTGATAATTATCAAGGGGGATATATTGCGACCAGACGCCTCATTGATGCTGGTAAAAAAGAAATTGTGCTGGTATTGCATAAGAAGTCGTTGACAACCCAGAAAAGAAGACTTGATGGATATAAACAAGCTATTAGAGATGCCGGAATGAAATTTAATGAAAATTTAATAATTAAAGTAGAAAATGTGGATATGGATCATGGGTATGAAGTGACTAAGAAAATCTTTGAGAGTGAACTCAACCCTGACGGCATATTTTACTCGGCTGATATTTTAGCTATTGGTGGCATGCGCTATTTGAACAAGATGAAAATAGCGATACCTGAGCAAGTTTCAATTATTGGATTCGATGACATCCCTTTAAGCTCGCAGATTACTCCTGCACTTACCACTGTGAAACAATCATATACAGAATTTGGACATTTAGCATCAGAATCTATTGTGAAAATGATGAATGGAGATGCTGATTATAGAAAATATATACTTTCAGTTCAACTTGTAGAAAGAGAAACGGTTTAACGTAGAATTGTTTAAGCAAAGTTAGAAGTAATTATTTGATTTTATATTTTGAATGGGCAAAGGTTCACTCAAAGGAATAATATACTGTAAGTATTGCATAAAAAAAGATTGAAATTAATTAAAAAAAAGAATAATTTAGTTGAAAACATACAAATCAAAAATGTTTATTTAAGATATATTGACAATGACGATAGAATACACCTATAATTTCTCATAAAAGAGTAAACGTTTACTCAAAATTAAAGAGAGGAGAATGCAAGTGAGGGTATTAGGAATCGATATTGGTACAACAACTATCAGCGCTGTTATAGTTAATGATAATAATTGTGATGTTGAGAGAGCATACACAATTAAAAATGATAGTTTCATCAAAACTATACATGATTGGGAACAAATACAGGATCCAGACAAGATTATTTTTAAAGTTAGAAAAATAATTGATGAAGTTTTTGAAACTTATTCTGATATTTCTGCAATTGGAATTACTGGACAAATGCATGGCATAGTGTATGTCGACAAAAGTGGTAAACATATCAGTCCACTTTATACATGGCAGGATATGAGAGGGAACGAAGAAATTCAATTCAGTGAAAGCGTTTGTGATATGATTTATACTAAATACAATCAAAAAGTTTATACTGGCTATGGTCTGGTTACACATATTTATAATGGTTTATACGGACTAATTCCAGAAGGGGCATCAAAGATCTGCACCATTATGGACTATTTAGGGATGGTATTGACGGGGAGAAGTACACCTTTAGTGCATAGTAGTAATGCAGCAAGTTTTGGACTTTTTGATACTGAAAAAGCGTGTTTTTTTAATGAAATAATCAAAGACTTAAATCTAGATGAGAAAATACTCCCTCAAATAATTAATGATTTTTCTCTGCTAGGAACATACAAGGGAACACCTGTGTGTGTAGCTATTGGAGATAACCAGGCAAGTTTTTTGGGATCTGTCAGAGATGAAGAAAATTCGGTGCTTGTGAATATAGGCACTGGTGCTCAGATTTCTGTAATGTCTGATGTCTATTTTGAAGCAATAGGAATTGAAACACGTCCCTTTATTGGACATAAGTTTTTACTTGTGGGATCATCATTATGCGGTGGAAGAGCATATGCAGTTCTTGAAAATTTTTTCCGAGAGTATGCGGAAGCACTAAATGTAAATGAAGTAAACCATTATGATATTATGGAAAAATTATTAAGAAATCGTAGAGAAAACAATGAAAAATTAATTGTGAGAACTACATTCACAGGAACAAGAGAGGAACCTGAAAAGCATGGAAGTATACAGAATATAACAATAGATAATTGGAATCCGGCATCACTGATTCATGGATTTCTGGAAGGGATAGTTGATGAACTATTTGGAATGTATGAGAATATACTGAAAGGGACGTTAAAGAAAGAAAATATGATTGCTTCAGGAAATGGAATAAGAAAGAATCATTATTTGCAGGATATCATGAGTGAAAAATTCTCGATGTCAGTAAAAATGGCTAAATGTGAAGAAGAAGCAGCATATGGAGCAGCGCTTTATGGGCTGTTTGCAACAGATAAAAAATCTCTTGAAAAAATTTTGGGGACGAAAAATATTACAAATAATCTGTGTGACAATATGGTTTAAATAGTTTTATTTACAATTAGTTATTTACAAAACATAAAAAAGAGTGTTATATATTTTAATATTAACGGGTGTATACTCGGAAAAAAAGGAGAAAAAAATGAGCTATATTAATACGTATCAAAAATTTGCAAAAGCTATTGTAGAGGAACATGAAGCAGTATTTGCACAACTTGACATGAAACAGTTAAAAACATTTATCGATGCAATAATAAGTGCGAAACACATCTTTGTACATGGAACAGGTCGTGAAGGAATTTCTATGAGAGGATTTGCAATGAGACTTGCTCATCTTGGGAAGCCTACGTATTGGCTAATGGATGACACAACAATTGGAATGCACCAAGATGATCTGTTTATTATTTGCGATGGAAGAGGGGATGTTGGCATTCACAGAAGAATTGTTCAACAGGCAACTAAGACAGGTGCTAAAATTGCTATGATCACTGCTCTACCAGAGGGGAATCTTGCAAAAAATTATGCAGATTATATTTTATTCGTACATTCTACGGTATATATGGACGAAAAACATGCTGAAAAAGATGCACCGAAACAACATGATACTGTTCCAACGGAGCAGCCAATGGGAAATCAGTATGAACAGCATATTTATTTATTAATGGACATTATAGCAATTTTGTTAAAAGATGAATTAGGACTCTCATATGATGACATGGAAGCTAATCACAGAAATATCGAATAAAAATTTTTACAACAAAATGGAACCGGTTACAACACATTGTTAAAAATTGTTAGAATAGGATGGTAACGAATAATGAGAAATTCAAATATTAAGAAAATTATAATTGGGGGAGACCAAGGTGGATTTGAGTTAAAAAATGCATTGAAAGATCATTTAATAAACCAAGGATATAATGTTATGGATGTAGATCCAGATTACCCAGATTTATTTCAGGATGTAGCATGTAAAGTTGCAAAAGGAGTTCAGAGCAAAGAGTATGACAGAGGAATTGCTATTTGCGGAACAGGAATGGGTGTTAGTATTATTTGTAATAAGCATCGAGGAGTATATGCAGCATTGTGTGAGAGCGTTTACCAGGCTAGGAGAGCAAAACAGGTCAATAATACCAATGTCTTATGCCTGGGCGGTTTTATTATTGGTGCAGAAATGGGACGTGTTATGGCTGATGCATGGTTGGAAGCAGAACATATGCAAGATCTTAGTCCGGAAGTCGCAGAGATTGTTGAAAAAGAATTTGACCAACTTGTAGAATTTGAAAAAACAATCTACTAGATCATGCTTAAATTTATCATTATGTTTGTTTTTACTTAATAAAAACTCTTATACAAAACAAACAAATATTGACAAATGAATTTGTTTATAATATACGAATTGACAATAAAGCACAAAAATTGAATTGACAGAAGTCCATAAAATGATTATGATGAATCCAAAGAAACCGGTTACATAAAAACAACATATATGGTTTAACCGGAAAGAAAAACTTTAGGAACGTTATTATTTAAAACAGCCAAGGGAGTTTAAAATGCCAAAATGCACAATTAATGACATTGCAAAAGAAGCAGGAGTATCGAAAGCTACGGTCTCAAGAGTTTTGAATAAACCTTCAAGTGTTGATCCGAATACAAGAGAAAGAATTTTGGAGATCATGAGAAAACGTAGATACACACCATCTGCATCAGCAAGAAATTTGTCAAGACAAACTAGTACAATCGTTGGAGTAATTGTGCCGGAAGTAGATAACCCTTTCTTTGGTGAAATATTAAGAGGTATTACAAGTATTGTTGATAAGCATAATTTAACAATGATCTGTGTAAATTCAGATGATAAAGCAGAAAAAGATAAAAAAGCGTTAAAGATGTTCAAAGAACAAAGAGTAGCAGGTCTTTTGTATACACCAGCAATTGATTATAGCAAGCCAGAAGAAGCGAAAGAAATTTTAGGCTTAATTCAAGATCTTGATACACCCGTTGTTATTATGGACAGGAAGTTGGATGTTTTTGAACGATATGATGGTGTGTTCTTTGAGGACAGAAAAAGTATATGTGAAGCCACAGAGATACTTATAAATGCAGGTCATACTAAAGTAGGAATTTTCAATGCTACAATGGAAGGGATTTTGGCAAGAACAAGACAAGCGGGTTTTAAAGACGCACTTAAAAAACATAATATTTCATACAATAAGGAATATTGCTATTTAGGCAATTATACAATGACAAAATCATATCAACTAGCCTGTGAAATGTTGGAATCAGAAGATTGTCCTACAGCGGTGGTAACATGCAACAATAGAACAAGCATGGGATTTTTAAAGGCACTAAGGGAACATAATTTAAAACTTTCAGAAGATATATCCTGCATAGGGCTTGATCGTATTGAAGCGTTAGATATTGTTGGAAATGATTTTAATTTTATTAGAAGAGAAGCTAAATTAATGGGGCAGACGGCTAGTGAGCTAATGATTCACAGAATAGCCTTTCCTTCAGAGCCTGTGCAAAATGTATTTTTAGAGTCGGAAATAGTAATAAGAAAGCTTTAACATATAGAACGCAATTGCGTTCTATATAAAATAAAAACAATGTAACCGGTTACAATAACCACGAAAAAACCCATTAGGGACGCCGAAAGGCGATTAACATACTTTTCAAAATTTTAAGGAGGAAAAAGAAAGATGAAAAAGAAATTATTTTCGGTAATGTTAGTTGCAGCAATGGTTGCTTCAACATTAGCAGGTTGTGGTAGCACAGCTGAAACGACTGAACCCGCAGCAGAAGAAGCTGCAGCAACAGAATCTACAGAAGCCTCGTCAGAGCCAGCAGAAGCTACAGAAGAGGCTGCGATGACAGATGACCTGTTTGATGTTGCAAACTATAAATCCGATAAAGACAAATCTGAATGGACGATTGCCGTTATCACAAAAGATAATACAGCAGCATGGTTTAAACGTATGGAACTCGGGGTAAACCAGTTTGGCGAAGAAACATCTATTAATGTAATACAAAAAGGACCTGCAAATGCCGATGCAGCATCGCAGGTAGAAGTAGTTGATAATATGATTGATCAGGGCGTTGATGCAATCTGTGTTGTTCCAATTGATCCAGGTGCATTAGAAGCTTCTTTAAAAAGAGCGATGGAACAAGGTATTGTAGTTATTTCTCATGAGGCATCCAATCTTGAAAACACCTTATTTGATACAGAGGCATTTACAGCAGATGATTTTGGCGCAGCTATTATGGATGCACTTGCTAAAGATATGAATGAAGAAGGAAAATACGCAATGATGGTTGCATATACAACTTCAACAACTCATATGGAATACGCAAATGCACAGTATAAACATCAGCAGGAAACTTATCCAAATATGGAACTAATAAATGACGGAGCGATACCTACTTGTGAATCTGAAGAGTCTATTGATACTTCATATGAGAGAGCAAAAGAAGTTCTGAAAGCAAACCCAGATCTGAAAGGATTTACAGGAGTAGCATCTACGGATTGCCCTGGTATTGCGAAAGCAGTTGAAGAGCTGGGACTTGATGTTAAAGTAGTTGGTGTTGGTACACCAAATGAGTTTAAACCATATGTAAAATCCGGAACAATTACAACAGTTAAATTATGGGATCCAATGGTTTCTGGTTATGTAATGTGTAAATTAGCATCAGATATTCTTGCAGGTATAGAAGTAGGTGATGGAGAAGGATATAATGCAGGTGCTGAGGGATATGAAGCAATGACTTTATCACAAGGAACAAATAGATGTTTAATAGGTCAGGCAGATATTACACTTACAGCAGAGAACATTGATGAATATGATTTCTAATCTGAAATAAAGCTTTGTTAATGACTGATGTATCGCACATCTCATAATTGTGGGATGTGCGATATTTATATGAATATTTAGTATATGACAGAGCTTTTAATAAGTAAATTTGTTAAGAAGATTTGCGATTTTAAAAGCTTGTTTGGAAGGACAGGAGGCATTATGGAAAATATACTATCGGTTAAAGGAATAAAAAAATCTTTTGGTGGTGTTCATGCATTAAAGGGTGTAGACCTTGAAATTAAAAAAGGTGAGACACATTGTCTGGCTGGTGAAAATGGTTGTGGAAAATCAACAATCATAAAGATTATTTCTGGATTTTACAAACCAGATGAAGGAACTGTTGAGGTGGAGGGAAAAGATTACCCAGTTATGACACCAACTGATGCAATTAGGGCCGGAATTCAAGTAATTTATCAAGATTTTTCTATTTTTCCAAACTTAACAGTCATAGAAAATCTTGCATTTAATCAAGTTCTTGCAACCGGGAAGAAAATGGTAAATAAAAAAGAATTTAGAAAAATAGCGGAAGATGCAATTGCGAAAATTAATTTTGATGTTGACCTTAATGCTCTAGTAGAAACACTTCCAGTTGCGGATAAACAATTAATAGCGATATCCAGAGCATTATTGGATAATGCCAAACTTATTATTATGGACGAACCTACGACCGCATTAACAAAGAAAGAAGTTAGAAGGTTATTCGAAATAATTGAAGATTTAAAGAAAAACGGGATTACAATTCTTTTTGTTTCTCATAAACTTGATGAAGTCTTTGAAATATCTGATAGTATTACAATTTTAAGAAATGGTGAGAATGTTATATCCTGTTCTACTTCGGAAATGACCGAAGAAAAATTTGCTTTTTACATGACAGGACGTAATTTTGATAACAAAGAATTGGTGGAAAATAAAAAGACAGAACATGGAGAAGTTGTTCTTGAAACAGTAAATTTGTCTGCTGAGGGATATGAAAATATTAGTTTTAAATTACATAAAGGAGAGATTCTTGGAATAACGGGTCAATTAGGGTCAGGACGTACAGAATTATCTTTATCCCTATTTGGTTTAAACAAACCAACTTCCGGAAAAATTATAATAGAAGGGAATAAAGTCAATATTAAGGATGTTACAACTGCGGAGAAACTTGGAATTGCACTTGTTCCAGAAGATCGTTTGACTGAAGGATTATTTCTTTCTCAATCTATTATTCGAAATATAACAGTCACCAGAATGGATGCATTATCAAATAAGATAGGCATATTAAACAGCAAAGATGTTGTCAGAGAATCTGCAAAATGGGTAGAAGAATTGGGTGTTGCAACAAAAAATCATGAATTTCCAGTTGGCACATTATCGGGTGGAAACCAACAAAAAGTAGTACTTGCAAGATGGCTTGCAAATAATCCTAAAGTTTTAATTTTGAATGGACCAACGGTAGGAGTTGATATAGGTGCAAAATATGATATACACAAATTACTTCGAAAACTGGCATCAGAAGGGATGGCAATCATAGTTGTATCTGATGACACAGCTGAGGTTGTTGCAACGTGTGATAGTGCTATTGTTATGCATGGGGGACACGTCAAAGGCATTCTTGAAAATGAAGATCTTAACGAAGCAAAATTGGCAGAGGCAGCAGTGTAGAAAGGGGCATGAATACTTTGAAGAATAAAATGAATAAATATGTAAAACAGACAGAATTCTGGGTATTTTTAATTATTCTGGTACTATCATTAATTATACAAGGTAGGTCGGGCGCTTTTTTTGCTAATAATAACCTTGTAGACATAGCCCGTTCCATGATTTGCCCTTCTATTTATGCAATATGTGCACTACTTGCATTTGTTAGTACAGGACCAGATGTATCATTTCCTTTAATAGCTGCACTAAGCAGTTATATTTCTATCATGATTGCATACAAGACAAATTTTGATGGACCGTGGTTTGTTATATTTTTAGTAGGTATGGTTTTTGGTGCACTTATGGGTGCTTTAAATGGATTTATTATTGTAAAATATAAATTTCCAAGTTTAATTGTTACATTAGGTACATCTTCAATATTTAGTGGGATCCTATTAGGAGCTTTTGAAGCAGAAAGAATGGATTTGCCAGAAACGCTTCAGAGGTTTGGGAAATTAACTTTGTTAGCTGTAAAAAATGAAAAAACTGGTCTTGGGTCTTCGCTTCCAATGACATTTCTTATTCTTGTGGTTCTATATATTATTGCATATTTAATTCTTAATTATACTTTGGTGGGGCGAGGGGTATATGCCATTGGTGGTGATGAAATATCAGCTGAAAGAGCAGGATTCAGCGTCGGCAAAATTAGGTTTGGTATTTTTGTAATTAACGGCATGATTGCAGCAATTGCAGGTCTTTCTTATTCGGTTATGTCGATGCGATATTTACCAACTGAATATGCAGGTGGTGAAATGGTCGTAATCGCAGCTATTATTTTAGGAGGAACAAGGCTAACCGGAGGTGTTGGTACGCTTAAAGGCTGTATTCTTGGAACATTACTTCTGACAATGGTCACGAATAGTTTGATTCTTGTAGGAATTTCGGTATATTGGCAAAAGGTATTTATTGGCGGAATTATAATTATTGGCACTGCAATTCCTGCCTTACAGACTTATTTAAACAAAAAGAAAAAAGAAGTAAAGGCAGGTGAAGCAGCATGAAAAGAATTAGAAAAATAGATGATAATGTATTTCGATTAATAATTATTTTAATCACTTTTTTATTAATAGCTGGGATTACTAAAGGCGGAACCTTCATGAAACCTTCTATTTTTCAGACAATGGGAAAACAGCTTGCAGAATATGGCTTAATGTCTATTGGATGTGGTATATGCATGATTTCTGGAGGAATAGATCTTTCGTGTGTTTATATAGCAAATCTTTGTGGCATTATTGCAGGGTTATCAATGCAAAAAAGTGGAAGCTCAATAATTGTAGCTATTTTGATTTCACTTTTAGTAGGAGCGGCTTGTGGAGCATTTAATGGTTTTTTGGTCTCCTATTTAAGAATACCAGCAATGCTAGCAACACTAGGATCATATCAGCTGTTTCAAGGAATCTCAGTTGTTTTATCAGGAGGAAGCTCTGTAAGTGGAATACCAGATACCTATACTTCTTTAGGTACGCTAACAATTATTGGAATTCCATTTGCATTTATTATGTTTTTATTAGTTGTACTCATAATGACATTTATTATGAGTAAGACAACATTTGGAACGAAAGTATATTTAGTTGGTACAAATGCCAAATGTGCTATTTTTGCTGGAATCAAGAACAATACCATCATTATTAAAACATATATGCTATCAGGTCTGATTGCGGCAGTAGCTGGTCTACTTTCCTTAGCAAGAATTAATTCTGCAAAAGCAGATTTTGGAACAAGTTATACGATGCAATGTATTTTGATTGCAGTTCTTGGTGGTGTGAATCCAAATGGTGGATTTGGATCAATACCGGGAATTGCAATAGCAGTCCTAATTTTACAGATGCTATCTTCATATTTAAACACTTTCCCGGACATTAGCAACTACTACAGAGACTTGATATGGGGTGTAGCACTTATAGGTGTACTGATCATAAATTTTGTGATCAATAAGAAAAAAACAGCCAGACTGGCAAAAATGAGTTAATTAGAACAGGAGAATACAGTTATGAAATACGGAATATATTTTGCATATTGGGAAAAAGAATGGTTTGCAGATTATAAAAAATACATTGATAAAACATCTGAGTTAGGATTTGATATTCTTGAGATTTCGTGTGGTGCTTTAAAAAACATGTATACAACAGATGAAAAACTTTATGAACTTAAGGAATATGCAAAAGAAAAAAATATTATACTAACAGCTGGATATGGACCAAATGCTAGAGAAAATTTAAGCTCAGCGGATCCGGACATACAAAAACAAGCCATAGGGTTTTTTACAGAAACATTAAAGAAACTTCAAAAAATGGAGATTAAACTATTGGGAGGCGGGCTATATTCTTATTGGCCAGTAGATTACACAAAACCAGTAGATAAAGAGGCTGATTTAGAACGTTCTATTATAAATATGAAAAAAATTTCAAAAGTCGCAGAGGAATGCGATGTTACATTAGGTATGGAAATACTAAACAGATTTGAAGGGTATTTATTAAATACATGTGATGAAGGGATTAATTATATCAATGCTGTAGGCAGTAAAAAAGTAAAAATCATGTTAGACACCTTTCATATGAATATAGAAGA
>RRZT010118567.1_pt1 | contig 11101 bp, 7 predicted proteins | sample 2165551 | NCBI WGS metagenome assembly RRZT01 (sample SAMN10456910, study PRJNA506462) | wastewater metagenome | biome: wastewater; feature: sludge; material: wastewater sludge; isolation source: wastewater sludge with Escherichia coli K12::gfp cells carrying plasmid... | place: USA: Moscow, Idaho ...
TAAAGGCACTGCTCCATGGTAAATACCTCTCCGAGCTGTGAGGAAATATGAGCGCCTCCGTCTGTAACACCGGATACACCGGTTTCTGTCATGGTAACCTGATCGTCAAGCTGGCTGTTCTCCAGTGCCAGAAGACAGGTCATGATCTTAACTGCGCCGGCCGGAGAAAGCGTGGTGTCCATATCCTTGGCATAGAGGATCGTATCGGAAGTATCTTCCATGATCACGGCAGATGCGGAAGTGATCTCAGGCCCCTGAGGCCATCCGCTGATCCCATTGGTGGTAACACCGGAGGATACAGCAACAGCGGTTTCTTCTGTGGCGAAAACTGGAGTCTGGAACACCATGGAAGCGGAGATCCCAATAGCCAGAAGCGCTGTGGTTATTCTTGATTTTTTCATGATAAATGGTACTCCTGTATAAAAAATAATTCTTATGTAAGCAATACATACGTAAGCTCAGTATAACACATTTCCTCTCTTCCTTGCAAAAAAAATGATGGAATGGTAAAATATGTTCATCAAACTGTTACTGAGAACAGAGTGAACAGTAACATCAAACTGAGTAATACGGAGATAATATATGAGTAAAGATGATTCTACAGGAAAGATCCAATGGGACAGACTTATAAAGAAGCTTTCCCCCTATACAGTACAGAAGGGCTTAAGATACCTGAAGCATTATGGCCTGAAAGAGTTCTGGATCCGGCTTCATGAGCGTTTTGAACCGGAAGAGGTTCCTTACGGACCATGGTATGAGGCATACAGACCTGACGAGGAAACACTGGAGAAGCAGCGGAAACGCAAATTTCCGGATGGGCCGCTGATCAGCATTGTGGTACCTGCATATCTGACACCGGAGCGTTTTTTAAGACAGATGCTGGACTCTCTCCTTGCACAGACATATGAGAACTGGGAGCTGTGTCTGGCAAACGGAAGCCCGGAGGATCCAGACATGCAGACTGTGCTGAGATCCTATGCAGAGATGGACAGGAGGATCCGCTATCAGGATCTGAAAGAGAATCTTGGCATTGCAGAAAATACAAACGCGGCTTTTGCCATGGCAGAGGGTGATTTTATCGCACTTCTGGATCATGATGATCTGCTGGCACCTAATGCATTGTATGAGATCGCGGCGGCACTGGAGGAGCATCCGGAGGCGGATGTGATCTATACAGATGAGGATAAGGTCACGACAGATCTTTCTGAACATTTTCAGCCCCATCTGAAACCGGACTTTAACCTGGATCTTTTAAGATCCAATAATTATATCTGCCATTTTCTGGTGGTAAGACGTTCCGTAGTGCAGACAGTGGGCGGATTCCGCCGGGAATTTGACGGCGCCCAGGATTATGATTTCATTTTCCGCTGTGTGGAGCAGGCCAGGGAAGTGGTCCATGTACCGGAGATCCTTTATCACTGGAGGACCCATAAATCCTCCACAGCAGATAATCCGGCAAGCAAGATGTATGCTTTTGAAGCCGGCAGACGTGCCATTGAGGGGAATCTCAAACGGACCGGAACTCCGGGAACCGTGGAGCATACTCCGGATTTTGGATTTTACCGTGTGAAGTATCCGGTGCAGGGAGAACCTCTGGTTTCTGTTATCATTCCGAACCGTGAGGAGAAAGAAACGCTTCAGGCCTGCGTGGAATCCATTTTTGAAAAAACTGCCTATAAAAATTACGAGATCATCATTGTGGAGAATAACAGCAGCTCCGAAGAGATCTTCCGGTATTACAGAAAGCTTTCGGAGGATCCCAGGGTCCATCTGATCCGCTGGAAAAAAGGCTTCAACTATTCTGCCATCAACAATTTCGGGGTGCGCCATGCCAAAGGAGATTACCTGCTTTTTCTGAATAATGACGTAAAGGTCATCGATCCGGACTGGATGTCAGAGATGCTGAGCGTGTGCCAGCGTAAGGAAACAGGTGCAGTTGGCGTCAAGCTGATCTATCCGGATAACACCATTCAGCATGCAGGCTGCGTGGTGGGAATGGGCGGAATTGCCGGGAACATGTTTGTGAATATGCCGGCAGAGCGTACCGGATATCTCCATAAGGCTTCTCTTCTGCAGGATATGAGCTGTGTGACTGCAGCATGTATGATGATGAAGAAGGAAGTTTTTCTGGAGGCAGGAGGCTTTACGGAAGAGCTTGCAGTTGCGTTTAATGATGTGGATCTCTGTCTGAAGGTGCGAAGCCACGGCCATCTGATCGTCTATGATCCGTATGTGAAGCTCTATCATTACGAATCCAAGTCAAGAGGCACTGAGGACAGCGAGGAAAAGGTCCGCCGTTTCCAGACGGAGATCGAATACATGCGCTGTCACTGGCTGGATATCCTGAAAAAAGGAGATCCATACTATAACAAAAATCTTTCTTTAACCAAATGGAATTATTCCCTGAAGCCCCTTCCGGGAATGGGAAAGAAGAAGGGATAAAGCAATGCAGGAAGTATCAGTAGTCATACCAAACTTTAACGGAATGGCATATCTGGATGGTGTTCTTTCCAGTCTTGAAAGACAGACTATCCGTAATTTTGAGGTTATACTAGTGGATAATGGTTCCACTGATGGCAGCTGTGCGTTTGTTTCGGCGGAATATCCATGGGTACACATGATACAGCTTCCGGAGAATTACGGCTTCAGCAGAGCCGTCAATGAAGGGATCCATGCGGCACGTTCCCCATATGTGCTGCTTCTGAACAATGATACGGAAGCGGAACCGGATTTCCTGGAGGAGATGGTTGCTGCCCTGCGCAGACATAAGAAGGCATTTTCCTGTCAGGCAAAGATGATCCAGCTTCATGACAGGGACAAGATGGATGATGCCGGAAATTATTACTGTGCCCTTGGCTGGGCTTTTGCCAGGGGAAAAGGCAAGGATATCCGCCATTATGACCGAGAGCAGAAGATTTTTTCCACCTGTGCGGGAGCTGCGATCTACCGGAAGAAATTTATTGACAGGATCGGAGATTTTGATGAGGAGCATTTTGCTTATCTGGAGGATCTGGATATCGGCTATCGTGCCAGGATCTGCGGTTATCAGAACTGGTATGCTCCAAAAGCGAAGGTTTATCATGTAGGAAGCGGCACCAGCGGCTCCAGATATAATCAGTTTAAGATCCGGTATTCTTCCAGAAACAATATTTATCTTATCTATAAGAATATGCCGTTTCTCCAGATCGTGCTGAACCTTCCGTTTTTTCTGGTGGGATTCGGTGCGAAGATCCTGTTTTTTGCGTCCAAGGGATTCGGACGTGAGTACCTTGCAGGCATCAAAAACGGCTTTCAGATCAGCCGCAAAAACAAAAAAGTCAGATTTTCCATGAGGAATCTTCCGCGTTATATACAGCTCCAGTTTGAACTCTGGATCAACATTTTTAGGCGTTTTGCCGGTTAAGACATCATATTTTCACAGAATTTTTATATTTCGGAGGGAAGATTTTATTGCTTTTGAGTTTCATCTATTATAAGATAAAAGCAATGAACTTAAATGAGGTGGCGGAAATTGATTAAAGACAACCAGAAAAATTTCAGTCGTCTCCATATGCTGATCGATGTATTTGTGATCGCGGCCTCCTATGCCCTGGCCTGGTTGATCCGTTTTCAGGGAATTTTTGAACATTCGGCGGTCCAGTCCAAGACCGTCCAGGAATATATGTTTATGCTGATATTCATTATTCCGGGATATTTACTTCTTTATCAGGCCTTTGATCTTTATACACCGATGCGAATGCAGGGGCGTCGTCTCGTACTTGCCGGAATTGTGAAGGCAAATGCGTTAGGGCTCCTTATCATCATGTTTGCACTTTACAATTTTAAAGAGCTGGACTATTCCCGTCTTACTCTGGTTTCTTTCTGTGTGATCAATATCGTCCTGGAATGGTTTGTGCGTATGGTCATATTTTACATTCTCCGGGATATGCGCAAAAAAGGAATGAACCAGAAACAGGTGCTGCTGGTAGGATACAGCCGTGCTGCCGAGGAATATGTAGACAGGATCCTGCAGAATCCGCAATGGGGATACGTGATCAGGGGCATACTGGATGACAATGTGCCGGCAGGCACTACTTATAAGGGCGTTAAGGTGATCGGTCGAATCGCCAATCTGATGATCATCCTTCCATCCAGTCGTCTGGATGAGATAGCCATTACCCTGGGCTTAAGTGAGTATTATCGTCTGGAAGAGATCGTTGCACTCTGTGAAAAATCCGGCGTGCACACAAAATTTATTCCGGATTATAATAATATTATTCCGACCAAACCATATACAGAAGATATTCTCGGGCTTCCGGTGATCAATATCCGGTATGTGCCCCTGAGCAACACGTTTAATGCACTGATCAAGAGATCTATGGATATTGCAGGCGCGATCGTTGCGATCATTGTGTCCTCACCAGTGATGCTAGTGTTGTGTATGCTGATCAAGCTGACTTCGCCGGGACCGCTGATCTATAAGCAGGAACGTGTCGGGCTTCACAATCAGACTTTCCGGATGTATAAATTCCGTTCCATGGAGATCCAGAAAGAATCAGAAGAAAAAAAGGCGTGGACAGTAAAGAACGATCCAAGAGTTACCGGAATCGGTAAATTTATGCGTCATACCAGTCTGGATGAGCTTCCACAGCTTTTTAACATTCTGAAGGGTGAGATGAGTCTTGTGGGACCAAGACCGGAGCGGCCGTTTTTTGTAGAAAAGTTTAGGGAGGAGATACCACGTTATATGGTCAAGCATCAGGTGCGGCCGGGTCTTACCGGGTGGGCACAGGTAAATGGCTATCGTGGAGATACTTCTATCAGAAAAAGGATAGAGTGTGATCTGTATTATATCGAAAACTGGTCTGTGGGATTTGATATAAAGATCATGTTTCTTACCATATTCAAAGGATTTATTAATAAGAACGCATACTAAAAAGGGGAAAAGGAAAAGATGTCAAAACCTCGGAAAAAAAGCAAGAAGATTTTATTTATCCTGGAGATCGTCGTACTGCTCCTGTTTATCGGAGGTCTGTTCGTTTATGGTCAGATCTCAGCCAAACTGGATAAGATCGACATCCAGGAAACAGATCTTGCAGACCAGGATATTGTAACTAATGATCAGGCACCGCAGATGACGGGATATACCACCTATGCACTGTTCGGACTGGACCACAGAAGCAAGAATGAGAAGCTGAATACAGAGAACAGTGATACCATCATCATTGCGAGTATCAACAATGATACGAAGGCAGTCAAACTTGTGTCTGTCTATAGAGATACCCTTCTCAATGTAAAGGATGATACCTATTCCAAAGCCAATTCGGCATATGCATTTGGCGGACCGACCAACGCGGTTTCCATGCTGAATACGAATCTGGATCTGAATATCACAGATTATGTTGCCATTGATTTTAATGCGCTGGTAACTGTGGTAGACTGCCTCGGAGGATTGGACATCCCTCTTTCCTATGCGGAGATCGTTCATATGAACAATTACTGTGTGGAGACATCAGAGGAAACCGGAAAGAGCTACACACCGATCGAACTGCCGGATCCGAAGCCGGAGGATGAGGAAGCAATCGTAGATACCTATCATCTTAATGGTGTACAGGCTACCTCCTACTGCCGTATCCGTTATACTGCAAGTCTTGATATGGGACGTACCGAGAGACAGAGACGAGTGATCCAGATGATCGTAGATAAGGCGAAAAAGGCAGGACTTTCCACTATCTTTGATATTATGGATCAGGTATTCCCGATGGTCAAAACTTCTGTTTCCAAAACAGAGATCCTGAAGATGATCCCGGCTATGATCGGCTACAGTATTGATGAAACTACAGGCTTCCCCAACGATTATAAATTTGCCCAGGTAAAGGGCAGCGTTATCGTACCTACCACACTGGAATCCAATGTTCTGAAGATGCATCAGTTTCTGTATGGAGACACCAGTTACACTCCGACGCAGGATGTACTCAACAGAAGTGCCCAGATTACAAATATCGCAGGCGGAGGCGACGTGCAGGACACTGCACCTGCGGTGACAGATACACCGAATGACGCAACGGATGATTCGTACACGTGGCAGGGAGATACATCCACAGATTACAGCAGTACGGACACAAGTGATGATGCTGATTACAGCACAGACACAGATTATGATTCGGATTACTCCGGAGACGATTACAGCACAGATACGGATTATTCCGGAGACGATTACAGCACAGATACGGACTATTCCGGAGGCGATTCCGATACGGATTATAACGATTATACCGACGGAGAAGATTATTCGGAGAATGAATAAAACATCAAAATGAGCAACCAGCAGAAGGGACCATCCAGTAACGGGTGGTCCTTTCTGGACAGGAGACAAATATGAAAACATTAAAAACAGACGTGATCATCCCGGCATACCGTCCGGGAGAAGAATTTGAAAAACTGCTGGAAAGACTCAGCGCACAGAAATATCCTATCAATAAGATCCTTGTCATGAATACAGAAAAGAAATTCTGGAAAGAGACCTGGGAACAGGAATATCCGCTTGTGGAAGTCCGGCATCTTACAAAAGAAGAATTTGACCATGGCGGTACCAGAAGGCAGGCGGCAGAGCTTTCGGATGCGGAGATCCTTGTATTTATGACACAGGATGCAATGCCGGCAGACAGGGAACTGATCGGAGCACTGGTAGGAGCTCTTGCAGAGAATCCACAGGCAGGAGCCGCTTATGCGCGTCAGCTTCCCAAAAAGGACTGCAGATTTCTGGAAAAATATACCCGTTCCTTTAATTATCCGGAACAGTCCTGTCTGAAAACGGAAAAAGATGTACAGACCTACGGGATCAAAACCTATTTCTGCTCCAACGTTTGTGCTGCTTATGATCACAGGATCTATGATGAGATTGGTGGATTTCCGGAGCATGCTATTTTTAATGAAGATATGATCTATGCAGGCTGGATGGTAAAAAAAGGCTATGGAGTTGCCTATGTATCAGAAGCGCGTGTATATCATTCTCACAATTATACCTGTATGCAGCAGTTCCACAGGAATTTTGATCTGGGAGTTTCCCAGGCGGAGCATCCGGAGGTTTTTGAGGGTGTGCCATCTGAAGGTGAGGGCATCCGACTGGTAAAAAAAAGCATGGCATATCTTCTGAAAACAGGCCACATATGGCTGATCCCCGGACTGTTTTTGCAAAGTGTCTCCAAATACGCCGGATATTTTCTCGGAAAACGATACAAAAAGCTCCCTGAAAAAATGATCCGATCCTGCACCATGAATCCGGAATACTGGAAAAAGAACAAATAAGAGCAGGTCACGGTTTTTTAAAAGAGATATCACAGTTTAAACACAATTCCCTGTTAAACTGTCTTTTATAAGAGAAATAAATGTTACTGAGAACGGAGTGAGCAGTAACAGATACATGCATCAGATAACATAGAAGGGAGCACCAGAGGCATGAGTGAAGAGAATAAATGGGGGACAGACTTGCCGGATGAGGATAAGAATGCTTCGGCAGAACAGAAACCGCTGACGCATCCTTATTCTGAGGGACGCAGGATGCAGGAGAGCAGACAAGACAGTTATGCAGGTGCCGGACAGAGTGAAGGCACTTCGCAGGAGAAACCAAAATACGGACATTATGAGGTGCACCAGCCTCAGGCCGGTAATTATGCCGGTGGAAATATACCGCCCAAAAAGCCGCGGAAAAAGAGAGATTTTTCAGGCAACAACAGCTTTGGAAAGAAAGCAGCCACTGCGGTGGCACTGGCTGTGATCTTTGGGCTGGTAGCCGGAGTGGTTTTTCAGGGTGTGAATATTGCAGCAGATAAATACAGAGGAAATGACAGCAATACAACGATCGGAAAGACAGAAACAGTTACCGGAACAGAGGATAGTACTGACAGTAGCTCTGCGGATTCTACTGTGAAGGATATTGTGGCAGAGAGTGGTACAGTGGCCGGTGTAGCCCAGGCAACCATGTCTTCTATCGTTGCCATTACATCTGTCAGTGTGCAGGAGATCCCAAGCTTTTTCGGATATGGAACGAGGCAGTATCAGAGTGCAGGAAGTGGTTCCGGTATTATTGTAGGAGAAAATGACAGCGAGCTTCTCATTGCGACTAACAACCATGTGGTATCTGGAGCGACTACACTTACTGTGTGCTTTGCAGGCAGTGATGTGGTAGGAGCGGAAGAAGAAACCCAGGCTATGGCAAGCAGCTCCGATGGAGATGCGGATGTGGATAATGCAGTTTCTGCCAAGATCAAAGGCACCGATGAAGAGAATGATCTGGCAGTGGTGGCAGTGGAGAAATCCGATATTCCGGATGAGACCATGGATGAGATCAAGATCGCACAGATGGGAAGCTCGGACGATCTTGTAGTCGGTGAGCAGGTGGTTGCCATTGGCAATGCACTGGGCTATGGACAGTCAGTTACCTCCGGATGGATAAGTGCCCTTAACAGAAGCATCAGTACAGAGGACGGAGAAGCCAGCGGACTGATCCAGACTGATGCAGCAATCAATCCCGGAAATAGTGGCGGTGCACTTCTGAACATGAACGGTGAAGTGATCGGTATCAATGCGGCCAAGTATGCAGACAGTCAGGTGGAAGGCATGGGATATGCCATTCCGATCTCCAAGGCAGAGCCGATCCTGGAAGAACTGATGAACCGCGAAACCAGAGATAAGGTGGAAGATTCTTCCAAGGTAGGATATATGGGAGTCAAGGCTGCTGATCTTACAACAGAAGCCATCCAGATGTATAATATGCCGGCAGGTGCTTTTATTACTGAGGTAACGGAAGGTGGCGCAGCAGATAATGCAGGGATCAAAAAAGGCGATATCATTGTGAAGCTGGATGGACAGAAGGTAAGCGGCAAGGATGACCTTGTTGATAAGCTGCAGTATTATGAGGCAGGAGAAACCATCGAAGTGGTGATCTCCAGAGCGAACAGCGGAGAGTACAAGGAACAGACGGTTGAAGTGACCCTCGGAAGCAAACCCTCTTCTGACAAATAAAAGAAAATACAGGATAACCATTTATAAACCGGGGAGCTGCATAAGAACATGCAGCTCCCCGGTTTATAAAAACTTAATTTGATACAGCGGGATTATGTGCTATAATATGCATAATAAAAACCAGAAAGGAAATGTTATGGCAGATCAGTTTGATAATAATAAAGACAATGACCAGGAGCAGAAATACGAGAAATTCTGTTTTTTATGCCGCAGACCGGAGAGTCAGGCAGGGAAGATGATCGACCTTCCTAATCATATACATATCTGTGCGGATTGCATGCAGAAAAGCTTTGATACTATGAACACCCAGATGAACAATGGAAATTATTCCGATCTTTTTAACATGCCGAATGTGAGCATGATCGATCTCAGCAGTTTCCAGAATCCCGGAAACCAGGCGAAGAAGATCAAGAAAAAATCAGAGACTCCGAAGCCGGTGATCGATCTCAAAGATATTCCTGCACCACATAAGATCAAAGCAACTCTGGATGAATATGTGATCGGACAGGAATATGCCAAGAAGGTAATGTCTGTAGGTGTATACAATCATTATAAGAGAGTTGCCACAGATACCATGGATGATATTGAGATCGAGAAATCCAATATGCTGATGATCGGACCTACAGGCTGCGGTAAGACTTATCTGGTGAAGATGCTTGCCAGACTTCTTCAGGTACCGCTTGCCATTGCAGATGCCACATCTCTTACAGAGGCCGGTTATATCGGTGATGATATCGAGAGCGTAGTATCCAAGCTCCTTGCGGCTGCAGATAATGATGTGGAGAAGGCAGAGCACGGGATCATTTTCATCGATGAGATCGATAAGATCGCAAAGAAGAAGAATACCAACCAGAGAGATGTCAGCGGAGAGGCTGTCCAGCAGGGACTTCTGAAACTTCTGGAGGGAAGTGAAGTGGAAGTTCCGGTAGGTGCTACCAGCAAGAATGCCATGGTACCTATGGTGACTGTAAATACAAGGAACATTCTGTTTATCTGTGGCGGTGCGTTCCCGGATCTTGAGAATATCATCAAAGAAAGACTGAATAAACAGGCGTCTATCGGATTTTATGCAGATCTGAAGGACAAATATGATGATGATCCGCATGTGCTGGAGAAAGTAACGGTAGATGATCTCCGTGCATTTGGAATGATCCCGGAATTTATCGGTCGTCTTCCGATCATCTTTACCCTGAACGGGCTGACGGAAGATATGCTTGTGAAAATCCTCAAGGAGCCGAAGAACGCCATTCTGAAACAGTACAAGAAGCTTCTGGCACTGGATGAAGTAAAACTGGAGTTTGAGGACGGTGCCTTACATGCCATTGCCCGTAAGGCATTGGAACGCCATACAGGAGCCAGAGCTCTCCGGGCTATCCTGGAGGAATATATGCTGGATATCATGTATGAGATCCCGAAGGACGACAATATCGGTGAGGTCGTGATCACAGAGGGATACATTCAGGGCAACGGAGGTCCGAAGATCCTTATGCGTGGACAGGAGATCCCGGCACTGGAAGGATAAGAAACAAGAAGATTCTTTAATATATAAAGGAGCGTGACAGATATGGCAAAAAGCAGTTTTTGGGATGATCTGGGAAACACACTGACAAGAAAGGCAAAGGGCTTAAGTTCCAGGGCAGAGAATCTCTATGAGATCCAGAAGATCCGTAACAAGCTCTCTGCACAGGAGCGTATGACCGAAAAGCTGATGATGGATATCGGAAAGATGATCTATACACGTTATGAGCAGGGAGAAGCCGTTGACGGTGAGACGGGAGTTATCTGCGAGGAGATCAGCCAGCACATGCTGGAGGCAGATCACTACAGAGATGCGATCGCTGCCAGTAAAGGGGAGAAGTTCTGCCCGGCCTGCCATAAGGCGGTGATGCGGGAGGCCAGCTTCTGTCCGTATTGCGGAGCGGCGTGTCCTACAGCGGAGCTGGAAGAGAAAGCTGCTGATGTGATCGAGCAGGCAGATGAGGAGCTTGAAGAGGCTGCTGAGGCAGAGGTGACAGAAGTACCGGAGACAGAAGCGGAAGAAAACGCAGAAGCTACAGAAGTGGCAGCAGATCCGGAAGAGACAGTAGAAGCGTCAGAA